>Ga0315306_10001641_pt1 | contig 10627 bp, 11 predicted proteins | sample TDP1_MG_FD_203803 | JGI IMG/M metagenome (GOLD analysis project Ga0315306, IMG submission 203803) | Freshwater sediment microbial communities from Lake Towuti, South Sulawesi, Indonesia - TDP1 | ecosystem: Environmental > Aquatic > Freshwater > Lake > Sediment | place: Indonesia: South Sulawesi... | reverse complement strand
ACGTAAACAGGACAAATATCGTTCACGTTGATGCCGTATTCCGCCAAAACTACAGCCAAGTTTTCAGTGAAATTGATCACAGCCGCTTTAGAAGCACAATAATGAAGAAGCAAGGGAGCACCCTCCCAGAAGGGCTTACCAGCCACCGAAGCTATGTTAATGATCTTCCCGCTCTTTCTCTTGATCATGTGGGGTACCACATACTTACAACACAAGTAAATTCCCTTCACGTTAACGTCGAAAGTGGCATCCCAATGTTCTTCCTCGATTAGCCAAGGTAAACCAGCGTGAACCACAACCTCCGGCGTCCCAGCAGTTCCAGCATTGTTCACAAGGATATCGATTTTCCCAAATTTTTCTAGTGTTTTATTGACCATTGCTTCAACCTCTCCACTCACTCTAACATCAGTTTTCACGGCTAAAGCTTGCCTGCCCAAAGCTCTAACCTCCTTGGCAGTTTCCTCAGCCAACTCGGGCCTCAATTCAGCGATAACAACGTCCGCACCTTCTCTGGCAAAAGCCAGCGCAATGGCTTTACCTATTCCTCTGCCAGCACCGGTAATTATGGCAACCTTTCCTCCTAATTTACCCATAAATTCGGACCACCTTCCTTATCTGCTATTCAGAGTTTTCCATTTAATTTTGTCTGTTTACAGCACCAAACAAATATCTTTAAGTATAATCCATCCTAATCAAAAGACCAGGTGAAACAGTGGTGAAGGAAGCGATTATCCTAGCCGGAGGAGAGGGGTGGAGACTGAAACCAGCCACGTGGACCCCAAAGCCTCTACTAAAAATAAACAAACAAACCCTGATAGACCACCAAATAGGTTGGCTTCAAAACCACGGCTTCGAAAACATAATCATAGCGTCGAACAGAACAGACCTTACAAAACAGCCCGTCACGTACTCCCTAGAAAAAGACGTTCTAGGAACTGGAGGAGCCACCAGAGAAGCCTTCAACCAAATCCAAGGAGACGTAGCCTACGTAATGAACGTGGATGACATAGTGTTCTATGACCCCAGTATACTCTACGATTACGCGGGGAAAGGGGCAGGAATCCTCCTAGCCAAGCCAACTCTACCCTTCGGCATGGTGTCCCTCCAAAACGGAATAAACGTCACCAGATTTCAGGATAGGTCAACCATGGACTTCTACGTTAACGCTGGTCACTATGTGTTCAAGAAGGCAGTGGTGGAAAAATATTTTCCAGAAAAAGGCGACTTCGAACTTGCCACCATGCAAAGATTAGCGGACAAGAAGATGCTTCAGGGCTATACCTATCACGGAATGTGGTTCACCCTGAACACCATGAAAGACCTCATCCAGGTCAGATCGTTCTTCAAATCCTAACTAACGCAGCTTCTCAGAAGAAGCCCACAAATACTGGAAGTAGTCTCTGGCAAACTTCACCAAACCCGCATGATTCGACCAAATAACCAAAGTGGGCTTATCTTCTCCGAGAAACAACAAAGCTTCCCTGCTGTCCACGATGACGCCTCCACCAAACATGCCATCCCGAACCCTAACCTCTCCCACATCAGCTATCTTCCCAAAATCCCAATCCTTGGTAACCATAACCTGAACGTTAACACCGCTATCCCGCAAACGGCTTAACATTGAAATGCCAACTTCTACAAAACTTTTGGCAAAGGCTGGCGCAGCAACCATCAACTCCTTCTTGGCGGCACTTAACATCTCTTGCAACTTCGCCAGAACACTGAATTCGCCCCGCAGAATCCAAATGTCCGGTTTTTCCCTCAACTCCCTCCGCTCATACAAAGGCTGAAGCTCGCCCAAGACAACCTGTTTCCACCCGGAAACCATGTCTTCTATTCGCAGCCTAGTGGCCTCTAAAGCCTCAAATGGAGATTTGGGGAAATAGCGGCTAGGTCTTCCCCGCTGAGCCTCAATCCAACCTTTCCTCTCCAAAGAATTCAAGGTTTCATAAATCTTCGAGTAGGGAACGCTTCCATGCTCGCTGACTTCACTTGCTGTCATGGCACCGTGTTCAAGTAAAGACAAATAGGCCCGAGTCTCGTATTCGGTTAAGCCCACCTCACGCAAAACTTTTCTCGCTTCTTCGCTGATGGGTGCAGTCAACCCCTTCTCACCTTCTGAAACGTTTGGAAACCTTCTTATACGTTGTAATAGCAAGCCTAAATATATTACACCTCCCAGTGGTGTCAAATTGCAGGTTATCAAAGAAACGAAGACAATATGCCCAGAATGCTTCAAAGTCCTAGATGCAACAATCTTCGAAAAAGACAATACGGTTTACATAAAAAAAGAATGCCCAGAACACGGAAAGTTTCAAGACGTCTACTGGTCAGACTATGAACAATACCAGCGAGCCGAACGGTTCAGACAAGACGGCGACGGGCTAAGGAACCCCCGCACCACGACGAAGCTGGACTGTCCCCTCGACTGCGGCATCTGCCCCCAACACAAATCTCACACAGCTCTTGCCATCATTGACATAACAAACCGATGCAACCTGAGGTGCCCAGTCTGCTTCGCCAACGCAGCCGCCGCTGGATACGTCTATGAACCTTCAAAAGAAGAAATCTTAGGAATGCTTCAAAATCTTAAGCGTAACGATCCTGTGCCCCCGCCAGCAATACAATTTTCAGGCGGAGAACCCACAATCAGAGAAGACCTCTTCGAACTTATACGGGCAGCAAAGGAACTTGAATTTCACCATGTAGAAGTCAACACGAACGGTCTTCGCCTTGCCCAAAGCGTGGACTATTGTCGCGGTTTGATGGAAGCTGGCATGAGCACGTTGTATTTGCAGTTTGACGGTTTAACCCCAGACGTTTACAAGTTCACGCGGGGAGCTGACCTATTAGAGACAAAAATGAAGGCTATTGAAAACTGTCGTGAAGCAGGACTGGAAAGCGTAGTTTTGGTGGTCACGTTGATTAAGGGAGTCAACGACCACCAGCTCGGAGACATCATTCGATTCGCCATTCAAAACTTCGATTTAATTCGATGTGTAAACGTTCAACCCGTATCCCTGTGCGGTAGACTCCCTGAACAAGAGAGGGCAAAAATGCGCATAACAATCCCAGACTTCATAAGGCTTTGCGAAGAACAAACAGACGGAAAAATAAAAGTTTCCGACTTCTACCCGGTGCCCACCGTCGTTCCCATTTCCAGAGCAGTTGGCGCCCTAAAGAACAAACGCTACGTGGAGTTCACAGCTCATCCTCACTGCGGCATGGCAACCTACGTCTTCGTTGAGGACGGAGAAATTGTTCCAATCACCCGCTACGGAAACGTTGAAAAATTCATGAAAACGATGGAGAAAGTTTACGAAGAAGCCATGAAGGGTCATGATGGAAGGGCGAAGTTGCGCTTGGTAGGTGCCCTTCGTCACGTCAAGTTTAGTTTGTTGAGAAAGTATCTTCTGCCCATTCTGAGAACAGGCTCCTACGAATCCCTCGGCAAACTTCATAGGAAGATGCTTCTGATTTCGTCTATGCACTTCATGGACCCCTACAATTTCGACCTGGAAAGGGTTCAGCGATGCTGCATACACTACGCCGTGCCCGACGGCAGAATCATTCCGTTTTGCACCATGAACTCCATTCACAGACCAAAAATCGAGGAAAGATTAGGAATACCCGTGGAGGAGTGGCGGAGAAAACGTAAGGTGGAGATAGGCGCGGTGGCCTGAGGCGAAGGAAAACCTATAAGGAACAAACTTGTTTCAAACTCTTGGAGAGAAAAACATGGGTGGAAAGAAAAAACTCACCCTCAAGCAAATGGAAAGGATGCAAGCGAGAAGGGATCAGGAGCGAAGAGAACGCAAAACGGGTGGATCAACCACTGAAAAGAAAAGCATAGGGATAATTCCACCCGACCCAAAGAGCGAAAAGGTCATCGGCGAACTGAAAAAAATGAGGGCTCTCACGCCCTACGCAGTAGCCACACGCTTCGATCTACGCCTGAGTGTGGCAAAGGATTTCCTTGAAGAGTTAGAGCGGCGAGGAATCGTAGAGTACGTTTTTGGAAGCAAAAATGTAAAGATATACAAACCCCTAGACTAAGCCTTGTTTTCATTTTTTAACTTTACACCTAGATTGACTAATGGTAGGATAGAGTAAACAGTGAAATTCCCAAAAAGAGTCTACACCGTTAAAGAGGTGAAGAAGGCTAGGGGACTCATAGCAAAAGGGTACAAGCATCGTCTAAAAGTGGTTGGAAGCCCAGATTTCAAGAGTAAGGCGAAAGAAGCTTTAAAACTGATAAGGACAGCCAAATACTACGATTTCCTACGAACCTACATCAGACAAATCCGCGAAATCGATGGTCTGAGCCAGCTTCGCGAAGCAGAAGCCGCCATATGGGCAAACAATTACGCGGTTGCTGATCCAGTTGAAGCTGCTGGCTTCTTTATACAGAAGGCGCAACAGATGAGAGACTTCATAGAGGGCAAACTTTACTACGACAAGGGGGAGATTAAGGCGGTGGAAAAACGCATCGAATTTTTGGAGACATTAAGAGACAGAAGCAAAAATCAGGCTGTAAAAAAGAAATGTGAAGAAAACTTGAAAAGGTGGGCTGAACTCACTTTCCCTTAACGTATAGAGATATCCCGCGCAAACTCACTTTTTCCTCTTGAGGATACATTCGCTGAAACGTGCACTTGCACGATGATGAAACATCCCGAAAAGAAGGGGCGCAACTCCCCTTTTTTTGCTACATAACATTCTTATAGCCACTCATTTTTCCTCAATAACACCTGTTCGCGCGCGCGGATATCCATTTATATTTAGATGCTATTTTGTTGTCTATAGGGATGAAAAATAATAAAGAAAAAGAAGAATGGAGAAACTGAAATCGTTGTTCGGGCAGATACGTGCATCATAAAGCGAGGTGAAACAAAAGAATCAAAACTATCCAAAGTGAAAAGGTTTTCTAAAGCGATGCCACGACTGCTATACAACTCTCTTTTCGGCTCTGTGTTCCACTTTTTCAAAATCGTAAATCAAAAGGCTAGATTTGAAGTCTCCTTATGGCGTATGAACTGTGAGACTTTACAGCACGTTAACCTTTTGATAAAAGTGTTCAAATGGATAGTTTTCCCCGCAAGTCTTCTTTATGTTTGTGCGGATTTCTATTTCTTTGGACAAAATGCTCTGGACTCTATGTTTTTGGGCATATTGATTTTCTTCTACAGCAACTTCCTTCCAGACCTTCCTTCCATCTACTGCAGATGGAAGAAATACGACAGAAGAACTGAAGATTTATTATGGGACCAGAAGTATGCTCTCCTTCTGTTTGCTCCACTGTTTATTGGAGTTTTTCTCTGTGGAATACGGTTAAGATGGTATACACCAGAAAACTTTCATAACTTCAAATCGCTAACAGTATACGCGTCATTTCTTCTTCTATTGAGCCTCTTTGCCTTTGGAAATATAACTGAGTTATCAGTCTCAATTGGAGATATACCTAAGATTCTTTCTCTCCCATTCTACGGTTTGATAGGATACTTAACTCATCTGAAGGTTGACAAAGTATGGTAACAGAGGCGAATTCAAGAGTCTTCAGGTTTTCGTTTTTTTCTGTTCAAATATTCCTTTATCCTTTCTTCTTTGATCTTTTCCAACGATTCCATTCTTCGTTGTACGGGCATATCTTCGTAAGTCTCTTGGAGTAATTTGGAGATTTCAGAGGACTCATTTGACGGTTTCAATTTGGCGAGAAGTAAAACGTAACAGATTATTATGATAAAGACAGCAGTCGTAGCCAAAAAAAAGTCTATAGGAGGAAACATGCCATTCCCTTGTTAATTTCAAATCGGCAAGATATAGACTTAACGAATCCAGCATATAGAGCATGAATATGAGTTATTAACAAATTTCTAAGGCAAAGATGGAAGCAGTTTTAATAACCAGCATCACATCTTTTCAACCACGATTTTTGTTCCGCTTTTCACCCGTCCAAACAATTCTAAATTCTTCGTTACTTGACCAACGATGTTAACCGGGCTGTAGGGTTGTGATTCGCCGTAGAAAATGCAGAGGGCGTTTCCCATGGGCCAGTAGGCGATGGCGCCCTTTTCCACCCTTGGTTCAGCCTTTTCTTTCCCAATTTTTACTGGTATTTCAAAGTAAACCTCTTCCTCCCACAGGGCTGTTCGCCCTTCGATTGGAAGCCTTTTGGCTATGGCGTCTACCGTCCTTGGGGCAAGGTGACGAATGAGTTCTCCTTCTGCCTTGCCGACTTCCTCGATCGTGAATTTGATGGGTATGCGGGACACGCTCATTTTCAGCACCCTGGCTCACATGCGTTTCTTTTTTGGAAAGTAATGTTTCAACATATCTTCAATGTTTGGCTTACTGATTTCCTGAAGCTCATATTTAGCTCTTACCGCGGGTTTGTCGAGGCGTAACAATCGTCTTAAGTCAATAGGAGTTCCTATAACAACCACATCGCAGGGCGTAGCGTTGATTGTGCCTTCGAGTTCACCTATCTGCTCTTTTCCGTAACCCATGGCTGGAAGCACGTTCCCAAGATGGGCGTATTCCCTAAAAGTATTTTTTATCGAACCTCTGGCGTAAGTACGCGGATCCACTATTTCACTTGCTCCCAACCTTTTCGCCGCGATGGTCCCAGCGCCGTAAACCATGTTTCCATGGGTTAAAGTTGGGCCGTCTTCCACCACTAAAACCCTTTTCCCTTTAATCAGCTTTGGATTATCCACTGTTATTGGTGACGCAGCTTCTACAATGATCGCTTTGGGATTCACTTTTTTTATGTTTTTTCGAACGGTTTCGATGTTCATGGGGTCCGCAGTGTCCACCTTATTGATGACCACTACATCCGCCATTCTCAGGTTTGTTTCTCCAGGGTGGTAGGTTAACTCGTGGCCCGGCCTATGGGGATCAGCCACTACGATGTGGAGGTTGGATGAAATGAAGGGCAAGTCGTTGTTGCCTCCATCCCACACGATGATGTCTGCTTCCTTTTCTGCTTCCCTTAGAATCTTTTCGTAGTCGACTCCGGCGTAAACAGCGATTCCATTGTTGATGTGGGGCTCGTACTCTTCCCGCTCTTCAATAGTGCACTCGTATTTGTCCAGATCTTCAAGGGACGCGAATCTTTGACACATTTGTTTGCGCAAATCGCCGTAGGGCATTGGATGCCTCACCACAACCACCTTAAAGCCTCTCTCCCTCAAGATTCCACAAACTTTCCTTGATGTTTGGCTTTTCCCGGATCCTGTTCTAACCGCGCAGACCGAGACTACGGGAACCTTGGCTTTTAGCATGGTGGTTGAGGGACCCATGAGCCTAAAGTCGGCTCCGTTGGCCAGCACCATGGACGCCTTGTGCATAACGTCTTCGTGGGATACGTCGCTGTAGGCGAAGACTACTTGGTCCACGCGGTGTTTTCTAATGAGTTCCGGCAACTTTTCTTCAGAATATATTGATATGCCTTTTGGGTAGTTGGAACCAGCCAATTCAGGTGGATACATTCTTTTCTCGATGCCAGGTATTTGTGTGGCAGTGAAGGCCACGACCTCGTATTGATTGTTGTCTCTGAAGTAAACGTTGAAGTTGTGGAAGTCCCTTCCAGCGGCTCCCATTATGACAACTCTAATTTTTCTGTCTTTGGAAGATGACACTCCCTGCAAAGCTTCTCGCCTTCCGAACAAAGTGTCTCGGAATGAACTGCTTATTGTTTTCGGTGCTAAAATACTGATCTAAGATGAGAACTTTCATCTCTGCTTTTGCATCGAAATGAGGGCCTTCATGGCTGCGGCTGAAGCATGCGCCACAGTCTCAGATATGCCCATGGGCTGCTGCACCGTTCCAGCCAAGAATAGTCCTTCAAGGGGTGTTTCAGTTGTTGCAAGTTTTGGGTGGGTCACCATGAAGAACCCGTCGTCGTCGAGGGGAATCTTAAGTTTTTCCTGGAGATCTATGTGCGGTTCCAGTCCGACTTCTAGGACAACGAGGTCTGCTGTGACGGAGAGGAGTTTTGAGGTTGCTTGATCGTAAACGTCTATGGTTAGGGATTTGTCTGGGCGTTCTCGTGTCTGGGATGGCTGGCCATGAATCAAGTTAACCCCTGACCCTCTAACTTCTCTATAGAATTCCTCGGCCTTTTTGCCAACCGCCCTCATGTCGGTGTAGCAAATGTGGGCCTCAGCTTCATCTCCATACTGAGCCTTCAATACGTAGGCGTGTTTCAGAGCACCTAAACATCCAATTCTGCAGCAATAGCCATGATTTTCCTCTTCCCTTGAGCCAACGCATAGGATGTAAGCCACGCTCTTCGGCTTTCCTCTATCGCTGACCCTCACAATTTTCCCGTTGGTAGGCCCGCTTGGACTGCACAGCCTCTCATATTCCATTCCTGTTATCACGTTTGGGTAGATGCCGTACTTGTATTGGCCAGCTTTTCTTGCGTCATATTGTTTGAAGCCTGTTGCAACGATGATTGCGTCTACCTGGAGTTCTTCTTCTTTGTCCTTTTGCTCGTAAAGGATGGCGTTTTCTGGGCAGGCTTCTCTGCAGGCGTGGCATGAGCCGTCTTTGAAGTAGAGGCAGTTTTCTCTATCGATCAAGTATTTGGCTGGAACTGGATACGGGTAGGAGAGGTAGATGGCTTTTCTCACTCCAAGCTTCATCTCATATTCTTCAGTAACATCAACTGGACAAACCTTCTCGCATTCACCGCAAAGCGTACATTTCTCTTCATCCACGTGCCTAGCCTTCTTCTGTACCCTAACCCTGAAGTTTCCTGCAGACCCCGCGACTGCTTCGATTTCAGAGTAGGAGAGGATGTTGATGTTAGCATGCTGAGTGACGTTTTGAATTACTGGTTTCACTAGTTCCTCAGCATTTTCCATGGTAGGAGAAATCTTGTAGAGTAGTGGCGTGTGGCCTCCTAGGCGAGGCTTCCGTTCAACCAGATAAACGTCTACGTTCATTCTTGCCAAGTCGAGGGAGGCTTGGAGCCCGGCGATTCCTCCGCCGATCACCAGTGCCGAATGCTTATCGACCATCATCATCCAACCGGTAAGTATTAATGAACTAGTTTAGAATCACTTTTATCCTTAAAAAGGTCATACTATGGAGAACAGGTGTAACATCTATTTTCAACGTTAATTGAGGTCATTAGCATGGTTGAAAATGCAAGCGTCATGGATTTAATGACTACGAAAAAACCGAATTCGGAGCTTCGCTTGAAGGCGCTGGGTAAAATCGGTGATCACAAACCCAATGATTGTTTCCAGTGTATCAGATGCACCAGCGGGTGCCCATCCATGAAGATGCTGGAACTTAAACCCCATGAAATCGTGAGCCTAGTCAAGCTTGGATTTGTTGAGGAAGTAATCGACTCAGGCATCATTTGGACCTGCGCCCAATGCTTAACCTGCAAGGAAAGGTGTCCCCAAGAAGTTGCACCTGTAGACCTAATCCTTGCTTTGAGAAACTTAGCCGTGGAAATGGAGGCTAAAGTTCCTGAGGCCTACCTCAGAAACGTGTCCATGATCCTAGAAACTGGATTCATTCTGACACCGCAGCCAACCATAACGCGTAAGCTGGAAAAAATGGACCGCGAAAAGTTGGGGTTGCCGAAGCTTCCAAAGCCTAACGAGAAATTCAAGGCCGGTCTCATGAAGGCGTTACAAACTTTTTAGAGGCTGTTATAATTGAGGATGGCTGTTTACTGGGGCTGCGTCATTCCCTGCGTGGAGTACGCCTACGAAATGTCTGTCAGAGAAGTTTTACCAAGGCTCGGAGTGGAACTTGTTGATTTGGAAAACGTTTCCTGCTGTGGGCTCCCCCTTACAAGCGTAAACGCTTACGCGTTCCTCTACCTTTCGGCCAGAAACTTGGCAGTGGCAGAGAAAACAGGCCTAAACGATCTGCTAGTTATGTGTAACGGTTGCCATCTAACCCTTTCAGAAGCCATGCACTTTTTGGATCATGACGAGAAGCTGCGAGAAAAAATAAACTCCTTGCTGAGAGATGAGGGACTTGAATACAAGGGTTCAGTTCGAATATGGCATCTCATAGATTTACTGCATGACATGATAAGGGAAGAAACCATACGAAAGTCGGTGAAGAAGAGGCTAGAAGGCTTAAAATTAGCCTCCCATTACGGTTGTCACACAATCAGACCGAGCAGGCTTGGAAGGATCGACGACTCTGAAAATCCTAGGAAAATTGATGATCTAATCGAATTGCTGGGAGCAACCAGCGTAGATTATCCAGAGAAACTTGACTGTTGCGGAGCCTTGCTCCTATGGTCTCACCCAGATGCAGCCCTCACCTTTGCTGGATTAAAGATAGCGACTGTTCAGGAACACGGCTTTGACGGCCTCGTCGTTTCGTGTCCCGCCTGCCACCTCATGTTCGACGCAAGACAGAAGGCTGCGGGGGCTACGGTGGGAAGCAAACTCAACCTTCCAGTCTTGTACTATAGTCAACTTTTGGGAAAAGCCATGGGAATCGACGAAGAAAAATTGGGGCTGCATCTAAACAGGAGTCCAGTGGACGAACTCTTAGGAAAACTAGGCTAACCACCAGTTTTCTAACAAATCTTATATGCTATATACAATGACTCTACTTCCAAAGGTGGAAATATGATAGATTTTAG
>Ga0315306_10001640_pt1 | contig 10628 bp, 7 predicted proteins | sample TDP1_MG_FD_203803 | JGI IMG/M metagenome (GOLD analysis project Ga0315306, IMG submission 203803) | Freshwater sediment microbial communities from Lake Towuti, South Sulawesi, Indonesia - TDP1 | ecosystem: Environmental > Aquatic > Freshwater > Lake > Sediment | place: Indonesia: South Sulawesi... | reverse complement strand
TCTAGAAAAGGCCACGGAAATGATGGAGAAAGCAACCGTGGTTAAGGTAGTGATACTTCCTTGGTAGGCCTCGGAGTAGAAGGCGTCAGGGCGGAAGCTGGTCAGATGCGTCTCTACGAGTATGAGGTGAAAGAAATCCTTACAGAATTCAAATCCCCAAGCACTATGTAGCTTTGACTCTAGAAGTTTGGTGCATCAACAGTTCTTAAAGCTCAAGTCTTAGTGGGCGGAAAAAAGAAAGGTGTGCCATTTCCTGATTCCTATTCTCGCGAGAACTCTTTCAATTCCTTCGGCGGCTTGCCAACCCAAGTTCAGCTAGCTTCTTCGTTGTTGGAACGCCCTTCTTGTCCCAGCCTCTAAGCGTATAGTATTCATCAAGCATCTTGTTGAGATCTTCATCAGTAAACTTATGGCCTTTCACTGGCCCCGATGGCAAAGGCTCTTTAAAACGCTGCGGCAAATCGTCGTTCTTTCTGGTTAAGCCCTCCCGAAGATTGTACATCCTAATTAGATTCCATATCTTTTCTCCATATTTTAGGAATAGATCATAGTTCATATCCCAGCCAGTAGCCGCCGACGTCAATTTCATCAAGGTTTCATTGGAAACCCCGGACCTGATAAAATCGCAAAGAACAAGCGAATACAGTGCCGAAAGATGATCTTGCTCCCAAATTACAACCTTAGCTTTTCCTTCTGTAGTTAACCTATCCAGTGGGCCTCCGAAGGGCCATGAATACCCGCTTATTTCGAATGCGATTGGCCAAGCTCTCTCATGGTCAGCTCCTCTTTCAGCCGTTGCATACGCAAGCCCCATACCGGGTGCGCCTCTGGGACCCCAAGCAGGATTCTCCATCCCTTTTACATGACAAGCGAGCTTCTCAGCACCTCTTCCAATAGACTCGGATGCTCTCTTGACACCCTCAGCCAGTACCTTCCCTATCCCTTCTCGATAAGCGATTTTCTTGATCAAATCGATTTGCGCCTTCCAATTCCCGAAAGTCAAGTCCAACCCACCAGTATCTTTCTTCTTTAGAATTCCCTTCTCATAACACTCCATCGCGAAGCCTATGACATTTCCAGCGGAAATCGTGTCGAGGCCGAGTTTGTCGCATTGAAGAGCTGCGTAGATGACAGCTTCAAGATTACTATTCCCACAGTTGCCTCCTAGCATACCCGTGCTTTCATACTCTAGTGTATCGCATATGGATCCGAAGAATTCTCCTCTTCTAATAATTCCCACCTTACTGCAGTGTATAGGGCAGGCGAAACAGCCATATTCTCTCAGCCAAAAGTTCTTTCTTTGGCTAGTATCAGTTAGGTTCTCAGCACCTTCGAACATGCCGTCTTGAAAGTTTCGGGTTGGATATAATCCTTGATCATTGGAGAATGATACGAAGCTTGGTGTTCCACCTTTCTGATATTGAGCTGAATCCAAGCTCTTGCTGATTTCATCGTATGCCGTCCGGACGGCATCGTGGAAAGCTTTTGGATCGGCTACTGAAATCTTACCAGTTCCTCGAACTGCTACGGCTTTCAGGTTTTTTGCTCCCATCACGGCTCCCGTTCCACACCTTCCAGCCTGCCTATGGTGGTCGCAGTCAACCATTGCGAACCTAACCTTTCTTTCGCCAGCGGGTCCTATGCATGAAATCTTGACGGTTTCATCGCCCAACTCTTCTTTAAGCACTTCGTACGTCTTGTACGTATCAAGGCCCCATAGGTGGCTGGCTGGCCTAATTTCAGTTTTGTCATCATCGATCCAAAGATACACGGGTTTCCTTGCTTTGCCTGCAATCCCTAAGACATCGTATCCCGCAAACTTCAGTTCTTGCCCGAAGTGGCCGCCAACATACGAGTCGGTGAATATTCCCGTCAATGGAGATTTCGTGACGATGCACTGCCTATTACAAGGCGCTAGAGTTCCTGTTAATGGTCCAGTGCAGTAGATCACAGCATTTCTAGGGCTTAGAGGGTCTACCTGAGGCCTCACATAATCGTAGAGAAGCTTGGCTCCGAATCCTTTCCCTCCTAAGAATGTTTTCGCAAACTCAGGTTTCAGTTCTTCAGAGTTGACTCGTTTTCTGGATAGATCTATCCACAAGATCTTCCCAGCATAGGTGTTCATGGGTTCTCCTCCTCAATATTTCACGAAACTCAAGGCACCCGTGGGACAATAGCTTACACATGTTGGGCTTCCAATACAGGTGTCACATTTGAGAGCTTTTCTGGTCTTCGGGTCAACTTTGATAGCGTTCACGGGACAGCATCTGACGCATAAGCCGCAACCATTGCATTTCTCCGCTATGACATTCACGATCCCCATGTTTTCATCCCTTTGAATAGCGTCGAATGGACAGCCTCTCATGCAGAAAGGATTGTTACACTGGTGACAAACAATTGGTTGCGCCATCAGTCCGCTCGCTTGAGTTGAAACGTATATCCGCGCTTTCCTCGGCGCAAAGCTTTCTCCTTTAGCAGTCGAGCAGGCCAATTCACAAATCCTGCAACCGCTGCACATATCAAAATCCGCGATCACTACCTGTTTCAATTAGAGACAACCTCTTGTCGCGTTCAAGGCTTTAGAGCCTTGAATTAGGTTACCACGAAATATTTTAAAAAACTTATCAAACAGTACGCGATGTTTTTATTCAGATGCTTGTTCGCTTTGAATCGAACTACTCCGCACCTTGTGTCCAAATCAAACGTTGTGAAGCGCGCAGAACTTAAACATTTCTCGTTACAATCGTCCGCAACTCTCTCTCATCGCGGCTGCAAGATCATAGGGAAAGATCGAAGGCGCGACACGAAGACGAGAGATCTGGCCTGCCACGCGAGGAATGAACAGCATCTCGGAAGAGTGCCACACGAATAGTTCCGATCTTGAAGGAGTTTGTTTGCCGCCAATCCATCACTCGAAACGATAGGTATACAATCGCCGTTGGGTGGCAAGACTACCGTTGTTGAGATAACGATCGAAAGGATAACGGGGAGGAAGCTACAGAGCGGAATAACGCTAGACTTGCGTCGTTGAATGGTATCAACCACTGGCTACGCAATCAGCTTCTCTGACGTCGCATACCTCCATCGCACCAATTTCCAGACGATTCCACTCAGTTCCGGAAGGATGGATGTGGCGCACGGTACACACCAGCGGCGCTGCCATTTCGCTTCAAAAACGTTCGCTACTCTCACGACTCAGCTAACCATGACGCATTTTGCACTGGAACGCTTCGACCGTTTCTCGGCAGGGTAAAGCAATCGTAGTATTGCATCCATCCGTCCGAACTAGCCATCGTACTACCGACTCGAATCTCCTGACCTTGACAACATAATGAAGCCTGGTCACGTTCTGGCAAGTGGACGAACGAGATTTACGTCTATCTGTTCCAAGTGTCAGCCTAGAGAACCTCAAGAGGCACCTGCGCCGAACCAGGGCCAGAGATCTTAGATGACAGCCTCTAGATGGCTTCCACTATTGGCATTGCTGTTTCGAATTTCTTCACATACTGTACGACTTCTTTGAATGCCTGTATGTGTTCCTCGATCTCCTCTTTCGTGTGGAGAACTGAAATAGTCCATTGCTCATCCGGAGACGGGCCAGCCGGTAGTATTCCGCGATTCATCATTCCGAAGCAGTATGCGAACCATCTCCCAGTGTGGCAGTCTTGGAAGCTTCTCCAGTCCTTGACCGGCTTGGAGGAGAATGCGATTGCACCGCTCAGACCTGCGTATGACATCTGCGCAACAAGGCCCTTGTCATCTATGATGTCCTGATATCCCTTCGCGAGGGTTTCGCATAGTCCAGTTGCCCTGTTCATAGAATCTCTTGTAAGCACCTTTGATAGGGTGGCGATTCCGGCTGCAACGCAAAGCGGATTCGCGTTGAAGGTACCTGCATGGCTTACCACGCCGGGGACTATGGTTTCCATAATCGCCCTTTTTCCAGCGACTGCTGAGATAGGGACCCCGCCTCCGATCGCCTTACCGAGCGTGATGAGGTCAGCCTTCACATTTGCGTACTCTGAGATTCCGCCGTAGAATTTTCCGCAGGTCTTTATCTCATCGAAGATTAGGATGAAGTTGTACTCGTCTGCCAGCCTTCTGAGACCTTCGAGGAAGCCAGGCTCGGGGAGAACGAACCCCATGTTCATCGGAATCGGCTCAAGAATCATTCCAGCGATGTCATGGCCGTTCTTCCTGACTATTTCCTCGACTGCTTCCAAGTCATTGAATGGCGCGACCAGAGTATTCCTGTAGACTGCCTCTGGAATTCCGAGCGAAGCGGGCACTTGGTTGGGGTAGCGAGCGTGGCCAGCTTTGGCTCGCGACGGCTTGACACTTACCAGTGTGGTGTCGTTGCCACCGTGGTAGCATCCTTCAAATTTGAGGATCTTCGTTCTTCCGGTGAAGCTTCTTGCAAATCGTGTCGTATACATTGTTGCCTCGGCGCCCGTGCTTGAGAATCTCACTTGATCGACGCCAAATCTCTCGCAGATCATCCTCGCAAACTTCGGTGTCTCTTCCCATTCAAACCCGAAATCTGTCCCTTTCTTGATCTGCTCGATTAAGGCTTCAGCGACGGCCGGATGGCTGTGCCCTGAGACTAGAGCGCCGAAGCCCATGTTGTAGTCCGTATACTGGTTTCCATCCACATCCCACATCTTCGTTCCTTGTGCGCGGGTGAAGTACAATGGGTACGGGTCGGAATACCTGTAGGTGCTATGCACACCAAACGGCACATCGATCTTCGCTCGCTCGAAGATCGCCTTAGACCTAGGGGTTCTCTCCACAAATCTCTTCATTTCGTCGTCTTGGACGTTCAAGAGTATCTCGAATAAGTTGCGACTACGGTTATTAAAAGGTGTCTGGGAGTGTCTCCGCAAGTCTTATAATTTCTTATAATTTCTTACAATTACGGGGGATTTCGATTGGCGGTCTTTGCGAGGAAGGCAAGCGGACTCACCAAAGAAGCCTCAACGTTTGACGCCTTTGTGTTCGGCTTCATGAACAACGGCCTCGGAGTCGGTCTATGGTATCTGCACAGCATAGGGTTGTACGTTTCCCCCGGAGCAAATCTAATAGTGGGCACAATTGTCGCTGGAGTGTTTTCTCTAGTTGGTATCGCTTTGTCGTGGGGGATTCTAGGCGGCTCGATGCCGCGAAGCGGCGGAGATTATGTCTATAACTCTAGGATAATTCATCCCGCAATCGGAACCGCGACAAGCTGGGCCCAAGGGCTTTTCATCTCGATTGCTTGGCTGTGGGTCCTGACCCCGTGGGTGGCTGACCCTGGCGTACCTATACTGGCTGGGGCAATGGGGATTCCTCCCGAGTCCGTGGAGTTTTGGGTAACGCCGATTGGCATGCTAATAGTGGCCTCAACAGTGAATATTCTGAGCTTCATCATCGTCATATTCGGACTAAAGTCCTACATCAACATGCAAAAATTCTGTTTCACTATCGGAATGATTGGTGTGATAATAGGGCTGATTGTCATTTCGTCCACACCCCACGATAAGTTTGTGACGCTATGGAACACGCTGGCTGCGGAGCAGGGTTCAGCCAGCTACCAGGATATGATACAACTAGCCAAGGATGCAGGTGCCGTCCAAGAAACTTGGAATTGGGAAGCCACCTTGGGATTGACGCCAGTTGTAGCTTGGGCCCTAAGCTACGGCTTTTGCATCGGATACATTGGCGGAGAAATCAAGAGGCCTGAACGCAGTATTATGCTGGCGCAAGCGTTGGCTGTTCTTGTACCGATCGTGTTCCTGGTCTGGCTCGCTCTTTCCTTGCAGAATCTTACCGGCTATGATTTTATGCATGCGATTGCCTACGTCGACAATGAGGGGCCGGAATGGTATGCTATGCTGTTTCCAGCAACCTGGGCTAACCTTGCCGCGATTCTAACGGATAATCCCATACTCCGTTTCCTGATAGGGTTCAACTTCATAGCGTTCGACTTCTTCTGGGTGCCATTTTCCTATCTGGTCTTCAGCAGAGTTGCGTTTGCACAGGGACTAGATCAGATCGGACCACGATGGTTCACAGTTCTGAACAGAAGATTTGGTTCTCCGGTGAAGCTTCTGGCTCTTGTGTTCATATTGGGACAGGTTGCGATTACCTACTACTGCCTCGCCCCCGAGATATTGGGAAGCCTGTCAATAACCGGCTTGGACGCAATCACGGTGTGGGGAATTCTGGGAATTTCCTGCGCAATCTTCCCATTTGTCAAGAAGGTGAGGCATATCTGGGACGCTTCCCCACACAGATGGTACATAGGACCTATACCGGTTGCCACAATCGCAGGCACCGCTAGCGTAATCTTCACAATTCTAGTAATATGGGGGATCTACCGTTCCCCAGCTATGGGCGGACTCAACGTCTACTGGACACCGATCTACTTCGGCGTAATGATAGTAGCCGTACTCTGGTACTTCTTCTGGCGTTGGAAACGCGCCAAAGAAGGAATAGACGTCACTCTCGCGTTCAAGGAACTGCCGCCCGAATAGAAGCTACCAATCCATAGCATGACAGGCGTTCGCTGGCATAGAATATGCCTCTCAGGCTCTTCTTCGTCACCGATGTCCATGGATCGGATGCCGCGTTCAGGAAATTCGTGAATGCCTTAAGGATCTACAATGTCAACGTTGGCATCATACTAGGCGACCTCTGCGGGAAAATGATCAACCCGATCGTCGCCCTACCTGACGGCACCCACACATGCAACTTCATGGGCCAAGGAATAGTAGCCAAAAATCAGGATCAACTGTCCCAACTCCAGAAAAGAATAGCACTGACAGGAAACTACTACGCCGTCCTGTCGCCAAATGAGATGCAGCAGCTGATGGCCGAGGGAAAGACTATCGAAGGACGAATAGATGCGCAGGTCAGAAAAATTCACTTGGGAACCGGCAAGATAGATGAGATGTTCATCCAACTAGTGGTTGAAAGGCTCAAGACCTGGGATACACTGATGGCGGACAGGCTCAAGAATTCAGGGATAAAGGTCTTCATTTCGCCGGGTAACGATGACCTTCTCGAAGTGAATGAAGTCCTAGATCGCTTCAGATACGCCGTCAATACAGACGATAAGAAAGTGAGTGTGGACGGTTATGAGATGGCCACCTTATCATGGTCGAATCCGACACCATGGGATACGCCTAGAGAGTGTAGCGAAGAGAAGCTTGCCGAAAAGATCGATGGATTAGCGTCGCAGATTCAGAACATGGAGAGAGGAATTTTCAATTTCCATGTTCCACCGTATGGCACGCATGTGGACTCGGCGTACAAGCTATCAAAAGATCTGGTGCCGTCTGTAAGCGAAACGGTCAGCGTTGGTAGCACAGCCGTACTTGATGCGATTAAGAAGTATCAGCCTCTTCTGGGACTCCACGGTCACATTCATGAATCGCGTGGTATTGAACAGATAGGCAGAACCTCGTGTGTGAATCCGGGCAGCGAATACTCTGAAGGAATACTGAGGGGTGTCATCATCACACTGGACGACGGAAAGGTCAAAAACATACAGTTTACATCGGGGTAACGAGGGTTTGGCAAGTCCCGCCAAGAGGTTTAGACTACCGTCCGAGATTCCCCTTGAAGAGTACCCCCCGCCTTCAACCTTTGTCGAAGAGGCTAATCAGTGTGTCAAGGAGGCGGCGGAAGAAGGTATCATACTGAGGGTAATTGGCGGACTTGCAATCTATTTGCACTCTCACGGGCCGGAAGACAAGGAGTTGTCCGAGAAGCTGGGTAGGCTCGGAGAGCGCGTGTTCACTGACATAGACTTCGCAAGCATTGGCAGATTCCGCGAGAAAGTATTCGATTTCTTCAAGAAGCGGGGTTATGATGTTGACCCAACGCTGCACATGCACTACTTCAGAAAGAGACACATCTACTTCGGGGGCAAGGTTCCAATGGCAGAAGTCTTCTTCGACAGGTTAGACATGAATCACGTCATAGAGTTCGCCAAGCGCCTCGAGGCGGACAGCCCCACGATCCCGCTCGCGGAACTCTTACTCGCGAAGCTCCAGATAGTGAGAATCAACGAGAAAGACATCAAGGATATCGTCCTCATGTTGAGATCCCACGAGGTTGGAGAGACGGACGATGAGATGGTAAATCTCAACGCACTGAGTCAGGCCGGACTCCTCTCTGACTGGGGCTTCTACTACACTGTCACCACAAATCTGAAGGAAGTTCAACGCTTCACCCAACAAAGCAAGATCTTGACCGAGATTGACATCAAGAGGGTCGGAGACAGAGTGGGCAAGATCCTTGGCTATCTGGAGAGCCAACCGAAGAGTCCAAAGTGGAAACTTCGAGCGAGAGTCGGAACTAGAAGCAAATGGTACAATGACGTGGAGGATTGGATGCGGCTCTGAGTGTTCCGTGAGCTGCAGACTTCACTAGCGACCCCCTATCAGAAGCTGCCTGTTACTCTCTCTGTTTGTGTCTCTGTTCCATCGGAAGTCGATCCTAAGAACCCGATAATCGTGGAGAGGTTCGGATTCAGACTCGCGTCACTTGATCGATACAGACCACTTTCGAAGTAACGTGCATGGTCGACCGGCTCACTTCCATGCCTTCGGCCAACGGTAAGGGTTTCATTCTTTCACGAAGATTTGATGCCACACCAATGGTCTTCGTTTACACGGGATCATCGTCGCCCTGGTTGAGACGGCATTTGGACTTGAAGCAGTTCTATGAGCTGCTCGTCTCTGCGCCTGCTAAGTTCTTGGAAGGAAGCCTTCCCCACTGATGTCATCTGCTCAACGCTATCTTCCTTCGAGCGCCGGGAGGAAGGGTCTTCCACGCCGCCATACTCTTCCATCTGGATTCGAATGACGGCGTAAGGTGGTTAGGAAGTCTAGGAAACCATCTATGGCGGTGTACTCATCTGGCTTCCATGCTTTCCAGATGTAATTCCTCCCTCTTCTTCTAACCTGGATGGTAACTATCTGATCGCTGGAGGGGTCAAGTCCGGTGGTCTCCATGTCAAAGAACAATGGCTACTTCACTCACTAGAGAAAAATAAGAACAGCTCTCTCCAAGGCAAGAATATAGATGAAGTAAAGAAGGCCACTGGAAAGAAGCATGGAAAACCTACAAAGCGTAATGGCACCCTTAGCATATCTGTAAACTCTTGGTGAAAGCGAAGATGAGTTTCAGGAGAAGGCGTAGGGAACTCATTATCACCCTCCCTCCAATGCGAACTGTTGTAAAGGTCGCGTTGGTAGTTGCATTAATCGTCTTAGCTGTGGGCGGTACCGTCGCCTTCCTTACTGGTCCTGTTGAGGTTTTCCGAGACATAAGGACGCCTTTCGAGATAGACTTCACTGAGAATATCCAAGAGATCTTATTGGTCTATGAGAACGGCAGCCTGATAAGACCGAGAATCGGCGGCCACGGGGGCGAGGCGCCTATGCGAGCTTACTTCGATGCGCCTGTACTTTTCCATTTTCACGCCTATGCTCCGTTCTACAATCAATCAGCAATCTATGATCCATGGAAGACTTTGGAACGCAACAACTTGACGTTTCTGATCACCTTTAACAATGAAACAACGATCACGTATGAGCATCTTGTGGAGGAGGGCTGTCCGTATACGCCAGACGGTTTCGCCTTCTATTACTTCCACGTAAAGCCAGGGATAATCCTATAGAAATTTCTGTCATTCGAAGTCTCAAACCCTTGAAAGCAACCAACCTCAAAGAAAAATCTCTTTAGAAACATTTGCGCAGATATTTGATCTGGAGCCTTGAGCTCTAGGGAAAAAAGAGGAAGGATGGCGAAGAAGAAGGCAAAGAAGAAAGCCGCGAAACCCGCTTAACCAAGATTAGCCGCTTAGTCTTAACTCCCTCATTTTTTCTTTGATTCGACGACAAACGCACGACTAGATTTCTGAGCTTGCTTCTTCTTTAAGGTCTCGCATTGAGCGCGAGCTATGTTCTATCTGCGGTCTCTTTCAGTTCTAGCCAATAGGACTGAGGTACAACAACGCACTCCAAAATCATTCCTATTCGACAGAAAAAAGAGGGGATTTGCGGGGGACATCGCCACTTCGCGCTGGATTCAAATCCCACCCCTGCACCACTCCGTAGTAACGCCTGAAACAACTTTGAAGCGGAAGTAGCAGCCGATGAGACTCTCCGTAATAGTCAGCACTGCGTTGCTTGTTCCGGCTCTGGTATGGTTGGTCATTGGAACATATGCTCTCCTGCACAATGGTTTCTACAGTTACTCCTCTCTGTTCCCATTACCTTTCAAAATGCACTCATTGTCGCTTCTGAACGTCAGCATATTCTATCTCGTCACGTTCCTAGGAGTCACGCCTCGTGAGCCGATGAGAAATTTCTTGATCGTGTGTTCAATGCTCTTCCTATTCAACGCCGTCTATGAGCTCGTGTTCGCGGTCTTCTACGACTCGAGGGGCTTAATCGTCGCTCTTCCTCTTGCCTTGGGCGGTGGTCTCTTGGTGCTCCTACTGAACCGAAAATTCAAGTTCCTAACTCGAGACAAGACGAAGATCTCTCTTGCCGTGCTGTGCTTCTCTTGTTTCCTTGCGCTGATGCTTACGCTCTATGAGTCAGGCTTTTTCGAACACCTGCGACTGTATCTTAGTG
>Ga0315306_10001638_pt1 | contig 10634 bp, 10 predicted proteins | sample TDP1_MG_FD_203803 | JGI IMG/M metagenome (GOLD analysis project Ga0315306, IMG submission 203803) | Freshwater sediment microbial communities from Lake Towuti, South Sulawesi, Indonesia - TDP1 | ecosystem: Environmental > Aquatic > Freshwater > Lake > Sediment | place: Indonesia: South Sulawesi... | reverse complement strand
GGCTTGTCCACCTTGGGAACGAATCCCCACTTGACTCCAGCCGGGAAGCCTGCGCCTCCTCTTCCTCTGAGGTTGGCCTTCTTGACTTCTTCCATGATTTCCTCAGGCTTCATGGCTTGCAGCGCTTTTTTCGTAGCTTCGTAGCCCCCTTCCCTCAAATAGACATCTATCTTATAAAAATTTTTTAAGTCAAAATGCTTGGTTTGGACTTTTTCTTGCATCTTCTATTCCAGGCTTTCCAGGATTCTATCAACCTTCTTCTTGTCCAAATTCCCGTGATAATCGAAATTGACCATCATACAGGGAGCCATCTCGCAGGCGCCCAGGCATTCGACAAGGGAGAGCGTGAACTTCTTATCAGGAGTCGTCTGGCCAGGCTTGACCTTCAGCTTCTTTTGGAGATAGTCGATGAGCTTCTCTGCTCCAGCGAGAGAGCAACTCAGGTTGGAGCAAACCTGGATGTGGTATTTTCCCATAGGCTGCCGGCTGAGCATGGTGTAAAAAGTCACGACCTCTCTCACCCTGATCGGCTTGACGCCCAGAATTTGAGCGATGAGCTTTTCGGCATCGCTTGAAATGAAGCCGAACTCCTGCTGGGCGGCGTGCAAAAGAGGAAGAATGGCTGCTTCTTTCTGGGGGTAGCGGCCTACAATTTCTCCGATTTTCTTCTTCGTTTCTGGCCGAAATTCAAGGCTCATCGGTCCAACTCTCCTCCAATCATGTTCAAGGAGCCAAAAGTGGGAATGATATCAGCGACATAATGACCCTGAATCATCTCCTCCAGGGCTGAAACGATATGGAAGCAGGGTGCCCTCAGATGGAGCCGATAAGGCTTGTCTGTTCCGTCAGAGACGATGTAATAGCCCAGCTCTCCATTCCCGCCTTCGACCGAGAAATAAACCTCTCCTTTTGGCGGCCTTATCCCATGGTCTCTCATGAAAAATTTGAAATGGCTGATAAGGCCTTCGATCGAAGTGTATGTATCTTCTTTAGGCGGGACGACGCATGCTTTGGAAGCGGCGAGAATGTCGTTGTACCTTTCCTTCTCAGAGCCTTCAAGGTTCGGCGAGAGCCTGAGTCTATCCTCGACCCTCTTCTCCCGGGAAGCCTTGATGGCTGCTGCCGGCTCCATCCCCTCAGCCATCACCCGGGCAGGGGCTGATGGCCTCGGGATTTTCTCCAAAGCCTGCTCGATGATTCTCAGGCTCTGCTCCATCTCTTTCATCCTGACCATATACCTGTCGTAGTTATCTCCCCGCTCGCCGAGAGGAACCTCGAAATTAAGCTTGTCATAGACCAGATAGGGAGATGCCTTGCGTACATCGTAATAGACGCCTGTGGAGCGGAGGCAAGGCCCGGTCCAGCCAAAGGAGATAGCCTTCTCCTGGGAGACAACAGCAATGTCCTTTGTCCTGTTCAGGAAAATCTTGTTCTTATCCAGGAGGCCGTGGATATCCTTCAAGACTTTTCTGGTCTCGACAATCGCTTTGCCCAGGGTTGTCCTGCAGTTAGGATGGAGGTCAGCCCTGACTCCTCCGATGCGGATATAAGAAGTGGTCATCCGGGCACCGGTTGTCTCCTCGATCACGTCCCAGATAAACTCCCTGGCCTTCATCTTGTAGAGAAAGACGGTGAAGGCCCCGCACTCCATGGCCATGGCCGCAAGGCAGGTCAGATGGTCGGAGATGCGGGAAAGCTCGCTCATGATGACTCGGATGTACTGAGCCCGCTCCGGAACTTCCACCCCGAACATCTTCTCCAAGGCCATCACATAGCCGAGGTTGTTGATAAGGGGAGAAACATAGTTCAATCTATCCGTGTAAGGAAGCAGGTTGAAATAAGTCCTTGCCTCGCAGGTCTTCTCAAAACCGCGGTGCAAATATCCGACCTCGACTTCTGAGTTGAGAATTCTCTCTCCGTCGAGCTCGAGCATGATGCGGATCGTTCCGTGCATGGCCGGATGGGAGGGACCCATGTTGAGCAGAAGGCTCTCTTTCCTTGCTTCTTTCTGTATTCTTGTCGGCATCTCAATCCCTCAACGGAATTCGCGGCTGTCGCTTGCGCAGAGGATAATCCTTGCGAAGAGGATAGCCTTCGAACCCGTCGTACATAAAGATCCGCCTCAAATCAGGATGGCCCTTAAAATCAACGCCAAACAGGTCAAAAACTTCGCGCTCCAGCCAGTTAGCATTCTTCCAGATGGAAGTAAGGGAATCGATCGAGAGTTCTTTTTCCGGGAGCCGGCATTTAATCCTCAAGCGCTGTTTGTTCGAAAGAGAGTAGAGGTGATAGACCATCTCAAAGCGCGGTTCCTGGCCGATGTGATCGACGCAGGTCAGGTCGAGGAGCATGGTGCAGGCAAAGGGCTTTGCCTTCAGAAAGTTGACGACATCAAGCAGGGCTTCTTTATCGATGACAGCGGTTTCATCCCCGAATTGAACAGAAGTCTCCTTGACCTTATCCTGGAACCGCTGCTTGAGGTCCTCTAATATCTTCTTCTTTTCCATCTCCACTCTTGCTCTTGTTTTTGAATTTTTTCCTGCAGCTTGATCAGGCCGTTTAAGACTGTCTCCGGCCGCGGCGGACAGCCTGGAATGTAGATATCCACCGGGATAATCTGGTCAATTCCCTGGACAACGGCGTAATTGTCGTAGATGCCGCCGCTCACGGCACAGGTGCCAAAGGCGACAACCCACTTGGGCTCAGTCATCTGCTCATAGACTGTCCGCAGAACTGGCGCCAGCTTCTGGGTGACTGTTCCGACGACCAGAAGCATATCTGACTGGCGAGGAGAGAATCTTGTCCAGCCAGCTCCGAAGCGGTCGATATCGAAGTGGGCGCAGGCTGCTGACATATATTCCATTCCGCAGCAGGCCGTTACATAAGGATAATGGAATAAGGAATATTTCCGAGCCCAGCCAAGGATATGATTGAATTTGGTGGTGATGAAGCTTCCTTCCATGGCGAACCTTTTACTGGCCTGGCCTTTCTTAAACAAACGATTTATTCATGAATCAGCGCTTAATCTCTTCCAATTTTCTTCTCTCAATCCCATTTGAAAGCGCCTTTTTTCCAAGCATAGATGAAACCGATTACAATAACAAAAAAATAAGCCAGCATGACGATTGAAGCCGTCTGCCGCATCTCCTTGAAGATAAGAGCCCAAGGGAAAAAAAAGGCGACCTCTATGTCAAAGAGAAGAAAAATAAAGGCAACGAGGTAAAACTTTATGGGAACAGGATTGATTCCTTCCTGAAGGTAAGGGCTTCCGCATTCAAAAGGACTTTCCTTTATCGGTGTTGTTCTTTTCGGGCCCAGGAGCTTGTTCATGAAGAGCAAGACAACTCCCAAGAAGCCAAAAATCAAAAAAACGAGGAAAAGCTCAATCATATGTCTCTTTTTTTAAAGGCATAAATTTTATAAAAATCAATCTAAATTTGCAATCAATAAAATTTTTAGCCGACAGGTTAAAAAAATTATATATTCAAGATGTGAATGGCTTTTCCTTCGGCTTTGAGGGCGGCTTCCATCACGCCCTCTGATAAACTGGGATGGATGTGAATGGAGGAGGAGACATCCTGAATTCTCAATCCTTTGCTCATGGCCAGAGTGACCTCGGAGATGAACTCGCTGGAGCTGGGCGCAATAATATGGGCGCCGATGACTTTATCCTTTTCATCAGCAATAATCTTGACCATCCCTTCCTGAGCCCTCATGGTCATGGCCCGGCCGCTAGCCTGGAGAGAGAACAGGCCGACCTTTATGCCTGCTGTTTTTTCCCGGGCTTCTTCCTCTGTCAAGCCGATAGAGGAGAATTCGGGCTCAGTGTAAACAGCCCAGGGCAAGGCTTTATAATCCATTTCCCTTTTTGCTCTAAAGGCATTCTCTGCAGCCAGTATTCCTTGATGAGAGGCTTTATGGGCAAGGAGCTTTCCTCCGATCATATCTCCGACAGCATAGACTCCAGGGATGCCTGTCTCGAGGAAAGAGTTCACGCTGAAAAATCCTTGAGCATCGAGCAAAGCCTGGAAATCTTTTTCCGCTAATACCTCAGAATCCGGCTTCCTTCCAGTTGCCAATAGAACCTTTTCTGCCTCAAACTCGAAGCGGGACCGAGTCTCCAGGCATGTTCCCTGCAAAGAAACCGCACCCTCTTTGATCTGGGCGCTTTCTATTTGCATCTGGGTTTGGATTTTCAGGCCGTTGAGCTTGAGAATCCTCTGCAGCCTTTTCACCATTTCTTTATCGCTTCCAGGCAGGATGGAGGGCATGATTTCCAGGATAGTAACATCTGAGCCGAGCCTCTGGTATATAGACCCGATTTCAAGTCCAATGGCTCCGGCTCCAATGACCAGCATCCTCCTGGGTATGGACTCGAATTCAAGCGCCTCTTGAGAAGTCACAACTTCCTTGCCGTTGGGAGCAAGAAAAGGAAGCTTTGTCGGCTTGCTGCCTGTGGCCAGGATGATTTTCTCAGCTTCGAGTATCCTCTCCTCTTCTTGAGTCTTGACAACAACCTGCCTTTCGCTCTTCAAGAATCCAATCCCTTTGACAAGCTCAACTCCGTTTTTCTTCAAAACAAACTCAACACCTCTAACAACCTTTTCCACAACCTCGTTCTTCTCCTTCTGGACTCTTTGCCAGTCACATTTTAGCTCCTTCACCGGACCTTGAAGGTTCTTGCTCTCCTGAATTTCTCTGTAAAGCTTTGTCTCATGGAGAAGATACTTCGCCGGGATACAGCCATAGTTCAAACAGGTTCCGCCCAATCTATCCTTTTCAACCAGGACCACTTTTTTCCCAAGCTGTGCTGCTCGAATTGCGGCCACGTATCCACCCGGTCCTCCGCCGATAATCGCCAATTCATATTTTTTTTCCATCCCTTTCCTCTTAATAAAATTTGCCTGTATTATAACCTTTTCTTTCTTTTTCAGTCCATTCGATATAAAAAAAGGAAAAAAGCGGACATCCGCTTTTAGCCAATATTTTGATTCCTCCAAAACCGTGATGGATAGCTTATTAAACAGGGGTGAGGGTTGAGGGTGAGGCGGCCCCTATGAAGCCTGAGCGGGCGTTGCGAGGAGCGAAGCGACGAAGCAATCTCTCAAATAAGGAGAGAAGAGCGTCCTTGGAGGGGGAACCGCTTCGCGTTCCCCCTTCCAACGCTCTCGCGGCCTCCCCTTCTCGGACGCTTCAAAGCGTCCTGCGACCAAGGGGTCATACCCCCTTGGAACCCCTGCTGCTTTGCCGATGGGCAAAGCAGCAAGGCTGAATGGGAGCTGATTTTCCTCCCTGGGGAAAATCAGCGTGCGACGAACCCTCAACCCTCATCCCTGTCATGGAAAAAAGATGCTTTCGCATTTCTTAAATGCCTTGACAGCGCTGGTCAAAAAAATAAAAAATAAAAACTTCGACAAATTCATAGCATGAATTCTAAGATTCAGAAAAAAAATGCTATTATCCTTCTCCTCTTTGCCTGTTTACTCTTTTTTAGATCCATTTATGGCTACGAAATCTTTATCTACCGTCCCTATCTCGATAAGAAGCCATTCATAAAGGAAAAGAAGATTCATCTCCATGGTGAGTTTTTCGGCCAATGCCAGTTTCCGTGCACCTTTCCCAGTTTTAACGACCTCAGCGGAGCAGAAGACAAATGGAACTATGGATTCCGGAATGTCATCTTCTTCACTGAAAAGGCAAGCCTTCTCTGCCAGCTCGTCACCCACGACGATACCACCGACCGCACCAAATTCGACTGGAACTTCACGCTTAGACAATTGCTTTTCGAGAATCTGGTCTTGATCATTGGCCATGACAGCGACCATGACTCTGACCACACAAGCTTAATCAACGGCAGGCGCTATTATGTCAACCGGAACTATCTTGGCCTGGGCTTCCCTCTCAAGAGAGGCAATTTCTATCTCGAGCCTTTTTTCTGGGCATTCCTCCCTAACACAAAACACAGAGTTCATCTTGACCTCTCCGGAGATAATATGCGCCAGGAATACGGGATCAGGATTGGCAGCTGGCTCAAGGAGCGAATCGGCTTCCATCTTCAAATCAAATCGCAAGCTGACAGCCTCTTTTCTCTTGGCCAGGCTTTCTTGGCAGATCTCATCATCAGGCTGAAGCTTTCCGACTGGCTTGAGCTCTCCACTGGCGGAGGCTATTGGAAAGACATAAAGACAAGCCCTCTTGGAAATAAAAAAAAATTCTATAAGTTGATTTGGGGCATAGCTATTCCTTTTTAAATTCACAAAAACATTTCAGAATCTAGGTGATGGTCTGTGTGAAGGTTAAAATTGAGGAGTCACCTCTGAAGCCTGAGAAGGCCTGGGGTTCTCGATCCTCTTCTTGACATCATCAGCCTCTTGTGTTACCAAAAAGCCTATTCCAAATTTATTTTGTTCCATGAAACAAATTTGGAATCGCACCCTCCCTTTAATGATTGTTAAGATGATAAAGACAGCTTTCCGTAACAATCAAGACAATATTCAAGCCTTTCCTTTTTTGCGCTCATTCTTGAAAAAATGTCTGCTCATCTTTTCAATTTTTTTTATCCTCCTAAACAATCGTGCATTCTCTCAAACCTCTCTCTACACAGACCTGGATTGTTTGGTTTGCCATGGCAAGCCTCAGAGCTTCCAGATCCTGAGCAACGGAAAAGTGCGGCCCATTTTTGTCAATCCGGAAGAATGGTCTCAGGATATTCACCATAAAGGAAAGATCACATGCGTGGATTGCCACACGAATGCCAATCCCTTCCTCCACTTCAGAGAGGGCTTTATTAAAGTCGATTGTGCCCGCTGCCACCCCGAGGAAGCAGAAGAATACCAGAAAAATATTCATTTAACCTTCGCTGCTCCTTCAGCAGGCAAAGAATTGCCGCTATGCTACCACTGCCACACAAAACACCATGTCCTTCGCCATGATGACCCATTATCCTCCGTGCATGAACAGAATATAGGAGCAACCTGCCTGGCCTGCCATGCTGAGGTCATGGCCAGAAGTGTTCTGAAAGGGACATCCCTTGGAAAAATCTCAGGCCACCGCAAGGGAGATATCTCTGAAAAATTCGAGATGCGACTCTGCATCAACTGCCATTACGACGATTCCGCGCACGGCGCCAAGCGCCCCTACAAGGATTTCTGCGCCCGCTGCCATGATGTCCGCAACAAGGGTAACCCGCTGATGGGGCCAACCCACCTCGATTCAAGAAGGTGGACAAAGCTCAATTATGCAACGAGCACATCAACTCTGCTTCTCCTCGTGTTACCCTTTGTCTTTTTTGGCTATAGGTCAAGGAAGGGAATGCTGAAACAAATAAAGAGATGGTATGAAAGCATGAAAACTAAGCCTGAAGAAAAACAGGAAAAAGAAAAGAATCTCCAGGAAAAGAACTGAAAAGCAAGACCATGAGCGATAGAGCCAAACGCTACGCCATGCTGATTGACCTGCGCAAGTGCATCGGCTGCAATGCCTGTGCGGTCGTCTGCAAGAGCGAGAACGATGTCCCGCTCGGAGTCTGGAGGAGCTGGGTCAAGAAGGTGGAGAAGGGAAAATATCCGCATGCCAGGGAAATCTTCTTGCCCATTGTCTGCAACAATTGCGAAAAGCCGATCTGCGTCACAGTCTGTCCGGTCAATGCCTCCATCAAGCGTCCAGATGGAATTGTCTACATCGACCCCCACCGCTGCATCGGCTGCCGCTACTGTATGGCTTCCTGCCCGTATGGGGTTAGGTATATGCATCCCATAAAAAAAATCGTGGAAAAGTGCTTCTGGTGCCATCACCGGGTGGACGCCGGGCTCCTGCCAGCTTGTGTGCTGGCCTGCCCGACAGGTGCCATCCTCTTCGGAGATTTGAACGATCCTGAGAGTGAAATGGCCAAGGCCATGGCCAGGAACGCAGTTCAAGTGATCAAGGCTGAGCTTGGAACAAAACCGCACACGTTTTATATAAATTTAGACCTAGAGGCGGTTGAGGCAAGGCAAACTAAAAATAAGGCCTGATTGCTGAGGAGCGAAGTGGATACGCAGGTTCTTTACAACATCTTCTTTCAGAATGCCTTCGGTTTGAACATTGCCATCTATTTCTATCTGACCGGGCTCAGCGCAGGGTCGTTCATCCTCTCCACGCTGGCTTATGGCTTCGGCATGAATCAGTATAAGCCATTGGGCAGAGTTGGCGTGGTGCTTGCCACCCTGCTTCTGGTCATAGCGCCCCTCTTTCTTCTCATTCACATCGGAATGCCGCAGAGGTCGTGGCATCTCTTTGTCTATCTCAACATGAACTCCCCCATAACCTGGGGCTCTTTCCTTCTGGTTCTCTATCCCCTCAACTGCATCATCTACGCTTATTTCATGTTCAGGGACAAGCTGAAGCTCACCCGCATCTTCGGCCTTATCGGCATTCCGCTGGCGATAGCCGTCCACGGCTATACCGGCTTCATCCTGGCTTTTGGCAAGGCAAGGGCTCTCTGGAATACGGCTTTGATGCCCATCCTCTTCCTGGCCTCAGCCATCGTTTCAGGTATAGCGCTGATGATTCTGGTCTGCATCATCAGAGACCGCTTTTTCTCCAAGGAAAAGAAAATCGACAGGTCACTCATCCTGAGCCTCGGCAAACTGCTGGCCTGGATGATTGTCTTCGATTTATTCCTGGTTGGAAGCGACCTCCTGATTCTTTCCATCTCTCATGCTGATGCCCAGGTCGCAGCCCATATCATCCTCTTCGGCAAATTCAGCCTGCTCTTTGTCGTCGTTGAGAATCTCCTGGGAAAGATTCTGCCCTTTATCCTGCTTGCCGTGCCCAGATTCAGGCGGCCATCCACGGTCATCTTGGCCTCGGTGTTGGTCGTCGTCGGAATATTTTTTATGAGATATGTCGTTGTTGTCGCTGGGGAGCTTGTCCCCTTGATATGAAGGATTTCAAGCCATGTCAAAGATAGGAATTTCGAGACGAAGGTTCATGAAAATCGGCCTGTCCTGCCTTGCTGGAACAGCGGCTTCTTTACGGTCATTGAAGGGAAAGGAATCGCTCCAAGAAATAAAGGGTGTATCCCGGACTTCGCTCAAGCCTCTTCGAGCCATCCCCACCAGCTGTGAACAATGCCCGGCAGGCTGCGGCGTCATCGCCTATCTTGACGGCGAGAAGCTTGTCCAGATCCTGGGAAACCCGAATCACCCAAATAATCAGGGAGGAATCTGCGCCAAAGGGATTGCAGGAATAAACCTGGCCAACGACCCGGAAAGGCTGCTCTATCCGCTGAAGAGGAGAAGCAAAAGAGGAGCAGGACTTTGGACAAGAATCACCTGGGATGAGGCCTATGACATCCTTGGCCGCAGAATCAGGGAGATGCTCGAGAAAAAAAGAATAAGCGAGCTTGTCATCGATAAAGGGCAGGATGACCCTTTGCTCGAGCGTTTTATCGCAGCTCTTGGCTCGAAGAGAATCATCGACCGTCAAGCCCTGAAAAACATCAACCGCGACTCCGCCTTCTTATCCATGGCAGGCGTCCCCTACTTTATCGAGGATGTGGAAAGGAGTAGAATCATCCTAAACTTTGGCGCCAATCCTTATGCCAGTCATGACCGGTTCATCCCCATTGCCCGCAGGCTGAACAAAGCCCAGGTGGAGAATGGAGCAAGGCTTTTTACCTTTGACGTCCGGATGTCAGAGACAGCAGCCAGGAGCGAGGCCTGGTATCCGATCAAGGCAGGCACTGACGGCGTTGTCGCCCTGGCCATGGCCAGGGTTATCGTCGAGAAGGACTTGGCAGATAGGAATTTCCTTGAGCAGAGAACAGACTGCAAGCTATCAGAGCTCGAAAATCATCTTCTCCCCTACACGCTCGAGTATGCAGCAAAGGAAAGCGGAATAAGGGCAGAAGACATCGAGCGCCTGGCCAAGGAGTTTGCCAGGCAAAAGCCTTCTTTGGCCATGATTGGTGAAGGACTTGCCGAGCACCAGAACGGAAGCGAGAATGTGAGGTGTGTTTCTCTCCTCAATTGGCTCGTGGGCAACCTGGAGATAGAAGGCGGCCTGTTCATTCCTTGGACTCATTCAAGTCTTCCTTCGTCTCATCCAGATAGCAGCCGGCTGAATTCGGAAAATATTATTAAGGGAATCCCCGATTTGTCTGAGGATTCGACAGCGGTCGACACCTATCTCGCCATCCTCTCCAACCCTGCCTATGATGAGCCTGACTGCCAATCAACGGCTCGCCTCCTCGCCGAAGAAAAGTTCATTCCTTTCCTGGCAGTGATGGATACGCATTTGACTGAAACAGCGCTTCTGGCAGATTTGGTTCTTCCTGCAGCGACTTACCTCGAGGGATGGGGAGTGAGCAACGCACCTCCTCTAGATAGAGTCTCCATTCTCAACCTCAGGCAGCCTGCTGTTTCCCTGCTCAGCCCAGCTCAAGCCTTGAGGTCGCCCCTCTTCGATATAGGCAAGCTCATCGAGCCTTCTTTCCAGCCCAAAGGCGAGTCCAAAGAAATCGGCAGCTTCTGCATAGAACTCTCACACTACATCAGCGAAGACCTCTCAAAAAGCTTTCCTTACAAATACACCTTGGATTTTATCAGCGGGATTATCTCTTCTATCCCTGATCTTAGAGACCAGGGCGGCCT
>Ga0315306_10001637_pt1 | contig 10635 bp, 5 predicted proteins | sample TDP1_MG_FD_203803 | JGI IMG/M metagenome (GOLD analysis project Ga0315306, IMG submission 203803) | Freshwater sediment microbial communities from Lake Towuti, South Sulawesi, Indonesia - TDP1 | ecosystem: Environmental > Aquatic > Freshwater > Lake > Sediment | place: Indonesia: South Sulawesi... | reverse complement strand
CAAGGATGTCAGGCTCAAAAAGAAGCTCTATCCTGAGGCAGAAGTCTGGGTCCATCCCGAGTGTCGGCCCGAGGTGATCGATATCGCCGACAAAGTCCTCTCCACAGGGCAAATGGTCAAAGAAGCCAGGGAGACAAAGGCAAAAGAGGTCATCATCGGGACTGAAGTCGGGATCATCTACAGGATGAAGAAAGAGAATCCGGAGAAAAATTTCTACCCGGCCAAAGACCTGGCTCTCTGCTTCAACATGAAGAAGATAGACTTGAGGAAAGTCTTGAGAGCCTTGAAGGACATGGTCTACAGGGTTGAAGTCCCTCTTGAGATCAGGGAGAGGGCAAGAGGGGCGATAGAAGCCATGATCAGAATCTAGGAGAGTCAAAATGGAAAAGAGAAGAGAGTTTGAAAAATTCCTTCCTCTCTTTTTCAGCTTGATTTTCTCTTTGAACTATTTTCAAATATAATTAATCAAAAGTAGAAATAAGTCCGTTCATTTCAAGCTCTTGATCAGACCATAAAGCAGGCGTGGAGCCTTTCATTTTCTGACAGAGGAGGAAGATGATGAAACATTCTTGGCCTATCGGGAAGATTTTCGGGATTGAGATTAGAATCGATTCGAGCTGGCTCGTGATTTTTTTCTTGGTCACCTGGATGCTGGCCGCAACCTACTTTCCTAGGCAATATTCTGGTTGGAATCGCGGCCTCTACTGGATTATCGGAATAATTACCAGCCTTATTTTTTTCGCTTCGGTTTTAGTCCACGAGCTGGCTCATTCTTTTGTGGCTATAAAGCAGGGGGAGAAGGTTCGAAGCATCACCCTCTTTATCCTGGGAGGAGTCGCCCAGATCACCGCGGAGCCTGAAAAGCCGATGCGCGAATTCTTCATGGCCCTGGTCGGTCCGGTCTCGAGTCTGGTCCTTGCCCTTTTTTTCCTTGTTCTGTCTCTTGTTTTGCGAGGTTTGAGCCGGCCGCTTGCCGCTTCAGCTTCCTACCTGGCCCTGATCAACGTCATGCTGGCAGTATTCAACCTGCTCCCGGGTTTCCCCATGGACGGCGGCAGAGTCTTGAGGTCCATAATCTGGAAAATCACCGGCAACCTGAGAAAGGCAACCCGGATTGCCTCAAGGGTTGGCCAGGGATTCGCCTTTTTCCTTATATTCGTCGGAATTCTTCAGATTTTGAGAGGAAATTTCTCAGGCCTTTGGCTGATTCTCATCGGCTGGTTCCTCCACAGCGCAGCGATAACAGGCTACGAACAGGTTATGGTTGAGGCGGTCTTGAAGAGAGTCCGGGCCGAGGATCTGATGACAAGGGATTTTGCGACTGTGAGCTCTCTGCTTCCTGTGCAGAGCCTGGTCGATGATTACATCCTCAAGAAGAGGGAGAGAGTTTTTCTTGTCGCCGATGATGGCCACCTGAGAGGAATCGTCTGTCTGGAGGATGTGAAAGGCATTCCCCGTGAGAACTGGCCTGCGGTCAAGGTCGGAGAAATCATGACTCCCAAAGAGAAATTGGAGGTTGTCTCTCCAGATGCTGACGGAAGCCAGGTTCTGAGCCGGATCATCGGCAAGAACATCCATCAGGTTCCGGTCATGGTCGGGGATAAGGTCACCGGCATCATCTGCCGGACAGACATCCTCCGTTTCATTCAGCTTCGTTCAGAACTCGGAATCTAAAGGAGTAAAAAGTGAAAGGCTTGCCCAAAAAAATTAAAAAAAGGGATGGTTCCCTGGCTGACTTCGACCCGCAAAAAATAGAAAGGGCGATCTTCCGAGCAGCCCTTGAAGTCCTTGGCGACGAGAAGGAGGCCGGCCGCCTGTCAGCTGTATCTGCGGAAAAGGTGCTGGAGAAGGTTTCTTCGCTCTTTAAAGATAAGGTCCCTTCTGTGGAAGAGATCCAGGACATCGTCGAAGAAGTCCTGATGGAGAAGGGTTTGAGCTCGATCGCCCGCAGCTATATCCTCTACCGCCAGGAACACCAGGACCTCAGGCAGGTCAAATTCATTTACGGCATCAAAGACGACCTTAAGCTTCCTTTGAACACTCTTCTTGTTCTCAAGAAACGCTATCTTCTCAAGGATGACGAAAGAAGGATTATCGAGACTCCCAGTGAGCTCTTCCGAAGAGTGGCGCGGAGTGTTAGCGAGGGAGAGGCGGCTTTTAAATCGAAGATTAGCCGGGATGAAGTCGAAGAGAAGTTTTTGAAGATGATGACCGTGCTTGAATTCATGCCCAACTCGCCGACGCTGATGAATGCCGGAACTTTGTTGGGACAGCTTTCGGCCTGTTTTGTCTTGCCGGTTGCGGATTCGATGGATGGAATATTCGAGTCTTTGAAGAGCATGGCCCTCATTCACCAGACAGGCGGGGGAACAGGCTTTGATTTTTCACGGCTGCGTCCCAAAGGAGACCTGGTTTCCTCGACCAAGGGCGAAGCCTCAGGCCCTGTCTCCTTCATGAGCATCTTCAACCAGGCAACAGGCGTCATCGTCCAGGGGGGAAGAAGGCGGGGAGCCAATATGGGAATTCTCCGCTGCGACCACCCGGACATCGTCGACTTTGTTGAGGCCAAGGTCGAGGGAAATGCCTTTTCCAATTTCAATCTTTCTGTCGGCGTGACTGACAGCTTTCTGGAGGCAGTCAAGAGGAATGAAAATTTTGATTTAATAAACCCGAGGACGAAAAAAAGAGTGAAGCAGCTCAAGGCTCGAGTTCTTTTCGATTTGATCGTCTATTCAGCCTGGCGCTCAGGAGACCCGGGTCTTATATTTCTGGATGAGATCAACCGCCACAACCCCACTCCCCAGTTGGGAAGAATCGAAGCCACAAACCCCTGCGGTGAGATACCCCTCCTTCCCTACGAAAGCTGCAACCTCGGCTCGGTCAATTTATCGAAATTCGTCAAGCAGGGCTCGATTGACTGGGAGGGGCTGAGAGAGAGGATTTGGTGGGGTGTCCGTTTTCTCGACGATGTCATCGAAGTCAACAAATATCCTCTGCCTATGATCAAGGAGATGACCTTTGCCAACCGCAAGATTGGGTTGGGAGTGATGGGCTTTGCCGATATGCTGGTCAAGCTGGGCATATCCTATGCTGATGCTGCTGCTCGGAATCTGGCACTAAAGATTATGAGGTTCTTCCGCCAGGAATCCCTCAAAGCTTCCCAATCACTGGCTGAGGAAAGAGGAGTTTTCCCCAATTATAAGAAGTCTATCTATCCCGGGATGAACATCAAGTTGCGCAATGCGACCTTGAACACCGTTGCCCCGACAGGAACGATCAGCATCATTGCTGGCTGTTCGAGCGGCATCGAGCCTCTCTTTGCCCTGAGTTTTGTTCGGAATGTTTTATCCGGAAAGAGGCTCTACGAAGTCAATCCTCTTTTTGAACAGGAGCTCCGCCTCAGAGGGCTTTACTCCAAAGAGCTTCTGGCTGAAGTGGGAAAGGTTGGCTCGATTCAGGCCATAAAGAGTCTTCCCTTAAATTTGCGGAAAGTCTTTGTTACCGCCTTCGATGTTCCTGCTGAGCAGCACCTGAGGATTCAGGCGGCCTTTCAGCAACATACGGATAATTCTGTCTCCAAGACCATAAACCTGCCTCCTGACGCCACGGTGGAGGATGTCAAGGCTATCTACCTCATGGCCCGTGAGCTGAAATGCAAGGGAATAACTATCTATCGCTACGGGACAAAGAAAGAGCAGGTTCTCTCCTTCGACACCAGAACAGGAGAGGAGAGGGAGGAGGATTTCGACTTTATCATGGCCGAAGCCGAGTATTCGGGAGGATGTCTTTCCGGGCAGTGCCCGTTTTAAGCGAGGTGAGAAGATGAAAAGTGCCGAGGAAAGAATCGGGGAAATGGTAACCATCCTGCGCAAGTCCTATCCAAGAAGCCGGACAGCCCTTCGCTTTGAGACGCCCCTCCAGATTCTGGTGGCGACGATTCTGGCCGCTCAATGCACGGATGAGAAAGTCAACCAGATCACACCCGCTCTTTTCGAGAAATACAGAACAGCCGCAGATTTTGCCTCTGCCAAGCAGGCAGAGCTGGAGAAGGAAATCAGGCCGACAGGATTTTTCAGAAACAAGTCAAGGAGCATCATCGGCGCCTCGAAGAGGATTGTCGAGAATTTTGGCGGAGAGGTTCCGGATAAAATGGAAGACCTGATCACTCTGCCAGGAGTAGCGCGCAAGACAGCCAACATCGTCCTCTCCAGTGCCTTCAAGAAAGCCGAAGGAATCGCTGTCGACACCCATGTCCGGCGCCTTTCCGGAAGATTGGGCTTGAGCCGGGAGAAAGACCCGGAAAGGATCGAGAGAGATTTGATGGCGCTTGTGCCCAGAAAAGACTGGCTCGATTTCAATTACATGCTCGTCAACCATGGGCGGAAAATCTGCCAGGCCCGGAAGCCACTCTGCCCCCAGTGCGAGCTGAAGTCCCTCTGCCCTTCAGCAGAGGATTTTTATTCCAAGGACGAGCTCAAGCTTGAAAGGGAAAGAGGATGATCAAAGAAGCCATGCTCTATAGCCTCCTTGATGAGGGCAAGGTTTCCTGCTTTCTCTGCAGCCATCGCTGCCAGATTGTCGACCCGAAATTCGGAATCTGCGGCGTGAGACAGAACAAAGGAGGGAAGCTCTACACCCATGTCTTTGGCGAAGTCATCGCTGCCCATGTCGACCCCATCGAGAAGAAGCCTCTCCACCATTTTTTGCCCGGAACGACTTCTTTTTCCATCGCCACTGTCGGCTGCAATTTTCGCTGTCCATTCTGCCAGAACTGGGAGATCTCCCAGGCCTCGAAGAGAAAAGAGGAAGGAGCTTCAGGTTATAAGCTCAGCCCTGAGAGTATTGTTGCTGCGACAAAGGATAACGGCTGTCAGAGCATCTCTTACACCTACACTGAGCCGACAATCTTTTTTGAATACGCCTATGAGACAGCCAAGCTGGCCAGCAAAGAAGGCCTGGGCAATGTCTTTGTCACTAACGGCTACATGACTTCCGAAGCCCTGGAGACGATCAAGCCTTACCTCGATGCCTGCAACGTCGACCTCAAGTCTTTCAGGGAGGAATTTTACCACACCATGTGCCAGGCCCATCTCGAGCCTGTGCTCGATTCGATTCGCTTGATGAGAAAGCTCGGCATTTGGGTTGAGATCACGACCCTTGTTGTCCCTGGCGAGAACGACGGCGATGATGAGCTGAGGGATATTGCCCGCTTCATCGCCGAAACAGACCCTGACATCCCCTGGCATGTCAGCCGCTTCCATCCTGATTATAAATTGACTGACAAAAGCGCAACTCCGGTTGAGACACTGCGCAAGGCTTATTCTATCGGGAAGAGCGAAGGGCTTCGCTATATCTATGTCGGGAACGTCTATGGAGAATCAGAAAATACTCAATGTCCTTCCTGCGGCAAGGCTATCATTCGAAGGCAGGGCTTTTTTGTCTCGGACCTCAAGCTAAAAGATTCCTCCTGCCCTTTCTGCGGAGCTCCTATCGCCGGTGTATTCAGGCCCAATGGGCTAAGAAAATAGGGACGTTATTCCTCTATTCCTAGTTTCTTTTTTAGCTCTTTGAACAAAGGAGAGATGTCTGTCCATTCTGTATGCCGGGTGATGTTTTCGCGCTCAGTTATTTCCTTGAATCGCTCGTATGTCCCGTCATCATAGGCTTTGAAAACATCCCTGTTCAGCTTGAGATACATGATGGGCAGGCGGGCCACCTCAACCCTGCGGCGTATGCTTTCATCGTCGGCCACTCGCTCGGCCGCATCAAAAATTCTGTCTGCCTCTTGGATGAAATCTTCGCTAAACAAAGGCTTGTCCACGTGGTCGAAAATGAAGAGATGTGTCTCGGGGGTGATGAGCCTGTGAAGCAGGTCAAAATATTGACGGATGTACTGTCCGCTCCGCCCAAAATAACCATACATGAAGTCATCGATGACCGCTTCTAGATCACAGTCAGGATTCCATAAGAGCTTGGAAATAACGTAGGCTCGAAGCTCCGCGAACTCGGTTCCCCGGTTCTGATAGGCAGCCTGTTCCATTACACCTATGGCTTTGTTTTCGCGGAAGGCCTTCAAATTTGGCTGAAGCACATTAAAATTGGGATGGGGGAGAAGATAGTGCCTGAAGTTGACCACATAATCCCAGATGTAGAGATGGGGTGCGATGGAAGCCCAGTCGCGCAGGTCTTTCAAGAAAGACTGGTTGAGGGGGCAATCGTAGAAAGGATGAGCAAAGCAGCATTCGATGCTGCAGAGCCTTATGACGACATTCTTCCTCGGCCTGATGGCCTTTGGCGGTTTGCGGGTGTATTGATAGGCAAGCGTCCCGATGTATTTGTCTGGAAATTCTTTCTCCACGGCCTCAGCGACTTTGTTGACGAAATTGACAACGGGTCCGGATTCGCTCCCCTCACGCGCGGCGATGGCCTGGCATTCCTCGCACTGGCAGGCTCCTGCGCAGTCATTCTGGGAGACGCAGTAGATTAAATAGTCAGGATTTTCACGCATAACCTGTTTAAGGCGTTCAACGAGTATTCTCAAGACATCAGGATTTGAAAGACAGAGCTGGGCGTTGTCCTTTGTTCTTTTGCCGTTGATCAACGAGAAGTATTCAGGATGCTCCTCGAAAAATTCCTCAGGCGGAACGAGCCTGTAAAAGGTATGAACCGACCAGTAAGCCTCCACTCCTCCTGGCTGTTTGCGCGCCTGCATGGCGCCGTTCATCCGGTTGCGGGCAGCCCAGAGCGGGTCAAAGGCTTCGAAGTAAAAATCGTTCCTGACAGGCAAACCCGGACTGTCACTTTTTTCAATCTTTATGTAGCTGTATCTTTCTTTCTTTGGGACTTTGCTCACTTGCGGAGTGTACCAGCGGCAGCCAATATAGGTCTCAAGAAAATCCATCACGCCGTACATCGTGCCGCGGGTTTTTCCACCATAGATGAGAAGATGAGGCCCGATGCTGCGGATGTTAAAACTCTCATCATCAGCCGCAGGATGAGGCGTTTCATCCTTGAGAATCTGCTCTGTGTGGCGGTTGATGCCGAGTATGATTTCATTTCCAGCCAAGGGTTGGCTGTCGTCGTAAACGGGAAAGTCGGCGCCGCTCGTTTCCATGAGCCAGGCTCTGAGCTCCTGCGCTGCCCAGGATTCAGATTCTGAGGCATCCCTGCCGATGACGATTCGGTAATTTGTCCGGCCGTTCTCGAAAAGCGTTTTATGCTCAATCATTCCGATGCTCAGCGGAATCGTCATCGTGCCTTTAGCGCCGTTTGCATACTCCCTTTCTTCGCTGAGCCAGTAATCGCGGTATTCTTCATCGTTTCCCGGGAGCTCGATTCTATCCCCGAATGGCCAATCGGCACTCCAGATGACCTCATCTTTTTTCTCAGCAGCTCTTAAATTGAAATTGACGCTCTTGAAGAGGGATTTTGTGTAGTTTGAGTTATAAAGGGAGTAAACGTATGTTTTTTTATCCCTGGCTCGTCTGGCTTCAAAGAAGCGGAAGCTGGTGAATGGCTCATGAGAAAAAGGCATCAGGCGGACAGAAAACCCCCAGGCTCCCAGGCCATTTTCAACTTTAAGCAGGAGGCTGTTTATCCCTCTGTTGAGCTTGACGGGAATGATGTCCTGGTCGGGCTTGAGGCCGCGGCCGACAGGATTGTCCCAGACCTCTTCGCCGTTAACCCAGACGCGGACGCCGTCATCGCTGCCAAGCAGCAAGAGGTAGCGGCCTGAGTGATTGGCTTTAACCAGACAGTATCCGTAGGCAAGGACACGATCATTCGGACCGATAGCGCGGACAAGGTCTATGCTTTGACTATCCGCCGTGTACTTTATCCATCTCGCTTCTCCGCCTTCGTACTTCACCACATCGCCGGCTTTTGCTTTGAGCTTCGCCTCGCCGCCGTATTCTTTAAGGTAGTCAGTGTAGAAGCCGGGAAGGTCTTTGGTGTGGTCCTGACCTTCGGCTGTGGAAGGGTTGGGAAAAGGACCGCACAGAAACCATGCCTGAAAATATTTACCGGTTCTCTCTGCTTGATAAGTCTGTCCCTTTGATAAAATCGGTGAAGACAAAATGAATAAAAAGCACAATAGGCAAAGAGTTTTAAAATTTTTCATGATGTTTAACCTCTTTTTGAATTTTTTACCGCCTGCTGATCAAACCCATTTTTCTGACTGCTTCCAGATTTTCCTGCCATGAGCCTGCGGCTCCCCAGATATAATAGGAGAAATACATCGTGCTTTTCTGGAAGATGGGCACCCATGGCTGGAATTCAGCGTAATAATGATGGGATTCCTCGTTGGAAGGATGGTTCATCCAGACGTGCAGGAATTTTGGCTGGCTCACAGGAAAAGCGCCGATAAAGGCGGTGTCTTCTCTTGATTCGTAGCCTGCGTTCCATCCTTCTTGAAGGTGAATGATTCTTCCATAATATTCCTCTGGCCGCATCCTGAGCTCCTCGACTCCCTCTTGGCTGGGAACGAAAAATAGGTCTTCTGTCCAATGGCGCTCACCCAGTTCCAGGATCGGCTGGGGGCCGAGCATGTTGGCTTCAGGATTTCTGAATGTCAGCGCAAAGCGCACTTCGAGCAGAGGCGTGTTCCCGTAAAGGGTGAATATCTTCTCGAGTTTGTTGCCGTAATAATCCGCCGCCATTTTGACCTGGACGTAATCGCCTTCTTTCTTGAGGATTTCAGCCTCATAGACCTCGTGGGTTTCCATGCTTGCCTGGCCGAGGAAATCCTCGAATCCGCCGTAAGGATAGAACCCGCGCTTTCGGAATGGACGCTTGTCTGTATCCTCCTTTTCCGGCCAGAGCTTGAAGAAGAGGTTGTCGTTGCGCTTCTTGACGATGTATTCAATGACTCTTGCCCCGATGCGGAGCAGCGTCACCTTGACCCAGTCGTTCTCCATCCGGTACTCATTCAGGCCGTCGTGGTTTAAATCAATTTCATAGAGGGTTGGAGCACCCGACTTCTCTCCAACAGCCAGCTGGCCTGTGTTTTCGGCGCCGAGCGCTGAGGCTTTGACCTCAAACTGGCCCGGCGGAACTCGCAGAGCAAAGGAAAGCGTCTGGAATGTTCCAGGCTCAATCGTGCAATTCTGCGTGGCCTCAAAGACAACTTTTGAGGAAATGCCTTTTTGGAAGACCTGAACCTTCAACGGAAACTCGCGCTGGGTAGTAAAATTATGGATGGTGACTGGAAAAACCACTTCCGGAGCATGGCCGTATAAAAGCTTATGGATGGAGATGGCTGGCGGGAGCTGCATCACGGTCAACGTTTCTTTCTTGTTCTTGCCCCATCGAAAATGCACGGCAATCGGATTATCCTTGTCCATGGCAGCCAGTGAAGGCTGAAGAGGGAAGAAAAAAGTCTGGCCTGATTTTGGAGGAAGATTCATTTCCAGAGATGAGTCGGATTTCAGGGCCAATTCCTCAGGAATATTGACTTCGAGAGTTCCCCGGACAGAATCTGGACAGAGCGAGGTGACGGTGACAACGAGGTTTTGGCCTTTCACCTCTGCCCTCAATTGAATCTGCTCGCCAAAATATTCGTCGAGATAAACCCTGTCCATGAGAAGCATCTGCAGGGCATTCCGGTAGAGTTCCGGGCCCATCATCTTTCCTCCTTCGATGACAGCCACATTCCTCCGCGACAGGATGGCTTCATACATCCTGGCTTTTGTCAAAGGAATCCCCTTGGCGACAAAAAGAATCATACAGGGAGGAAGAGTCTCTTTGGCAAAGCCGGATTGAATGATGAAAGGAACGTTTTCGTTGTCAATCTGCTCTTTATTCCCCAGAGTGCCGATATGGCCGTCGTAATGATAGTGGTCGCATTCCTTCTGAAAGACAGGCCGGAAGATATAGCCGCCGCGCTCACGGGCAAACTCAATCCATTCTTCCTCGGTGGGAGTGTCCTGGGGAGAAAGGCCTTGGTAATTGTTGCAGCCGTAGATCACTGTGTTCAGGCTGCGAGTCGCCTTGCCCGCGCCAACATCGGCCACAAACGGCAGATGAACTTTCCCCAGCCAGCTCTCCAGGTCCTTCAGGAGCATATAATCCATATAGCCGCTGAAGGTAATCCAGTCGTTGCCCTGGTTCATGGATTTCCCGATGACCTCGAGCGGATGCCCGGGAAAGCAGGTCACGCTGTAAAACATGGTCTGTGCCCCGAACCAGCCTCGGTGGAGGTCGAAGCGAGTGAGCAAAGTTTCCACATTTTTAATTAGCTTTCGGATCATTTCTCGCAGCTTAGGGGAGCTGGAGGAGACAACGAATAATTTGCTCATTCCCTTTTCCAGATAATAAGCTTTAACCGGAATAAAATTTTTACTGCGGAACTGAATGCTGTTCAATCTTTCCTTCCAATCATCTTTTTTTGGCAGCTTGGAATCAAGCTTTTCTCCTGCCGGAAAGGCAGGGTCAACATAGGCCAGGACATTTTCATCCCCCAGAGATTCGAGCAATACCTGAAGAGAAGGCATGTCCAGCTCTCGATAGGGAGCCTTGAGCAATCCGTTCAGGAACCCCTCTTGCATCCAGAAGCCGGGCATACCCAGCTCCTCAGCCATATCCAGCTTATTTTGAGCGATAGAATATTCAGGATTGGGCAGGCTCATTTGAAAGAGG
>Ga0315306_10001635_pt1 | contig 10636 bp, 7 predicted proteins | sample TDP1_MG_FD_203803 | JGI IMG/M metagenome (GOLD analysis project Ga0315306, IMG submission 203803) | Freshwater sediment microbial communities from Lake Towuti, South Sulawesi, Indonesia - TDP1 | ecosystem: Environmental > Aquatic > Freshwater > Lake > Sediment | place: Indonesia: South Sulawesi... | reverse complement strand
CCACACAAATATCGTTGGGTGTGACATACTTGAGGTCCACCAAAACCTGCCCCAGCCTTTTTTCCCTGTTTCCCTTTTGGAGTTCAAGAGCATGCTTGAGTTGTTCAGGCGAAATGTATCCTGCTTCGATCAGGACTTCTCCCAAAAACTTTAGTTCCTCTTTTTGTCTATCCAGGGATTCATTAAGTTGTGTTTCGTTAATTATCCCCTTCTCTATCAAGATATCGCCTAATTTTTTCTCCCTCTTCTCTTTCTGGACATCCAGAGCTTCATGCAGGTTTTCTGTAGTGATTTTTTCCTGGTCGGTCAAAATTTTTCCAAGAAGCCTTTTTTGGTCGACATTTTTCACTGCCTGAGCATTGATATAAATTCGCTCGCTTATGTCAGCCGGGTTTAAAGGAACCAGATAAAATCCCTTTTCTTCCGGGTGATATTTTTTGATGGCGGTGCCGTGCATGACCTCGCCATCCTTGAATTCAACCATCAGCTTGAAAGCCACGCTGCTGGCGAAAGTGGATTGGTCAATCGTTTCTTTATGCATCTGGGATTCGCTCACGCCCTCTTCTTTTAGAAAATAAATTGCCTTGACAGAATTCAAGCTGACAGTTTGAGTTTTTGTCAGTCCTTCTTCACTTGTGATTTGCAGGGAAAAGGTTGGCTTTTGGATGTTAAAAAATAATACGACCCCCTTTTTCTCCTCCCCGGATAAAAACTTAACAATGACTTTTCTCATTTTTTATCCCCCTGCGAAATTTTTCTCAGAGCCTCCTTCAATGAGTTTTCATGACTTACGCGGCCATCGTCCTGAACGATGGATTTCTATATGTTCCTCCTCAAATTATTTTTAATTGCTCCCTTTTTTCTATTTTTAATTCTTTCCGCTTATATTTGAAAATAATATTATCAAAAGAAAAAGATGACGTCAATTGCAGATTAAATTTCTGTCTTAAAATTAAGGGAAATAGAGAAATTAAGGGGACACAACACTTAATTAATTTTGAATCAAGGAAACTCAATTAGAGAAATTAATTAAAGGGATACACCACCAAATTGAAGAGGTTAAGTGTGTTTTATTTTCCTATTTCACTCTGGAGAGCAACTGGCTTATTTTGCTGGCAACAGGGCTTGCGCCCTGGTCATAGTTGGAAAGAACAGCAACGATGTATCCCTTATCCAAGTAAATATCGAGCCTGGAGTTGATGCCGTCAAAACCGCCGCTATGGCCGACAACTTTGCCGTTTGGCCCTTCCTGGATGCCAAAACCGTATCCATAGCCTTCGCCTGAATAATCTTTCCACATCGCCTGCAGAGATTCCTTGGAGACGAGCTTCCCTGCCAGCAGGGCCAGAGCGAAGCGGTGCAGGTCGCCGACAGTTGAGAATCCGCCGCCAGCAGGCCCGCCTTTGATAACATGCTTGAAGAGGTTGTTCTGCCAGCCGTAGGGGCTTTTCCAATCAGGGCTGTAGCCAATCGCCAGGTTTTCCACTGGATAGTCCATCTCGTAGCTGTCAGAGTTATTCATTCCGGCAGGCTCATAGATGTTTTTGCGGATATAGTCGAAATAACTTGCTCCTGTCACGCTTTCGATCACTACACCCAGGAGCAGCATCCCAGTGTTGCTGTACCTGTATCGTTTTCCGGGCTCGAAGGCGAGCTTCTCCCCGTTTACCAGCGGCTTGAAATCCGCCACATTCCGGAAAAGCTCTCGCGAACCTTTCTGGTAAGTCTCGTTAAAATAGCTTCCAAGTCCAGAGGTATGGGTCAGCAGATGTTGGATGGTGATTTTTGAAGTCATATCTTGGGGAAGCCAGGTTTCGTCCACATACTTGCTGATCGGGTCATCATAAGAGAGCTTGCCTTTCTCCACAAGCTGGACGATGGACGTGGCTGTGAACATCTTGTTCATCGACCCCAGGTTGAATTTTGTGTCGATATTATTGGGCACGTGAAAGCTTTTGCTCGCCTCTCCGCAGGCATGAGTCATAAGGACTTTATCCCCTTTGGCGATGAGCAGAGTCCCAGAGAAAACATCTCCCTTGCAGAGCCTCTGCATCAGCTCCTTTATCTCCTCTAGGAACTGCGCTTGGCTGATATCAGGCTCCTTTACGTCTGTCGGAGTTCGAGCGGTATTGAAGCCAAGCCCGGCAACGAGATAATTCTCAGAGCCGTCAAACCTGACAGTGAAAGCTTGCCAGCTTTCAAAATTGCGGTCCTTGAGGATGACAACAGTCTCGCCTTTCCGCTCTGGGACATAGCTGCGGATGCTGTGGAAATCGACTCCGCCTGTCTGGCGCCGGACACCGAGAAAGACCTGGATATGCCTGTCCAGCGGAGCAAAACTGCGGAATTTTTCCGTGCATTCTTCCTCGATAAAGCGGCGTATGCGATCTGGATTGTTCGAGTTCAGGGTGTCGATGATGGATTGAATCCGCTCGCCGGCCTTGCCCTTGGGCATGAGCGGCTGGTCATGATAGCTAATCTCACCCGGCTGCTGGGCAAATAAAGATGCAAAGGAAAATAAAAAGATAAAGACAACAAGCAAGCTTTTTCGCAGCATAGAATGTCCTCCTTTTTTATTCGCTCTGGAAAGAAAAAAATGTCTGTATATATAGAAGCACATAGACTACTATTATTATTTATTACGGCAAATTGAAAAAAAAGTTGCACGCCTCATTTAAAGTGAAAATAAAGACAGAGATTTATGACTTTTAGCCAGCAATATTATTATAATATTATGATATTTTCAAAAGGCATTCCGATAATACTTTGTTTTAAAGAAGAGTGACTCATCTTGAATCAAATTGTTTGGAGGACAGAAGCAAGCTATGAAAAAGCTAAAAACAAATTCTAAAGCCCAAAAACGCAAAAATACTGAGCATTTGAAGGCATTCATCAAAAAATCGGGCGTCGATATTGTGGGGATTGCTGATATGAAAAAGCTTTCCAATCTCCGCCTGGGAATCCCAATGAGCATTTCTTATTTAATTTCGAAATTTCCTTATGCCATTGTCCTTGGCGCTCAGCTTGGGAAATTAGGAAAAAAGGCTAAAGGTGATGATGTGGCGCTTTTCCTGGAAAAAGTTGCCCTTGACCTCTGGGATTATCTCGATCAGCAAGGATATCATGCCTTGACCATTCACACCGACGACGAGTTCGACCCAGTCCAGCGCCTTGGCCTCATGTCCTTAAAAGCCCTGGCCAGGATGGCTGGCCTTGGCTGGCAGGGTCGCTCTCTGCTCATCGTCTCTCCCGAATACGGGCCGCTTCACCGCCTGATTGCCGTTCTGACTGATATGCCGCTCATTGCCGATGACCCTCTTCCCAACCATTGCGGAGATTGCTCTCTCTGTGTTGATTATTGCCCGCCGAAGTCGCTGAGTTTAATCCTCTTTGATGACCGCCCCGAGAGCCGCGAGCAAGTCCTCGATATCGTCACTTGCAGGGGGGACGAAGCCTGTATGATTTGTCTGAAGGTCTGCCCTTGGGCCAAGAAGTGAAAATTTCTTTTATCCATGCTTTATTTGGAAAGCATCTTTTTTCCGTGGTGATAAGCGTCATTATGGATCAAGCTGCGTGCTTTCGAACCACTCTGTCTGAGCTGGGTTGACTTTATATTTTCCCTGTGCAATCGTAATTAAAACAAAACTGAAGGATGAGATTGGCCTTTGAAGATGCGCGGATGGACTAAAGCAATCACTCTCTTCAGTATCTTTTACGTCCTGATACTTATTTATCCGCACGCTGTCCCGGCCCTAAACCCTGCCAAAAACCTCAATGAATATCTGCTCAGGGCATGGACGGTTGAGTCTGGCCTTCCGCAGAACACGATCAATGCCTTGTTACAGAGTCATGAAGGCTATATCTGGATGGGAACTTCAGCAGGACTTGTCCGTTTTGACGGTGTTCGCTTCAAAGTCTTTTCAAGGTGGAATACTCCTGCCTTGAAGAATGACAGAATCCTCGCCCTCTATGAGGATAGAAATAATGTCCTCTGGATAGGAACTGACGGCGGCGGCTTATGCTCGCTCATAGATGGAACTTGGAGAAACTACGCCACTCAGGATGGGCTATCCAACAATCATGTCAGGGCCATAACCGGTGATTGGCAGGATTATCTTTGGGTGGGCACAGAGTATGGCCTCAATCGTTTAGGACTGGATGGCTTTCGAATCTATACAACGAGAGACGGACTGTACGACAATCTTATCACAGCCTTAAGCTTTGATGATTGGGGTAGCCTGTGGATAGGAACCATGAGAGGTGGCCTGGCGCAGCTTTCACAAAAAGTAACGCGCATCTACGGTTATGATGACGGGCTATTGAATATGGCGGTAATTTCCTTAGCAGCAGACCGGATGGGAAATATTTTGATAGGAACGCTGGAGGGCCTCTTTTCTCTAAAGAGAGAGACAGGAGCAGTCACTTTGATCTCAGGAACCACGTATACTCCCACAACGGCAATACACGCGGACGAACAAGGAACGCTGTGGATCGGCACAATGGCCGATGGCCTAAAACGAATGAGCAAGGGAACGGTGAGAGGATTATCAGCCAAAGACGGCTTTCCTGATGATTTCATCCATAGCATTCTGCAGGACCGCGAGGGAAATCTCTGGATTGGAACAGATTCGGGCGGCCTTGTCCAGCTCAAGGATGCCAGAGTTAAGATCATCACCCCAAATAATGGTCTTCCCGAGAATACGGTTTATGCCGTACTCCAAGACCATGAAGGCTCTTTGTGGATAGGGATGAGAAACAGCGGGCTCTGCCAAATGAGAGATAACAGAGTCGTCGAAATCATCGGCAGCAAGAGCGGCTTGTCCAGCGAGCGGATAAGGGTGCTCTTTGAAGACAGCGGACACGGCTTGTGGATAGGAACAGAGGGAGGCGGAATAAACATTCTGAGAAACGGAAGACTGGCCTTGTTGACCACGAAAGACGGCCTGCCTTCGAATACAATCACGGCCATTCTTCAAGACAGCACGGGAAAATTCTGGGTCGGAACAGATAACGGACTGGCAAGGTTAAGCGAGGGAAGAGTGCAGGTGAGCGATAGCCTCACCGGACTGAAGAACCTTCATATCCGCGTCTTGCTGGAAAGCCGAGAAGGAGTCCTTTATGCAGGGACAAAAGAAGGCCTCTTCAAATTCACCGGCCAGTCTTTCGAGAGAGTCGATGCTGAAGACGAAGGCTCCGGGATTGATGTTGTCTCTCTCTATGAAGACAGCGAAGGCGTTCTCTGGATAGGGACAAACGGGAATGGCTTGAAGCGCTGGCTCAAGGGAAAGATGACCTCCTTCACGGCGGAAAAAGGCCTGCTCGATAATTATATTTTCAGCATAGCTGAAGATGACAACCAGAACTTGTGGATGAGCAGCTCCAAAGGTGTCTTCAGGGTAAGCCGGAAAGAGCTGAGAGATTTTTCCGAGCAGAAGATTCGCTCTGTCCATTCGACTGCATATGACGAAGCTGACGGCATGGCCAGTCGGCAGTGTGTCGGATTTGGTCAGCCTTCATTCTGGAAAACAAGCTCAGGCCAGCTCTACTTCCCTACGGTGAGAGGGGTGGCCATCTTCGACCCGAAGAGTATGGCGATAAGAAAAGAGCCTCCAGAGGTAGTTATCGAAGATGTGCTTGCCGATAATAAACCAGTCAGAGGCGAGGAGACGATTGCTCTTTCCCATAAGGTTGGAATGCTCGAGTTTCATTTCACAGCGCTCGATTTTTCGGCTCCTGACAAGATTCGCTTTAAGTATAAGCTTGAAGGCTGCGACCCTGATTTTGTCGATGTGGGAGCTGGCGACAGACGAGCCGCCACCTACCCACGCCTTGACCCGGGCAAGTATCGCTTTTTGGTAAAAGCAGTAAACAACGACAGCCTATGGAATGAGGAGGGAGCAAGCTTTGAGTTTAAAGTTCTCTCTCCTGTTTACAGCAAGCCGGTTTTTTATGTTGCTTTATTTCTTGTCGCTCTATTCATAAGCGGCATCGGGCTTTTTATTCATTACCAAAAGAAATCCGGAAAAAGGATGGAGAAGTACAGAACATCAGCTCTTCATCCGGAGAAGGCTGAAGAGATTGTGCCCAGGCTCCTTCATCTCATGGAAGAGGAAAGACTCTTCCTGGACCCGGATTTGACCTTGAGGGAGCTTTCGCTAAGGCTCAGAATTCACTACAACCACCTCTCACGAATCATCAATGAACGGTTTGGCCTGAGCTACAATGATTTCATCAATAAATACAGGATTGAAGAGGCCAAGCGAAAGCTGGCCAATCCGGAGGAAAAAGAAAGCACAATCCTGGACATTCTCCTCAGCACAGGGTTTTACTCAAAATCCGTATTCAACGCCGCCTTTAAAAAGTTCGAAGGCACAACGCCTTCAAGATACAGGAAGAAATATCTGCGCTAAGCTTCCCTCCATATATTTCGTGACCTTCTTTTCAATTTCCAAGGCTACAAGGAATTTTTAGAAGCCTGATTCAGGGAATTTGTTACTAATACAAACTACTAATACAAAGGCATTAATTAATGTCATTGCGAGCGACCCAAGGGAGCGTGGCAATCTCTTAATTTGATGAGATTGCCACATCGCTCCGCTCCTCGCAATGACAATTTTTTGCGTGTCTATATTAGCTTGCGATGCATAGTGCCGGAGAGCCTGTTCGAAATTACAATTTCGCACATTTTGCGGCGTACGAGATTTCAATTCCAGACGACAAATTCATCCTGGAATATTAAATTGAAGGCCGAAAGATTAAAAAATGGAACGAATATCTCAAACAAAAAAAGGAGGTCAGGAGGATGAAAATTACAAAAATCGCAATTCTCGCAGTCTTATTTATTATCTTCATTTTATCCATGACTCTTTTTGCCGCTGTTGAGGGTGCTGACAAAGAAATTCAAAAAACGTTCGGTCCAAAAGAAGAAGTCAGGATCAAGCTTGCGCTGGGCGATTGCCGAATCGAAAAGAGCGGCGACGGCCAAATTCATGTCCGTATTGTCTATTCTTATGAAGATGATGTCTTCGAACCGAAGCTTGAAGAAAGAGAGAAGGTGCTAAATTTACAGGAAAAGTTTCGCGGCAATAATCCTCGCGGATATTCCAGATGGACGGTGGCTGTTCCAGACAAGACCGAAATCGATTTAAGTTCTGGAACTGGAGATTTGGCCATCAACGGCTTGACCTTAAAAATCGAGGGCAACACAGGAACTGGCGACATCCAGATTGATAATGCAAAAGGTGACTTTGAGGCTCACACTGGAACAGGGAGTGTTTATGTCACTAACGCAGAGGGCGACTTTGACCTGAAAAGCGGCACAGGCAGGGTAAGGGTTGGAAATTCCAAGGGAAATTTTGACGTCGCCAGCGGAACTGGGAGCGTTGAAGCTAAGGGATTAACAATCGAGTCTGAAGGAGAGTTCAGCTCTGGAACCGGGGATGTCGAAGTGGCTTTTCCCAAGGGAGATAACTTTGATCTAACTGTTTCCTCCGGAACTGATAATGCCGTTGTCGATATGCAAGGTAGCCCCATCCAAGGATATTTTGAGTTCACAGCTCAAGCCGCGAGAGGGCGCATTGTCTCTCCGGTTAAATTCGATAAAGAAGAAGAGTTTATGGAAGGAGATCACAGATATTTGCTCAAGTCCTTCACAAAAGGCAAACAAACCCCGAAGGTTTACATCAAGACCGGAACCGGAACGGCAAGGCTGAAAGAATAAAAAAGCGTAATTAAGGGGACACAGTAATTAATTTTCATTAAGCGAAAAATTTAGTGTTGTGTCCCTATATTACCCCCTGTACTACCTTCATAATAAAATTCGCTGACATTTTATATTACCTAAATATTTATCGAAGAATTAGGTATTGAGTTCCCAGATTACCCTCCGCACATTACGCCTATTTAAAATTCTCGCAAATTTCTTTTTTATCCGTTAAAATATTCAGGAAAATTATAAAAGCTGTATTGGAATCAGAAGAGGACGACTCAGACGAAAAAAACTAAACTGAAGGAAATTTCCATCCAATCAAATTTGGAGGGAGAATCCCTTCGGGCTCCCTCTTCAAGCAGTCGCTTCTCTCCTCACCTCTCCCTCCCACATAGGCCGGGCACAGGGGCAAAGCTTCACCTTCCTTGGCTTTGTTTGCCGGCGATTCTCTTTGTCTCCATTACGCTCAATATATCAGGGGGAAAGATGCCAGAATCCAAACCTATCCTTCCCAAGACTGTGGGGCCTTGGACAAGGCCTGATTCGCCCCGAATCATCAACGCTAAGAATATTTTTGATTATATGGACGGCGCCGGGGAGCTCTACCTTGGCTACCGCTTCGACCAGCTCGAATCTTGGGAGTATGAGTCTCGAACCCAGAAGACCATTCTCGTCGAGCTTTATTTCATGAAGACAGCCGACGATGCTTTCGGCCTGCTCTCACTGGATTGGGGAGGTGAGCCTGTCGATCTGGTTCAATCTCAGCAGAAAAACGAAGCGCCTGAAAAATATACCTGGGCCAGAGCGCTCTACGGCGAGGGACTGCTTCGCCTCTGGTCGGATAATATCTACGCCAGGATTATGGCTTACCAGGAAACGCCGGAATCAAAAGAGGCTGTTCTGGCAATCGGCCGCTCCATCATCAAAGGTCGCAGCAATCCTCATGGACCAGACCTAATCGAAAACCTTCCAAGCGCCTTGCAGCCGGATTGGGTGTTGCTCAAGGAAAGAGCAAGCTATTTCCGCACCCATCTTGTGCTGAATTCTCTCTATTATCTCGGCCAAGAAAACATGCTTGACTTGGACCTAAATTCAGAAGGAGTCACCTCTACCTATGAAAGAAAAGATGCTGCTGGAAAGAAGCGCATCCAGGCCCTCATAGTGAGATACTCCGATTATAAGCATGCCCACCAGGCACTCGCCCACTTCCACAGAGTCTATCTTCCAGAATATCCTGCTGCCCAAAAGTCTGGTTCCTCTCGGAAAATTGTCAAAGTCTTTTCCGTGGAGGACGGATGGCTTGGATATAAACTCCAGGGAAATTCAATTGCGTTCATTTTTGAATGCCCTGACCAAGCGACGGCTAAAGCAATAATTGCTCAACTATGGTAGGATTCAATCCAAAAGGAGGTATTGAATGACATATAAAGGAAAGGCATTGACACGAAGAGATTTCCTTCAAGGAACAATTGGCGCAAGTCTTGGCATGTCTGTCATGGGAAAGACCTGGCTTAAAGCCGGGCAAAAGCCAGCCGGTCCCAGCCTGGTAACGATTGTCCGCGACAAAGCAGCAATGGATGCCAACAACACCGTTAATCGAGAAGTCTTGAAGGCTATGCTCGACCAGACTTTGACCAAGTTCACGAAAAAAAACACGGCCAAGGATGCCTGGGTCAGCCTAGTCAATCCTGAAGACAACATCGGCCTGGTGTCCACCGAGCATCTCAACCCCACCCACAAGGAAGTGGTTCAGGCTGTCAGAAGCTCGCTCATCGAAGCTGGAATTCCGGAGAATAAAATCCTCGATGCTCAAGGCGGTCCTGATAAGCCAAAGGCCTGCACAGCCCTGATTGCCCTTCCCGCGCTCAAAGCCCACTGGCTGACAGGCATGGGAACGGTGATGAAAATCTACATTCTCTACTCAGGAAGGCCCAGCAACTACCACGATGAAAACAACGCCAAACTCGGAGAGATCTGGAACCTCCCTTTTGTCAAGGGAAAGACTCGCCTTGTGCTCGTCGATGCCCTTCATCCCCTCTTCGATAAAGGGCCACAGGTGGACCCGCGCTACAAATGGGCCTACAACGGCTTGATCGCCGGAACAGACCCTGCGGCCGTGGAAACAGTCTGCCTGCGCATCATTACTGAAAAAAGGAAGGCCGCGAGAGGAGAGCCCTGGCCTATCACCCCTCCCCCGCTCTGTGTCGAGGCGGCTGACAAGGTCTATGGACTGGGAACAAGCAACTGGAACAACATCAAAGTCGAGCATTTTGGCTGGGACCAGGATTTGCTGCTGGGTTAGAAATATCAGCGTAAAATTTAAATATATTTTTTCTTGCTTAAAAACTCTTTATAGTTCCTTTCCCATGGACGAAAAGCAATATATCTAATATATTTCCTGGCTGGTTCCTTGCCGACATCATCGAACAAAAAAATATCGGCAGGCAGAAGAAAGCCAAACCAGCCGAAGAGACTAACGTATGAATATATGAATAAAAAAGGAGGCATCATGCATAAAAAAATTTATCTTAGACGAAGGAGCTTTCTGAAGACCGCTGTCATGGGGATGATTGGCAGCGGAGTGGCCGCTAAAGGCGGATGGGCTGCTGCAAGAAAGGCTGTCAGCACAGACGGCCAGGAAACAAAGGACATAAGCTCTCTCAAGATAAAAAGCTACCGCGTCCTGGGCCGGACAGGATTCAAAGTTTCGGACCTTGCCGTCGGCCAGGTTCAAAACGAGGGCTTGATGAGCGCCATGCTGGATGCCGGAATGAACTATATCGATACCGCAGAGAGCTACCCGGGCCACCACAGGATTGTAGGCAAGGTCATCAAGGGACGCGACCGCAAGTCAATCTTTGTTACTTCCAAGATGCTGATGGAAGGTGACATCTCCAAGGAAGGCCTTGTCAAGCGCGTGTACAAAGC
>Ga0315306_10001634_pt1 | contig 10638 bp, 8 predicted proteins | sample TDP1_MG_FD_203803 | JGI IMG/M metagenome (GOLD analysis project Ga0315306, IMG submission 203803) | Freshwater sediment microbial communities from Lake Towuti, South Sulawesi, Indonesia - TDP1 | ecosystem: Environmental > Aquatic > Freshwater > Lake > Sediment | place: Indonesia: South Sulawesi... | reverse complement strand
AAGTTCGTGGATTCAAGGTGACGGCCATAAAGATCGACCCATACGTGAATGTAGACGCTGGTACAATGAACCCCTACATCCACGGAGAGGTCTTCGTGACGGAAGACGGGGGAGAAACCGACCTAGACCTAGGTGGATACGAACGATTCCTAGACATAAACTTGCCGAAAGAGAACAACATCACAACCGGCCAGATATACCAGACAGTCATCAGCAAGGAGCGAAGAGGCGACTTCTTGGGAAGATGCGTCCAGATAGTGCCCCACGTCACAGACGAGATAAAACATCGAATTCGCCTAGTTGCGGAGCGGTCGAATGTTGATGTCGTCCTCACCGAGTGTGGAGGCACGGTCGGAGACATAGAAGGGCAACCCTTCCTTGAAGCTTTCCGTCAGATGCGCCTAGAAGAGGGATTCGAGAACACGGTGTATGTCCATGTGGCTCTTGTTCCTATCTTAGAGGTCACGGGAGAGATGAAGACAAAGCCTCTCCAACACAGCGTGAACGAGTTGCGTCGCATAGGCATCCAACCCGACACGATGGTGGCGAGATGCGAGGAGATGATTGACTCTGAAGCCCTTCGAAAAATTGCCTTATTCGGCACCATCCCCAGCAATGCTGTGTTCTGCTCATATACGGTTCCATCCATATACAAAGTTCCCGTAATCCTAGATGAGCAAGGAATGGGTGAATACATCTGTAGAAGATTGGGACTGCAAGAGAGAAAGCCTGAATGGAAGGATTGGAGACAATTCGTTGATTCATTTGAGAATCCACGCCATCAGATTAAAATCGGGTTAGTTGGAAAGTATGCGGGCTTAGCGGACAGCTATATAAGTATGAACGAGGCCCTGCGGCACGCCGGAGCAGCCAGCGAAGCGAGAGTCTCAATTGACTACATCGAGGCAGAGACCTTCGAGAAAGACCCAGCCAAAGTGCAACAGCTCAAAAACTACAACGGAATCTTCATTCCTTACGGTTTCGGACCCAGGGGAACAGAAGGAAAAATGAGGGCGATACAGTTTGCACGCGAGAACAACATGCCCTTTCTGGGAATCTGCTACGGCTTCCAACTGGCTGTCGTAGAGTTCGCCCGAAACGCATGTGGACTGAAAGAGGCCAGCAGCACAGAGATTAATCCGGATACTCCAGACCCAGTTATCGATCTCATGCCTGAACAAAAGGGTATTAGAGATAAAGGGGCAACGATGCGTCTTGGTGCACATAAAGTTGTGATAGGAAGTAACACGTTGGCTCACAAACTCTACCAAACCGAAGAGGTCTATGAGCGCCACCGCCATAGATGGGAAGTCAACCAAGACTATTGGGAGGTTCTTGAAAAGCATGGACTCGTCTTCTCAGGCAGAAGCCCAGATGGTCGAAGAATGGAGATTCTGGAGTTGCCAGATAGATTTTTCTTCCTAGCTTCACAGTTCCACGGAGAATTCAAAAGCCGACCAGGTAAGCCAGACCCGGAATACTACGGCTTCGTCAAGGCATGCCTAGACAGAAAGCTGGGAAAGGCAAAACCAGAATTTTGAGGAATGTTTTCTCTTTTTAGTTCCTTTGGCGCCTATTACCGTAATAAGCGCTAAAGAGACTACAAACAAGTTCTTCTCTACGACGTCGGTTAACGTTAGCGTTTGTTTACGATGTCGTGCAAGAATACAAAGACAAAACGAACCAAACTGAGGCTGTAGACAGCCAATCGGTATACTATACGTTTTTCAGAAGAGGTCCAAAACTTCTTCATTTAGTTCGGGCATTTTGCCATGTTCTTTCAGGAACTTCTGGATGAGCTCGCTCTCCCTCTTCGTGTACATGGGCTCTTCCTCATATCCGAAATAACGAGCTTTTTCAACAGTTTTCAGTTGTTGCTCTAGGTCTCGACGCAGATTGGGCGTGCCAGCAATGAAGATTATTACTTTCTTCTCATCGAGAAGTTGATACACGCCGCTGGCCTCCGGCACCAAGCTAACATTATCCGAACTAAACTCCACCCACTTTTCAGGAGGAAGAACCACAGGTGATATCTGAAGCCTCAAATCGCATTTTAGGCAACGCTTCGCCTCCTCAATAGCCATTCCCTCATCGAGAACAAGCTCCACCAAGGGGAAGTCTTGAAGCCGCTGCTCAACTGGCAGATATGGAGTTTGGACACGCCTCTTATCCGCAAAGCCTTCTTCCCGCCCTAGCCAAGGATCAGGCTTCTCATGTTCGATCAGCGTCTCGTCGATAACGCCGTCGCCGCCGAGAAACCTGTCTATGGAAACCGCGGCTTTCCTTCCCATGGCGATAGCCTCGATAACCGAGGCTGCTCCACTCACAACATCGCCACCAGCAAATATCTTAGAAACGCCAGTTTGCAGAGTATCCTTGTCGACCTCTATGGTTCCTCTGGCAACCTGTATTTGACTTTCCTCATTTAACAGGGATAAGTCTGAAGCTTGACCAATGGCGATGATCACCATATCAGTCTCTATTGCGGCTGTTTCCTCATCATCAAAAGAGGGGTTAAACCTTCCCTCATCGTCGAAGACCGAGGTGCAGCGGACGAGTTCGACTCCTGTCACACAATCTCCATCCCCCAGAATCCTCTTTGGTCCCCAAGACACGTTTGGAATCACCCCTTCCTCGACAGCCTCCTCAATCTGCCACTCGTGGGCGGGCATCTCCTCCCTAGACTCTAAACAAGCCAGCTGGACCTCCCTCGCTCCCAAGCGAAGAGCTGTACGAGCCACATCTATTGCGACGTTACCGCCGCCAATCACCAAAACCTTTTCTTCTACCTTAACGTCCATTCCAGAATTGACGTCTCTTAGAAAATCCAGACCCCAAAGAACCCGTTCTAGCTCCACACCCTCGATCTTCAATTTTCTGCTCAGAGGCGCTCCTGTTGCCAGAAATATAGCTTCATATTGGTTCTTAAGGTCTTTAAGCGACAAGTCTTGACCAACATTGACACCAGTCTTCACCTCCACGCCCAACTCTAAGACTTCTTTGATATCTTTCTCAAGAACCTCTCTGGGGAGGCGGTACTCAGGAGTGCCGAAGCGTATCATCCCCCCAAGTTGAGATAGCGACTCGAACATGGTGACGGAGTGTCCCTTTCTTGCCAAGTAATACGCTGCGGTGAGTCCCGCCGGCCCCGACCCCACTACCGCTATCCACTTGCCCGTAGGTGAGGCCGTTTTCAGGTCAGCTTTCCACAGCCCAGTGTCACGTTCAGCCGCGAAGCGCTTGAGTGCGCATATTGACATCGCCTCGTTAACTTTGCCTCTCCGACACTCGTCCTCGCATGGATGATGACATATGTAGCCCAAAACTGACGGCAAGGGAACCCTCTCTCGAATCACAGCCACAGCTTCAGCGAACTTTCCGTCATTGATAAGACGGATATAGCGGGGGATGTCTATACCTGCGGGGCAGGTGTGCTTGCATGGGACGAGGTCTTCCTCGCTTGCTGGCCATCTAAGGTCTTTGTCCATTAGGGCACCTGTGGGACAGACCTCAACGCAGGCACCACAGAACTTACACTCAGATTCCTTCAGAGAAGGCCCTAGGGTGCCTACGATATACTCCTCACCGTCATACACTACGCCAAGAGCCTCTACACCTCGCAAGTCTCTGCAAACTCTCACACAGCGACCACAGCTTATACACAGGTTGTGATCACGAAGGAAAAGAGGCGATTCTTCAACAGGAAGTTCTTTGAAAACGTATCGGGGAACATCCTCTCCAACCCCAATGTACTCCGCAACCCTTTGCAGTTCACAGTTGCCAAACTTGTCACAACAGCGCTCATTAACTGGCACGTTAAGCGAGCACGGTTCACGGCTGCAACCCTCCCTCTCCGCACAAACAAGGCAGGCGTGAGGATGCTCAGCAAGAATCTTCGACAAGTTCTCACACCGAAGCCTCTGAACCTGTGGAGTGTTGGTGTGAACAACCATGCCATCCTTCGCGAGCGTGTTGCAGGCGGTGGAAAAACCCTCCACTCCCTCAATCTCTACAACGCATAATTGGCAACCCTCAAACTCTTTGGGATTTAGACTGCTTCCTTCAATGGGCTTTCCACCGCGATAGATCTGGTTATCAATCTTCATGCCTGGCGCTGGTGGTAGATCTGGATGATAGCAGAGCGCTGGGATATAGATGCCAACGCCTTGTGCTGCCTCCAGCACTGTACCGCCTTCCTCTATTTGGACTTGCATGCCGTCTATGGTTAGCGTGACTGATGTCATCTTTTCCATCTTTTAGAGCAAAACGTGTTAGGGTGTCCCAGCTTCTTCTTAGAGAGGCTTCCAAGTGTGTGTAATTGCTGCTTGTTCGCAGGCTGAAACGCAGGACGGTTGCTTCTCTGGCTTGCAGGGAGCGCAGCTGTACTTTATCTTTTTCCGATGTGCTTCAGTCACGGCTGCTACAAGCTTGTCTTCAAGATCTATCATCATTGTTATCATCTCCAAGACGCCAACAGGACAAGCTTCCACGCAGTCTCCGCAGCTGTTACACTTGTCGGTGTCCACGCTGATGAAGTATTCCCCTGAACCATCTTTGTAACCGTAATGGACGATCACGCATATCAGCTCAACTTCAATTCTTATGCAGCTTGATGCTCTCTTTCGTAGAGAGCCTTAGCGAATAGAGCAGCACCGATGCCTCCAGCAATCATAGGGTCGAACTGCTCCTTCATCGGTAGGGCTTTGAAGCCTATTATCTCTTCCAATCTTTTGACGACACCGATGTTTTTGGCAATCCCACCGGTGATGACAAAGTCCTTCTCCACCTTTATTTTCTCCAGCAACTCGGATATCCTGCTAGCCATAGCAGAACAGAACGCGGCCAAGACCATATCTTTGGGCCATCCTTTTCGCAAAAGTCCCACAGCCTCCGACTTTGCGAAGACCACGCATGTGCTGCTCACCGGCTCTGGCTCCTTCTCCACGCTCAGGGACATCGGACCAACCTCTTCAATAGGTACTGATAATAGGTCAGCAAAAACTTCCATGCCCCGGCCAGTGCCTGCGGCACACTTGTCGTTCATTAGAAAGGCTGTAACTTTGCCTCTCTCGTCGCAATGAATCGCCTTGCAGTCTTGGCCACCCATGTCTAGCACGGTTCTCACGGTAGGTCCCCATATGTAGTTCGCGCCCCGGGCGTGGCAAGCGATTTCGGTGATTGCTCTGTTGGCGAAGGGAACGTTTACTCTTCCGTAGCCTGTTCCCACAGTATATTGGATATTGTCCAGTTTCATTCCAGTTCCTTCCAGTGCCCAGTCCATAGCTTTCTGCGCGCTGTCCGGGCTGCTGGAGCCTGTTCTCATGATGCTGTAAGCGTAGAGTTCACCGTCTGTTATGATGACAGCCTTAGAGCTGACTGAACCAATGTCGACTCCACCAGTGACTATCTTGGCAGCTTTCCAGTCCTTGTCGGGCAAGGTTCGCCTATATTCAGGCCATCTCCAATATTCTTTGCTCATTTTTCACATTCTCCAATTCTTCTCGTTGGTGAAAGAGCTGCTCCTAGGGCGCCAACGAACTCCGGTTCGTCAGGCACCAAGAGGTCAACCCCCAAGGCCCTTTTTAGAGCTTCAATAAAACCGCTGTTTTTAGCAACTCCTCCGACTAGGACGACATCCCTTTGTATTCCTAGTCTTCGTGTCATTGAGGCTATTCTGTCGGCTATAGCGTCGTGTATAGCTCTGGAGATGTCAGCCTTCGGCGTTTTGGCGTGGATCAGCGAAACCACTTCGGACTCGGCAAATATGGTGCACTGTGCATTCATTGGAACAGCCCTCTCTGCCTTCAGCGATAGCGGACCAATCTCCTCCAACTTCACCTCTAGCGCCCGTGACATCGCCTCAACGAAGGTGCCCGCACCAGCGGCGCACCTCTCATTTATCACGAAGTCCACCATCCTACCCTTTTCGTCACACTTGACTGCTCTTCCTTCTTCGGCGCCCACATCTATGACTGTTCTAGCAGAGGGAAAGAGGAAGGCTCCCCCCAGAGCGTCGGCTCCCATCATGCTGATTTCGCCGTTGGCATAAGGAGCCACGTCTTTGCCAGCTCCGGTCGCCACTACATGCTCGATGTCATCGTGTGACAAGCCAGCCTTCTGTAATGCTTCATTAAACGCTTTTTCGGCGGCGGCTTTTTGGTCGAATCGGCCTGGGGTTAGGCTTCGGGATAGGATTTTGTCGTCTTTAAGGATCACTACTTTTACGTTTTTTGCGCCCATGTCTATTCCTGCAGTTATCATGTTCACCAGCTCCTATCTTGCTCCGAGAATTTCCAAGAAGGCGTCTATTTCAGCCCTTGTTCGCTCCAAGTCGAATTCCCTCTCGTCTCCCATGTTTCCTTCGAAATGCATGACTGGTATACCAGCCTCTTTTAGGGCCAGCTTATTCTCAGCTATACCCATGCTCAAGCCTTCGCAACCTCTATTATAATGTAGCATAACGCCGTCAACATGCCACTCCTTCACTATCCTCTTCATCATGTCACTCTTCAACTCGGGCGAGTAGAAGTGTTGCCATTCAGGCCTGCTGAGGGTCCATTCTGCGAGAACCCTCAACGCCTGCTCCCTTGTTTCTATCTCGATACCTTGCTCTTGGGGAGTTGTTCTCGGTCCCCATGTTCCGTCCTCCTTCACTTCAAAGATGCCTATTAGACCGAAGGTGTAGAGGGAGCCGATTGAGACAACCCCATACTCCTGGAGATATCTCCACAACTCGAGGAAGGCCCATGGGGGTTGAGTGTCCGTCATAACTCGAAACCTTTCATTGCCAACGGCGGCAATTTGATTCGCAACCCTTTCTTTAACTTCATCTCTGAGCTTCTCATAGAAGTCTGCACATTCTTTTCTGTGTTTCATGAGGGTGCCCATCACGTAAAGCGAATACATGGTCTTTTCATCTAGAGGCGCTGGAACCGCCTTGTTAAGGGTACATATCTCCGCCCAAAGAGAGGTGGCTCGACACTCATTGTACACTGCCTGAATCAACTTTTCATCATCATACTTCCTTCCAGTAACCTTCTCCATCCATTCGATGCCATCAATCATCTGAGAAACAATGTAGTTCAGTCTCCTCTCATTCACTTCGTTATAGGGGCCTACGCTCACATCGACGCAGAAGTATGGGATGCCACCCTCAAGTTCGCCAGCTACTTGGTACCATTTTGCGTGGCTGCAGCAGATATGGGTCGTCCATAAGAAGTCAGGTTTTGGCCACTCTCCGCCCCACACGTATTTGTTTAGAACTATAGAGCCCCAGTAGTTTCTCATGTAGGCACAGAGGTCTCGGGCATACCCTTTAGCCTCAATAGCCTCATGACACTCCTCGGCGAAATCTTTGTTGTAAGCCACAGTCGCCCCGTAAGGTTCACCAGTGAGGCTGTAAATGTCATCGCCGAGTCCAGCTGGAACAGCGCTGAATGACCATGCACCACCAGCCCAGCGGACTCCCCCTATCTCATGCGCTTTCACAAAGTTCTCGTAGTAGTTCTGCCTTAGCTGCTTCGCTTCGTTCCAGCAATCCAAGGGTTTTGTTTTGTATCTCTTTTCTGCCATCTTCTCAGTCTCCTAGAACAGGTCTGTTGGAAGTTGAAACGTCTCGAGGAATGCCTCTACACGAGTCTTGAACTGTCCAACGGGAACTGTGACATCGAACTCAAGGAAGTACGTGGGAATTCCATTCTTTTCTAGATGGGATCTGATAGCTGGTATGTCAAGCTCGTGAGGGTCACAGAACTTCTGTTGTATCAATAGTGCTCCTTCAACGTTGTAGTCTTTAGCCAACTTCAGAATGTGGGGTAGTCTAGTTCGTTCTGGCCAGTCCTTGCTTGGGCATGGTGATCTGTCTATGTATCTGGCGGCGATTGCGCTTAGCCTATCCTTTTGCGGGACAACTTCGTTCCAGAAGTATCTGCTTCCTGTGCAGTGATCTTCGATGACGAATGTTGCGCCTGTAGACTCCACCATTCTCAAGAATTCTGTGTCGTCATCCTCGCTGCCGAGAATCATCAACCTCGTGCCTGCCTCGCGTTTGACATTTCGTTCAGGCAGTTCTTTCAGAAGCTCTTTCAGCGCCTGATTGTGTTCTTCCTTGTCAATCATCTGGCTGGACACGACCATCTCCATGGCTTCCAGTCCCATGAGCTTTGGGTTCCTCTCTTTTCTGAACTCGTAGACCCGCTTCATCAGATGGCGGTTCTCGTTGTATACTTCTATTGCGTGGTCTAGGTCTTGGTCTGTGATCTTCTTCCCTGTCCACTCTTCCAGGGATTTTTTGAAGTCCGCAAGTTCTCCTCGTAGGTATGGATAGGCCCTTGGTGTTTGGACTCCGTGTGGCATGTAAAGGTAATAACTATAGTCTAGCGGTACGTGTTTTCTCCAACTCGTGAAGGCCTGACGCATATGCAGGCAACACTGAGCAATCATTATCCCATCAAGATAGTCGTATCTCCCCTGCAGTCCCTGAGCCAAGCAGTCGCGGCAGAGAGGACAGAACATGGCGAAGATGTGTGGCTCTGTGACGCTCTGAGCCTCATGACTGCCCAAAATTCTAACTGGCAAGACGCCAGCAGCATAGATGAGCTCCTCAGGCGCGTAGGTGCAGAAGTATCCTAAAACCTTCCCCCTAGTCTTTTCCTTCCATTCCCTAGCGTACTCGTGACGATTTTCGTACCATTCATGAAACTTCTCGAAGAGATTCTGCTGCATTCGGATTCTCCTTCGGACGTTTCTTATATAATCAGTGAGGAAAATATATAAATAGCTTTCTGTTTATATTTGTTTTTCCCTAACCAAGGCTGTCGGCGTCAAGACTCTATTCATTGCATCATCTGCGATAGCAACAGAATACCCAGCTATTCTCCTGAGGTCACGCGCGATCATGCTTAGGCTGACTGCGGCGTCTACATCCTTTATGCTATCCATGATTTTAGTCAGTAGCGTTTTTTCTTTCTTCCTCACCTCATCCATCTTGCCCATAGCGGCTATGGCAAGTCTGACATCTTTCTTGAGAAAAGCCTGAACCGCGTCTCTCTGCATTTCGTAAGTCACCTTAGAGATTTCCGCTATCGTATCCAAGATTTCTCGATCAATCTTTCTGCCTTTAATTTCAAGTAGATGGCTTGCTATGGATGAGGAGTGATAAACCGCTCTGTTTAGATCACGTGCAATAAGTGCAAAGGTGACGCATTCCTGACAGTTCCTGACGCCAACCTTCTTTGCTATGGACTTATCTAGACTTGAGAGCGCCACCTGTCTTATGGTCATCCGATAGTGCCTGAGAGCCTCTTTACTCCTCTCTATCACTTCTCTGGCGAGTCGCAGATCATGCTCTGATACAGATTTTACAGCATCCTCTTGTAGAAGGAGCGAGAAGGAGGAAGTCTTCTCAATGAGCGACTCAAGAGCGAACGCGGTTGGTTCGATCAGAACTTGGAAGCTCAGTCTGTCAGCCTCTTCCTCAGCGACCTCAACGCCTGGCAGTCCTGTGCGTAGTTGTTTCAGTCTTTTCTTATGCTCAGCTGGAATCATCTGTTTGGAAACTATGTTGATCTTGTTGGTGCCTTGTATGTAGTAGGTGCCGATGCAGTATTCTAGAGCTCTCAAGTCAGGATAGTCCTCGAGGTTTAATGTTACCTCATAAGTTTTCTCAAATGGCTCTGACACTGGGTAAATCCTTAAAGAACCATCTTCCTCTTGAGAGACCGCCATCTGCTCTCCACGCTTCAACTTCCTCTTTTCAATCCAGTCTTTGGGGAGTGAGATAGTGAAACTCCCGCCCCTAATCTTCTGCAATTTTCTAATTTCCATGTGTTTCCTCAGCTTAGTGTTTATACGAGATAGATTATATAATTTATATAAATACTTTCCTTGTTATAGAACCAAAGCCCTACAAGTTCCGACCAGTTACAGATGCAAATGATTATTTGCTTGGCACGAACCTGTAGAACACCCTGCCGTCGTCCAGTTCAACGATTTTCAGTTGGACTCTGTCTCCAATCTTAAGGTCTTCGTATCTTGCGTCGTCTATGCGTGCAGAGATTGACAGTCCCCGAATTTTGATTATGCCAATGCAGAAGGGTACATCCTCAACGAAACCCAAGGGTGCGCCAAGCCTCATCTCTGTGAAGGCGTAGAGTTCGCCTTCTGAGCCTAAGTCAACCCACTCAAGCTCATCTGACAGACAGATTGGACAGACTATTCTCGGCGGCCACAGGAGTTTTTCACACCTCTTGCATTTCGTCGTGGTCAGCCGTCCTTCTCTAAGGTTTTTGAAGAAAAAGCTGATCCTCGTGTCCTCTTCATCTTCCAGCGGATAGAAGTCAAGCATCTGTGGAAGCTTAATCTCTTCTAACCGTTTTATCTTCTTAAACTTCACCTTCCTCATCTTGGACTCCTCGAGTAGGCTATTATGCTGTGCACATTTGCTGCGCCGCTCAAGTTTTGCGTGACCGCTATCTCTGCGTCTTTAACAAGTCTTCCCTTAGGCACTTCTGCTCTGAACTGCTGCATTACGTCTATGGCTTGCAGAATCGCTGTTGCGCCTAACGGATGCCCGCACCCAAGCAGTCCTCCTCTGGGATTCACAGCGACTCTTCCTCCGATGTATGGTTCTCCCTCTTC
>Ga0315306_10001632_pt1 | contig 10645 bp, 13 predicted proteins | sample TDP1_MG_FD_203803 | JGI IMG/M metagenome (GOLD analysis project Ga0315306, IMG submission 203803) | Freshwater sediment microbial communities from Lake Towuti, South Sulawesi, Indonesia - TDP1 | ecosystem: Environmental > Aquatic > Freshwater > Lake > Sediment | place: Indonesia: South Sulawesi... | reverse complement strand
ATGATTCTTGCCGAATCTCCCGACTCCTACAAGCACAATTTTCGGCTTCATTACGCTCTACCATCATTATTAACGTTGAAGTTTAGATGCTCATTATCTTTTCTCAGTTATATTAAGATACTCTCAATAGAGGTTTTGCAGTAAATTGGAAGAAAGAAAGCTTAAGTAAGGTTTATGCCTTATACTCGGGGTTTACCACCCCATCTTTTAGGATTTTTTAAAACCCATTTAATCTCCTCTGCTACTCCATCGCGAAAATTTATTTCTGGATGCCACCCAAGAATTTTTGAAGCCTTACTGCAATCCAAAACGAAGTTTTTCAATTCGCCTTGCAGTCTGATGCGTTCCGGTTGAAAACGTGATGCAGACCCTTCTACTGGATTATCATAGAGAACGTCAAGCTTCTTATTCGACATCTCCACTAGAATATTTGCAAGTTCTTCGATGGAAGTCCCTTTTCCACTTCCTAAGTTAAACACCTGTCTTGCTGATTTTTCGTTTTTTATGGCTTGTATGTGAGCTCGGACAATATCCTTTACGTAAATGAAGTCTCTAGTTTGTTTTCCATCCCCAAACACGACTGGGGGCTTATTTTCTAAGTAAATTTTTTTGATAAACATTGTAAGAACGCGGCCAAACCATTCTCTCGGACCATAGACTATGCCGTATCTGAAGGCAGTGGAATTTAGACCAAACAATTTATGATACTGTATGACATAACGTTCAGCGGCGAGTTTGCTGACTCCGTATGGCCAATGGGGTTCTTGAGGATGCTCCTCATTAATTGGTATGTATTTTGCTTCTCCGTAAACCGCTCCTGAGGATGCAAACAAGACTTTTTCGACATTGTTCCGTAATGCTCCATTCAAGACGTTCAATGTTCCAAAAATGTTGATGCGAGCGTCTTTCTGTGTGTCCTTTATTCCACTGTAAACCTCCAATTCCGCTGCTAAATGATCTATAATTCCAATTTTCTCTGTTTTAAAAGTGCTGTTTAGCTTATCTTTGTTTAAGATTGAACCTTTAATTATTTCTAGGCGGTCGTCTTTGATATGTCTTAAGTTTTCCATGGTTCCCGTAGAAAAGTCATCAAAAACTATGACTTTATTTGCTCCATTTGCTAAGTATTCTTCGGTTAGATGGGAACCTATGAATCCTGCTCCGCCCGTGATTAGAACGTTCCTTTCTTTAACATCCATTGTTATCCATCTTCACTGCCTGATTTCTTTGATTATTCTTTCTATGACATCCACAGGATTTTCGAGGTTTTGTAGCAGATTTTTAACATCCCATTTTTTGCCTAAAAGCCTTTTACTGTAGCTGAGCACTCTCTCGGGGTTTACTGTGAATATTGGAAAGCCCTTTTTTGATAAATAGATGTTTACATGATATCGTCCTACTAACGGAATGACTATTGTTGGGACCCCTTGTAGGGCGGCTTCCCGAGATATTGTTCCTCCGGCACTGATGACCAAATCTGCTTGGGATACCAAGCTGGCAGTGTCAATAAACTCCTTTGGCACAATTAAGCCTTTTTCTGGCTTTTTTTGGTAGCGTGGTAAAAATACAACATTACCTAATGAAGTTAATTTCCTCGCCAAATTTCTTGTTAAATTCTCCTTTCCTTTGGCGTATGCAGCTTTGGTTTCTAGCTCCCTAACCACAATTAAAGGTCTATTGTAATCATATCTAATTTCTGGCTCAAAGTTTTTCATCCAAGCAACCTCATCCACACCGTCGAATTGATAGATTCTTTTTATTCCATAGCCTTCAACAAAACGCCTTGGCAGTGCTTTAGAAACAACTAAGAAATCAATTAGCTGCATTGTCAATTTGTTTATAACGTCAGCAAATTCCGTGTCATGAGTTGCTATATTTGGTATTCCTAAACCAAAGGCAACTCTGCATAGCTCGACTGAGCGGTGTGAGATGGCCACATCTGGAACTTCTTTTTCAAACATCTCACAGAACAAAAGTTGTCGTTGTGAGCTTTCCTTAAGCATCGAAAATTTCGAGGTGGGATCGTACTTTCCAACCATGATGAATTCTTCTTTTAACAGCTTGGCTAAAGGTAAAGTGTCTGGATGGTTTCTGGTGGTTAATATAAGTTTGTGTCCAAGAGCTCTAAGTCTTCTTGCTATTGCAACTCCATATCTTATTTGCTTTCCTGTGCAAGCGTCATACCATATTTTCATTTCAAATCCTCAAGAATTGGTAACCCATTTGTTGTGCGGCTTTAGCATCTGATTCTCGGTCACCGATGATTAAAGCTTTTGTGGGGTTTATTTTCAGCTTTTTAATTGCTATTCTGATTTGTTCTGCTCTGTCTGGGCTATATTCTCTGGTGATTACTAGCTGGAATTTGAGCTTTAATTTCTTTAAGATTAAGGTTGTTATTTGTCGGCCTTGCAGCGTTACAAGTATTAGTGGTTTGTTTGAATAAGCCTTGTAAAGCTTCATTCCTTTCTCATTTATTGTCATTTTTGGTAACGCTTGGAGTTCTTCGTTATTCCATACTTCGAAGGCTTTCATGCGTTCTTCTTTGCTTATAGTTTGTAAAATTTTCGTTAAGCCTTCATTTTTATGAACCTTTGCCAGTTTCTCTACTTTTTTGTAAAGTTTTTTGTAATCTATTGGAATATCTACAAGGGTTCCATCTAAGTGAAAAACAACAGCATCTATCATTTGTACATCTTTCCAATTATCTTTCCATTCTTAACAAGTTTTGCTGGGGCGTCTATATGCCTTATCCAATAAACATCCTTTGGCAATACATTATATTGTGGAATATTTGGTAACTTTTCTTTGTAGGCAATCTTTACGTATAGGTATGGTATGTTGGTGAAGTAATCCTTGCGGAGGATTTTGCTTGCGTATGAAAAGAAGAAAGAGGTTGTAAACATTCTCCCAGCGTTAATTTCTGTTACACACGGCACTCCTTCTCTATTATCTTTTAAGTCTATACAGGCGATTCCTTCAAAGTGGGAATCGATGGCCAACACGGCTTCTGTTCCAACCTTGTTTACTATTTCGTCGTGAATTGTTCTCTGAATGGAGGGTGTGCCAGTAACACCTGAAGGTGCAAGAGTAGGATAAATGTATTCAATGCGCTCTCTCGCCATGGAAGTTGCTAGTTCTCCATTTTTCCATAGACTGTGAAAGCCTATATTTCTTCCCGGCAAGTATTCTTGTGCGATGAATTCCCAATCTTTTTGGCGTATTTTCCAATATTTTATCCACGACAACGCTGTTTCCTTATTGTGGGCTGGGGTGCTTCCTCTTCCACCTGCACCTTGTTTAACCCTAATCCAGATTGGGCTTCCAAGTTTTTCAAAGGCTTTGTCGACATCTGATTCCTTGCGCAGTTGTAGAGTTTTTGCCACAGGAACGTCTCTTTTGAGCCAGAGTTTTGATGATTCAAGCTTGTCTTGGCATGTGCAAATTGTCTTTTTTGAAGGAAGAAAAACGTTTGCGCTGATTTTTTCACGGTTTTCAGAAATAACTGCTACTTCAATGTCAGGTTGAGCATGGAGAAACTCAATTTTTTCTTTTCGAATGATTTCATTCAATTCATTGATGTAATAATCATCAGTTGCTTTCGGAATCAGGTGCTTTTTATCTGTAGGAGCTAAATGAAGGATGTGTTGATTTGCCTCTGTTCCAACGATGAACATTCTTTCAGGTGCAATCCGTAGAGACATGATAAAATTTATGCCTGCGGGTCCACCTGCCCCCGTGACAAGGATTTTCTTCATTTCATCACCAGTACTTGCAGATATGAAATTGAGGTTCTTTTATTATATTTATCTTCGGAAGCTAGCTTATGCTGTTGATAAACAAACTTTAAAAAAGCAAAATGGCTTTAAATCAAGAAGGGCCGGTCGTCTAGCTTGGTTAGGACATTGGCTTTACGAGCCAAAGGTCGCCGGTTCAAGTCCGGCCCGGCCCACCAAAATTCAATTCCTTTTGTCAGACAAAGTTGTTCAAAGATTGATATGTTGAAACATAAGAAAGAGTGTAGTTACAAGGTTAGATGGTCTCCGAGAAATTCTAGAATTTCTCTTGGATTAAAAATGCTGAAATTTGCGTTTTTGAGGTTTTTGCCTATTTTTGGAATTATTCCAGGGGCCTCTGTTCCAAGTTTGCATACAACAGCATACTCCAATAATCCTAATGGCTCGATGCTCACTATATCTCGGTTGCACCCAGCCGTTTTTAAAGCCAGCCTGATTTCAGGAAGGGATGCGCCAACGGTTATTAGTCTGTCTAGTAGAGATTTCGTCCAGTTTTTATATTGGATAAGCTGTTTTTCCGAAAGCATGGCTTCAATGCGATTGTTCTTGTTGTCAACATTGGAAATTTTGATAGTTAACGGCAAATTCTCACAGAAACCAAAAAGTTCTACAATTTTTTTAAGTGCGACTTTTCTTCCATCGGTGAGTTGGGCTTGTAAATGTTGTAAGGGAATCGTAGCGTCAATGATTTTTGGAGAGATTACTCCAATGTCTATGTGGAACTCGCCTCTGCTTTTGCCCAGGTCTATTATACGGCCTTTTATTGCTGAGAATCTCTTTACATCCTCTAAGCGTATTGGGCAAAATCCTATCTCCTCAGCTAAATAGCGTAACGCAACTGTTTCATCTTCGCCAGAAACGACTATCTGAGTCCACCCGCGAGGGGTAACTCCATAAATCTCGGCTTCAACATGTAAGCCTTTAAGTGTGGACTTTAAAAACTTGTGAATCCTCTTCAACTGAAAATTGTTGTAGACTTTTGTAAGTAAAGTCACGGTAGACATTTGCAGTCGCCAATTAAAGCCAACATTTCCCTGTGTAGTCTTCGCATATTGGCAATGGCAGAAGGTGGTAACTCTTTAGAAAAAATCTCTATAGTTCTTTCTATTGGCACTCGTTTTGAACCATCAATCAGCTTGTCTGCATAGGAAACAATTTTTTCCTCAAGCGTTTGAGGAACATAAATGTCCTCTGGCCACCCCAGTTTTTTCGCTTCTTTGGCTGTTATTCCGCCGCCAACATGCCTTTTTATTATTGAAATGACTGGTTCCGATAAACCCAGTGATTTTGCGATTTCGGCTCCTATTACTGCGTGGTGGACGCTGTGGGTTTTTGCCCGTCCAATGTCATGTAGAAGGGCTCCTATCTCCACGAGTTCCAAATCCATTCTTAATCCCCTTTCTTTGCAGGAATTTGCGATTTCTACAGCAAGTTCTGCCACAGCTTTGCAATGTTTTATTACGTTTCTTAAACATCCACTTTGACGGAGAAATTGTAGCGCCTGCTCTTTTGATGGAAGCTTTTCACTCACCCAGCTCCTTCCTTAACAGTTCCACTTTCTTTGTTAATGCTAGAACGATTTTACCATTGTCATGATGCATTAGAGGTTTGCTACATGTTGGGCATCGAAAAACAAGTTCCACAGCTTCTTCGAACGGAATCCGTCTGCATCTGGGTGTGTAGCAGTGGTAGAAATCGTGGTTTTTTTCATATTCAAGTCTGATGTTAAGCTTTTCGAGTACACGGCGTTTTTGGCTTAGTATGAAGCCTTCAAGCTGATCTGGCTGCAATTTCCAGTGAAATATGAACCATCCGGTTTTCGGGTCACGCGTTCTTCTTAAACTAACAAGAGAATGGTCATAAAGTTTGTAGAGAATTTTGCGGACAGAGTTTAACCTTATGCCAGTTTTGTTGGCGATTTCATCATCTGTTGTTTCATCTGAGTTTTTGAGAATTTCGATTAGTTTAATGGCTTCTTCTTCGCCTAGTGCTTCTGCAACCTTCATTAATGTTGTGTCGTCTATGGTTGATAACATGGCGAATCTTTTGCTCACCTGTTGAACACATTCTCTATATTATATATTTGTAATCTTTAATTTAAATCTCTTTATGAAATCTGAGTCAGAACTACAATTTTTTACTATTTTCTTCCCCCTTTTCTGAGGAATTATCCTTACCTTCGCATTGTCAAAACTTTTTTTCAGCTCCTCTCCTTCGAAAAAGCGATCTAGAAAAACAGCTAGGCTGGCACATTCTGAGTGGGGTTGATTTCCAATTGCCACATTAAAGTCGGAAAAAGCCTCTGAAAAGAATTCTCTTGGAACTTTTTGGCTTCCCACAATGATTAAAATGTCTTTTCCACAATCCTTAATCCTCTGTAATACGTCGCTTGTTTGGATGTTTTCTCCATAGGCTGTTAGATGGACTACTATTCCACCTTTTGCTATCCAGTCTTTAATGGCTTCTTTCCAAGATGTTCCCATTTTAAAGAAGAATGAGTCTCCCCAATTTTTTCTGACATTTTCAATTGTTTCCTTAATCTTTTCGTCTTTTATGTCTGATAGTATAAAACCTGAAGCTCCTAGCGCTCGAGCCGTTAATGCCACATGTGTTGTGAGCCTCGCATCTCTGCGCGGTCGGTGACCCCACCTTAATACTACGACTTTGAGCATGTTTTTCACTTTGCAGTTTCCTATTGCTTAGACTTTTTCAAATTTCCCGTTAAATTCTTCCACAAGGCTTCTTACTTTCTCTGCGAACCAAGGAATTGCTTCAAAAACTACGTAGGCCGAATTCTCCATATATTTTATTGTATGCACATCTGCCCTTTTGAAAAGCCAAGAGATAAATGACATAGTTTCACTTATTAATGGTATGGTGAACGAAGCTCGAACATAGTTCTTCAGCATTCTCATTACTTCTTGCTTTAGTAAGTCAAGGTTAGCTTTGTATAAAGCTGATATGGGCACGGGGTTTGGTGCTCTTCCCTTTAAGTTTTCGAGTTTTTGATGAATTTCTGTTTCAGGCAGTAAGTCAATCTTATTAAGGGCTGTTATCAATGGGATGCCTGATGCTCCTATGCGTTCTATTGTTTCTAGACAGACGGCAAGTTTCTTTTCAATCATATTCATTGGCTCGCTTACGTCCACTATTAGAAGTATCAGGTCTGAATAGATGGTTTCTTCAAGGGTTGAATGAAAAGCGTCTATCAGCGTTAGTGGCAAACGGTCTATAAAGCCGACAGTATCCGTTAACAGAAATTTTTTCTTTGAAAATTCCACGAGCCTCGTTGTTGTGGATAACGTTGTAAATAAAGCTTCATCCACTGGAACTTCTTCCTCTGTGAGAGCGTTAAAAAGCGAGCTTTTTCCGGCGTTTGTGTATCCGGCTAAGGAAATTGATGAAAATCCCAGTTCCGCTCTTCTTTCGCGGTGTAGAAGGCGTTTTCCTCTGATTTTTTTCAGTTTTTTGCGTATGGTGTGTACTTGTCTCTTCACAGCTTCGTAGTAAACATCCACCTCGTATGCGCCGAGCCCCATGAATCCTGGTTGTTCTCCCATTTTCGCTAATCTTACTCTCTCCTTTGCGTGTGCTAATTCGTATTGCTGCCTCGCTAATTGAATTTGCAGCTGTGCCTCAGTTGTTGTGGCTCTTCTCGTGAAGATTTCAAGGATTAGCTGGAAGCGATCAATAGCTTCGATGCCCGTAGCTTTTGCTAAATTGTAGGCCTGAACTGATTTTAACGGATTGTCAAAAATTATTTTTTGGGCGCCAGTTTCCTTTACGAGCTTGGCAAGTTCTTCTACTTTTCCAGCGCCTATTTGATAGCGGGAGTCAGGCTCTCTAACTTGTTCTATTTTGTCGACAACAGTGTATCCTGCGGATTGTGCCAAGTTTTTGAGCTCTTCTAGGCTTGATGGTTCAAAAGATTGTCGGCGTTGAACTATGATGGCTTTCGTTCCGCTGACTCCTCCTTTTCTTTCTTGTTAAGTTTTATTAGGTCTCCTAGGGTTAGTTCGCGGCTTGCTGGTTTTGGAATTTTTGTTTGCGAAACTTTTTCTTGGGTGGCTGGGGCTAGCAGCTTAATTTTTAGGGCGTACTCCAGTTTTGTCGCAAGTTTGTTGTTAGGTTTCATTTTTCCTATCTCGATTTTTTTCAGAAGTGATACTTTTTCGTTTATCTTTTTGCCCAGTTCCTTGTGTGAAAGTTGAAGCTTTTCTCTTGCCTGCCTTATTTTTACGTCAAAGTTTTCTATGAGTTCTAGAGAAGTGTCCACTGTTGTTTCTGGAGGTTTTCTGCTTTGTATTCTTAAAGGCTGGAGCCTTGCTTTAGGTTTAGGCGTCATTATTTTTGGTGTTGGTTCTTCCCAAACTATTGTTCCGTGTTTTGAGCATTGGTGGCATACTGTTAGCTTTGCCCCTTCTATTATGACTTTGTGGGATTTGCCGTAGATTTTCTGTCCGCAGACTTCGCATCGCAATAGACTTCTACACCTAAATTGTTTTTATTAGTTTGTTATGTTTATAGTTGTCGAATTACAATTATGTCAATTAATGGTGTACTGGTTTGGAAGACGCCCTTAGACGTATCAGAAGCGTGGTAGACTACCAGTTCGGAAAAGGTGTAGGCATCAAGCTATTTCCGGAAAATGTGGAAATCGTTTATTCTAAAAGAACCGGCAGAATTCGCTATGTTTATTTGGATGGAAAACGCCTTGGAACCTTGCGTCCAACAGATGGCTTATTCTCTCTAAGCATCACAGGGGCAAAGCGGATTGCTGAAAAGGCGGCGTCTGCAAAATGTTTTGTCACTGTTCAGAATAATATTTCAAAGTTCATTGCTGAAGGCGGCGATGTCTTTGCAGTACACATCGTAAAGGCTGCCAATGAAATTCGTCCAAAAGATGAGGTCGTCGTCATTGATGAGGACGGTAAAGTTTTGGCAGTTGGGCGCGCTGTCTTGTCAGGCGAAGAAATGAAGGCCTTTAAGACTGGAGTTGCCATTAAGGTTAGGCGCGGAAGCCATGAAGAAAGTTAAGTATATGAAGGTTTGAATAGTAAATGTTAGTGGAAGGCGAATTTTATGCATAGACGGATCAGCCCCCGTGAAGCAAGGCGTATGATGCAACGCATGGGCATGAGTATGGATGCTATCCCTGATGTAGAGCAAGTAGTTATCAAAACTGGCAGCAAAGAAATCACAATTGAGGAACCCGAAGTGGCTATTATGGAAATGCAAGGACAAAAAATCTTTCAAGTAACCGGCGGAAAAATAACCGAAAAAGCCATGGAACGCAAATTAACCGTTCCAGAAGAAGATGTGAGGCTTGTGGCAGACCAAACTGGCAAAAGCCTAGAAGAAGCCAGAAAAGCACTTGAAGAATGTGGAGGAGATTTAGCGAAAGCAATCTTACTACTTCAATCGAAGGTTTAGTCGCGCTATAGTCTTTCAATGTTGAAACTGTGGGAGAGAAGTAAAAATGGGACAGAACCCTTTTGTAAAAGGCGACAAACCTCTTGTGAGCAAAGTAGTTTTCACGAAAGATTTGAAGGGATCAATAGATGTTGCGGTCTCACTTATTGGAGGAATCGAGAAGGTTGTAGAGAAAGGCGACACCATTCTTCTAAAACCTAATTACAATACTGCTGACCCATATCCGGGATCAAGTGATCCTAATTTCATTAAGGCTGTTATTGAGTTGCTTTATGAAGCTGGGGCTCGAAAAGTTATTGTTGGAGAAAGGTCTGCTTATCTTGACACATGGAAAGTTTTGGAAACGGCAGGGATCGTTAGAGCTGCTAAAGAGGCTGGAGCGGAGGTTAGAATATTTGGGACAAATGGTTGGCGGGTAATATTTGACAGAAAGGCTTGGAGGCGTGTAAAAGCTCCTGGAGGTCGGTATTTGCATACGGTTTCCATTGCCAAAGAAGCATTGGAAATAAAGAAAATTGTTTACGTTCCTCTAATTAAAACGCATCACGCGGCAGACTTTACTGGGGCCATCAAATTATCAATGGGATTTGCCAAACCATTTTTTGACCAGATTACGTTTCATTTTCGACGTCTGCGCGAGAAACTGGCTGAATTAATGTTAGTTGTCAAACCAGACCTAATAATAATGGATGCAAGAAAAGTTTTTATCAGTGGTGGTCCGGCAAAAGGAGAGATGCGAACACCAAATCTGATTCTAGCCTCAGGCAACCAGGTGGCAATAGATGTGGAAGGAGTAAAGATACTTCAGAACTATTCAGGTAACAGTTTGAAAGACAATGTGTGGGATTTGGTCCAAATCAAACATGCCGTAGAGCTAGGTCAGGGGCCCCACAACGAGGATGAATACAAAGTAATAACGTCTTAGCACTTTTAAAGACTTAAGACATTGTTTTTAAATAGTCTAGTGTCCTCTTTATCCGTTGGTTTTAAGTTAAATTCATATAATATTCCAGGTGGAGGCTAAATTCATAAGTGTTTGATGCTGTTTCCGTGGGGCATTTCAGTATAGATTCTATTTTCTTGCCAGACAGGCATAAGCCCTTTGTTGTTCTGGGCGGTTCTGTGGCTTATGTTTCTTTTGCTGCTAGACGTTTGGATGCAACTGTTTCTGTTGTTTCTAAGGTTGGCGGTGATTTTCCTGAGGCTTATCTGTGGTGGCTTAGGCAAGATGGCATCGATTTATCTGGAGTTATTAAAATTGCGGAAGCGCAGAGTACAAGATTCGAACTAAAATATAGTAATGATCTGTCAAAGAGAAATTTGCGACTAAAAAGCAGAGCTCCGCTCATAACTATTGATGATTTGCCAAAATCTTTAAGCGCAAAAGCTATTCACATCGCCCCTATAGCTGGCGAAAT
>Ga0315306_10001630_pt1 | contig 10662 bp, 9 predicted proteins | sample TDP1_MG_FD_203803 | JGI IMG/M metagenome (GOLD analysis project Ga0315306, IMG submission 203803) | Freshwater sediment microbial communities from Lake Towuti, South Sulawesi, Indonesia - TDP1 | ecosystem: Environmental > Aquatic > Freshwater > Lake > Sediment | place: Indonesia: South Sulawesi... | reverse complement strand
CCTAACGTAACGAAATTTTCTAAAGCAGCAAAATTGCTCTGAAAGGCCGAAAATCGAAAATTTAAGAAACGGATAATTAATTCTGTATACTTGTTGTTGAGAAGAGGAGAAAGGCAAGCATTGAAAAAGGCCCTGCAAACAGTGAAGTTCGGGGAAATGGAAAACAAGACTTTTGAAGTTACGTTGATAACCGAAAGACTGTGCGAAATCTGCGACAGAATAATAGACATAAAAGAAAAGGCGATGAAGACGATCCATATTTCTGATCGCAGGGACTATGACAATTTGTTAACAAGAGCGAAGGTATATGATCGCGCCGAGGTAGACATTGAAAATAACAAGATTTACTTTTACAATCACGACTATCCAGGCGATGTCCATCCAAGCTGCATAGAAAAATTATAGCGACGAATAACCATGAGTGTGGATTACACGACTGTGTAAAGATATCCGTGCTCCTTTTCTCCAACTTCCGAGATTGTGCCAGCTTTTCTGAGAGCAATGATGTGCCGCAATATTTTGCTAGGGGGGATGTCTGTCGCTTGTGAGATTTCTTTAATGGTTAAAGGCCCCTTTTCTTTAATCGCGTTGATCATCATCTGGCGCTCTATTTCATCCTTCATCACGTTATCTACAAGTGCGCGGTATTTTTCTTCATCTATTTTCAATTTTTTTTCAACCTGCGATATCCCCATAACCCATCTGAGCCTCTGCGTTTTGAGGGCTTCTATCGCTGCGTCGGTTCTTCTTGAAAGTCTTTTCCGTTTTTCCGATTCACTCAATTTTAATTACTCCTTATTTAATGATGTCTTCCTCAAGGGATTTGGTCCGAGGTCTTTGATTTCCCTTGTTACATCTCTAATTAAAGCCGCGAATTTTCCTCCCTCGCCAGCTGAAATCCATTCTAGTCTAAGTCTCTCGGGTTCGATTCCGAGGTGATTAAGAACTTCCTTAACGAAGTTGAACCTCCTTTCCATCGCGTAGTTCCCTTTTACGTAGTGGCAGTCTCCTGGGTGACAACCTGCCACTAGCACTCCGTCTGCGCCCCATCTAAACGCTGAAAGAATAAACGTGGGGTCTATTCGTCCGCTGCACATAACTCTAACTATTCTCACGTTTGTTGGATATTCAAAGCGGCTTGTTCCTGCTAAGTCTGCTCCAGCATATGCGCACCAGTTGCAGCAAAAGGCTACGATGACCGGCTCAAATTCGGCTTTTTCCGTCACGGCTTCTACCATTAGGCTACCCCCTCCTCAGATCCTTCTGGGACTATTGCGGCTTCAATTTGTGCGAGAACCTGTTGATCACCGTAGTGACGCATGGTTATGGCTCGTCTTGGGCACTCCGCTGCGCACACACCGCAGCCTCTGCAAAGAGCCTCAATCATTTTGGACTTGCCCTCTTCGATCCGAGGCGCACCAAACGGACACAGTTCCTCGCATAGTCCACATCCAATGCATAAGTCTTCGTTCACCATAGCCGTGATGGCCTCAGTTCTCATCTTTTTGTTAGCCATCAGGATGGCCGCCCTCGCCGCCGCAGCCTTAGCCGATATTATGGTTTCAGGAACGTCTTTTGGTCCTGAAGCCGCCCCTGCAAGGTATATTCCGTCCATGGTGGTGTCGACGGGTCTCAACTTTAGGTGAGCTTCCATGAGGAAGCCGTCTGGGCTTATGGGTATTTTGAGCATTCGCGCCAGCGTTACCTCGTCTTTGTGGGGGATTAGAGGTGTCGAAAGCACAACATAGTCAGCCACGAATTCGGCTTCCCGACCGGCGAGCATGTCATACGCTAAAACTTTAAGCTTCTTATCCGGCGTTTCGCTGACTTCAGGAGTTACTATCTCAAGGAATTTTATGAATTTGACCTCAAGATCACGAGATCTCGCGTAGAAATCCTCGTATTCTTTGTACACTCTCAGATCTGAGTAGAGGATGATCACATCTGTTTTAGGAGATACCGTCTTAATTAGAATCGCGTTTTTGATGGCGTTCATGCAGCAGATTCTGGAACAGTAGGGCCATCCTTCTTCTTTCTTCGCCTTCAGAACCTTTCGTAACAGTTGAGCGGTGTCGGATTTGGGGAAACTCTCAAGTTCGTATCCGCGTATTTCTCCTTTCCTGCCCCCTACACACTGTATCATTACGACCCTCTCGGGCTTTCCGAGTTTTCCTTCCCTTAGCATTTCGTCTAGCTCTAGCTGTGTTATGACATTGTCGTAAACTCCGTATTGATATAGTCCCTTTGGTGGTTGATAATTTAGAGCACCGCAAGCAACAATGATTATGCCCACATTAAGGGGGACTTTCTCGCCTTTCTTAGTAACCGTAACATTGAAGTTTCCGACGTAACCGCCAACTTCTTCCACAGTTGTCGAGGTCAGTAGTTCAATGTTTTTATGCTTCTTCACTGCCTCGATAATGGGCCCTACAATTTTCTCCGCTTCTTCCATGGTTGGATAGAGCTTATAGAGCCTCCGAACATTTCCACCGATATTATCTTCTTTCTCAACCAGATAGACCTTGAAGCCTTGGTTAGCTAATGTGAGCGCAGAGGTCAGTCCAGCTATGCCTGCGCCGATTACCAAGGCAGAATCCTTAATTTCCACTTCAGGCTCTATCTGCGGCTCCAGCCACGCTGCCCTTGCCACAGCCATCCTCACGACATCTTTTGCTTTTTCTGTTGCCCTTTCTGGTTCCTTTGGGTGAACCCAGCTGCATTGTTCTCGGATGTTGGCCATTTCGAAGAGGTACGGGTTTAGTCCTGCTTCATTACAAGCTGATCTGAACAGTGGTTCGTGGGTTCTAGGTGTGCACGAAGCTACTATCACCCGGTTAAGATTGTACTTTTTTACGGCGTCCTTTATGCTGTCTAACCCTGCTTCAGAGCACGTGTATATGTTGTCTTCGGCGTACGCAACGTGTGGCAAGGTTTTCGCATATTCAACAACTTCTGGAACTTTAACTACGCCACCTATGTTGACTCCGCAGTGGCATATGAATACTCCAAGTCTAGGCTCCTCTTTCATGAAATCACGCCTCCCCAACCATGACTTCAGCCGCCCTAGATGCTGTCGCGCTTCCTTGCGTTATTGAGTCTGGAATGTCTCCGGTTTTGGGTCCTAAACAGTAACCGCACGCAAAAATTCCTGAAACAGTAGTATCCACAGGGTTACTAATGCTGCCTGACGGTCTGAAAAATCCGTACTGATCAACTTCTATTCCCAAGACTTTGGCTAAATCTTTAGCGTCCTTTCTTGGTATTAAAGCTGGGCAGAGTACAACCAAATCAAACTTCAAATTTTCTATTTTCTTAGTTACTGTATCTTCATACCATATGCTGAGGTCCTTACTTATCGGATCATGAGTTATTTCGCCAGGACTGCTTCGGATAAACCTTATACCGTATTCGGTTTTGGCTCTATTGACAAACTCTTGAAAACCTCTTCCAAACGCTCGAAGATCTATGTAGAAAATGCAAACTCTCGCATCTGGAACATGTTCCTTAATCAGAACGGCGTCCTTAACAGCATACTTGCAACAAATGCTGGAGCAATAAGCGTTTCCAAGTCGCCTATCTCTTGAACCCACACACTGGATGAAAGCAATTGTTTTCGGTATCTTTCCGTCAGAAGGCCTTACCAAGTGTCCTCCAGTTGGACCAGAGGCACAAAGCAGGCGCTCCAGCTCTAAAGCAGTTATAACGTCTTTGTGGCGTCCGTAACCGTATGGCGGAATTTGAGAGGGGTCAAAAAGATCAAAACCTACTGCAACGACGATGGCGCCAACTTTCAATTCAACTTCCTCTTGTTCTTGACCAAGATTGACTGCTTTAGCTTCGCAAACTTTTTCGCAGAGTCCGCATTCTATGCAGTTGTCTTTGTCAATCGTCATTGCTCTAGGCACCGCTTGCGGGAAGGGCATGTAGATAGCTTTTCGCATTCCAAGTCCCTCATCGAATTCGCTTGGGACCTCTGCTGGACAGTTATCTGCGCATACTCCGCAGCCAGTGCATTTTGTCTCGTCCACGTATCTGGGCTTTCTGAGAATCTTCACTGTGAAGTTCCCCGCCGATCCCTTAACTTCTTTCACTTCGGAATATGTAAGCAATTGAACGTTTGGATGGTGAGAACAATCGATCATCTTGGGCGCTAGGATGCACATTGAACAGTCCATTGTTGGAAAAGTTTTGTCCAGTTGAGCCATTCTTCCACCAATGCTCGGAGATTTCTCTACGATGTAGACTTTGAATCCTCTGCTCGCCAGGTCCAACGAAGCCTGTATGCCTGATATGCCGCCACCGACAACTAATACAGCTGGTTGTTCCAACGTTATCCCTCCTTTATTCGACCCTTTAGAATAGGCTCTAACGGAGTCCTATGCGACTTTATTTCCCAGTCATCTAATTTCATTCCCATCGCCATCCTAAGAAGCTCTGCAAAGTGTAGAACAGGTAAATTATATTCTTCTTTAAAGTGCCTTCTGATCTCCAGCTGACCTAAATCAAACTCTACAAAGCAGAAGGGACAAACCGTAACGATGCATTCTGCACCTGCATTCTTCATGTTAATAAGCTTTATTCTCGCCACATCTCTGGCAAGTTCGTCGTTTATGCCTCTTAAGGGTCCTCCGCAACACATCTCCCTCCGCTCATAACTAATCGTTTGAGCGCCCGTAGCCCTTACAAGTTCATCTAGTGCATCAAATTCTCTTATTTCAAAATGTATCCTCTTGGGTTTCGTCAAGTGGCATCCAGGTTGTGTCGCAACCTTTAGTCCCGTCAAGGGCTTCTTAACAGCGTCTTTAACTTTCTTCACCCCTATGTCATCGTAGAGGACATCAATCATGTGTTTCACGTCTACCTTTCCTTTGTACTCCTTTCCCACTTCTGCAAGTATCTCATTCACCTGATTCTTAATCTCCGGATGCGCCTTTAAGATCGTATTTACCATCAAAAGCGACTCGTAGCAGTCATTGCATAAGGTCATAATATCGACGCCCATCTCTTCCCCTATGCAAAGATTCCTTGCCGCCAGCGCCAACCAGCTTATGTAGTCTAGCGACTGGATGCCAAATGGCGCACAACAGTTCGTCTCTTCCATTTTGATTAGCTCTACCCCAAAAGCTGGCATAACCTTTTCTACCGAAACCTCGTAGCTGAGTTCTCTTGCAGGTATGAGGCATCCCCAAAACAGGCCATATTTCATTCTCTTACCATCCTACTTCGAGGCGATTAATTTGCTAAACCCTGTCTTTTTCAGGATTTTTTGGACATCTTCTGTCGCCGTTGAATGCTCTTTAGATAAGCCTATTTCCTCCCTCTTGCTTGCCATGCTCGCAGTGGGAGTTACGACACGTCCTGTTTCAATAAGATTTTTTGCTTGAGCTGCAAATCCATCAGGCATGTTTTTTTCCCTCACAGCAAGGTTTCTAATGGCGAACATGACTTCAGCGACGTCGCCGCCTTGGGGGCATCTATCCAAACATGTGAAACAGGACAGGCAGTACCATGGTAATTGTTGGGATAGGACTTCTGACCGTGAACCCAAGATGATCATTTCCATTAGTCGCCTTGGATTATGATCCGCGACTAATCTTGCAACGGGGCAGCTACTTGAACATCTTCCGCATTGAATACATGCTAGAATGCCTCTACCCCTTGGAGTGTTCGCAATTTCATGCATAAAATCGGGTTCCAGTGCGCTCAGCTTCGACACCTCTCCTAATTGCAATACTAGAAATATATTGCAGTGTGTCTAAACTTAATATACTTTATCCCAAAAGCAATTTTTGAAGCAATTTCCGTCACGTGACTACTTTTCTAAGGCGTAGGCGACTAAAAAGCATAACCTTCAGGCTGCCTCCATGGCTTATCTCCTGTTCCCCCAGCTATTTATCATTCCATTAGTGGGCAAAACTGTCCCGGACTTGCTTAGCTCCTCAACCCTGCGCCTCACAGCATCGGTTATTAAATCAGAGATGCTGGCATAGGCGCCCCTGAGCAATTTCCACTATTTTAATAAGGGAGTTGCTAAAAGTAATAAGCTTCTAGAAAAGCATCTCGAAGGCTAATCTCCTTCGAGAGGAGTCCGCTAGAATTGGGAAGGGCGTAAACTTGAGTGAAATGCAAGGAGTTCTCGTTATTGGAGGGGGAATAGCAGGGATGCAAGCGTCCCTCGACCTCGCGGACCAAGGTTTTACAGTGTATCTTGTCGAGAGGAACCCCAGCATTGGTGGAAGGATGGCTCAACTGGACAAAACTTTCCCCACTCTGGACTGCGCCGCCTGCATAATGACCCCCAAGATGGTGGACGTGGGAAGACACCCTAACATTAAAATGCTCACATATTCCGAAATAAAGGAAATCTCAAGAGCTGGAAAGAAGTTTAAAGTTAAAGTCCTTAGAAAGCCCAGGTACGTGGATGAGACAAAATGTATTGGCTGCGGTATCTGCGCACAAAACTGCCCAATCGAAATCCCAAACGAATTCGATGAAAGACTAGGCCTCCGAAAGGCAATATATGTTCCGTTTCCCCAAGCTGTTCCTCTCATATACACTATTGACAAAGACAACTGCATAGAATGCGGACTCTGCGAAAAAGTATGTGGAGTGAAGGCCGTTGATCCCAACCAAAAACCAGTGGAAGTTGAATTGGAAGTTGGCGCCATTATTGTCGCCACAGGCTACAATTTATTTGACTCAAGGAAAAAGGAAGAATATGGTTACGGTATTTATAACAATGTGATAACAGGACTAGAATTAGAGAGACTTTTGAGTGCTTCCGGACCAACTGGCGGGCACGTGTTAAGACCCTCTGACGGAAAAATTCCCAAAAAAGTTGCCTTTTTGCAATGCGTCGGGTCTAGAGATGAAAAAGTTGGAAACCCGTATTGCTCTAGAGTTTGTTGCATGTACGCCACAAAGGAGGCAGAGTTAGTTAAAGAGCATGTTCCCGGAACTGAAGCAATGATTTTTTACATGGACATTCGGGCCTTCGGCAAGGGATATGAAGAGTTTTATATAAGGGCTGAGAAGGAATTTGGAATCAAATACGTCAAGGGTCGAGTTGCAGAAATCCTTGAAGACGCCGCCACCAAGAACTTGCTAATTCGGGCTGAAAACATCGAGACAAACCAGCTTCTTGAAGAAGAAGTGGACATGGTGATTTTATGTGCAGGATTAGTTCCAGCCCTAACAGATGAAATGAGGAAGATGCTGCCATTACCAGTCGACGACTACGGATTTATCACCACTGCCCATCCAAAGATTGATCCGGTTAGTACAACTCTCGAAGGCGTGTTTACAGCGGGTGTGGCGGAGGGACCAAAGGACATTCCCGACACGGTGTCTCAAGCTAGCGCCGCAGCTATGAAGGCATCAATAGTTGCCAGGGGGTAAAGGGAATGCCCCAAGAGGAAGAGCCTAGAATCGGCGTATATATTTGTCACTGTGGGGTAAACATAGCCGCTACCGTTAATGTTGAAGATGTCGCGAAGTACGCGGAAAAATTGCCAAATGTTGTTGTTGCAAAACACTACGTTTATGTGTGCTCTTCCCCAGGGCAATCCATGATTAAGGACGATATCAAAGAATACAAGCTTAACAGAGTAATAGTCGCGTCTTGCTCTCCAACAATGCATGAACCCACTTTTAGAAGAGTCGTCGCGGAAGCTGGACTAAACCCATACCTATTTGAAATGGCCAACATACGCGAACAATGCAGCTGGGTTCACCCACGAGAACCAGAAAAAGCAACAGAAAAAGCAAAAGATCTAATTAGAATGGCAGTGGCTAAATCCCGGCTCTTGGAAAGGCTTCAGATAAAAGAGGCTGGTGTCACGTTACGAGCCTTGGTAATTGGCGCTGGCATCTCAGGTATGAGATCCGCCTTGGATTTAGCCGACAGGGGCTTCGAGGTTTATTTGATAGAAAAAGCTCCAAGCATCGGGGGAAGGACGGCGCAGTTAAACGAATTATATCCAACGAGCGAGTATGCGTTAGATATACTAAAGCCAATTATGGACGCCGTTACGTCACATCCAAAAATCAAATTGTTCGCAAATTCGGAATTAGAGGCTTTAGACGGATTTATTGGAAACTTCAAGGCGAAAATCATCGTAAAGCCAAGATACGTTACAACCGAATGTAATGCTTGCGGCAAATGCGAAACTATATGTCCCATCGAAGTCTCAAACGACTTCGATTTTGGGCTGAGCAAAAGAAAAGCGATATGTCTTCCTTTTGCAGGTGCTATACCCCGAACGTATGTTATTGACTATGAAAATTGTAACAAATGTGGAAAGTGCATAGAGGCGTGTGAAAGAGGGGCAATTGATCTTAAAGAACAGCCGATGAAGATGGAAGTTGATATTGGAACAGTCATCGTTGCGACGGGTCATGACATATACGAGCCTCCAAAGGGTGAGTATGGCTACAAGGTTTATGATAATGTCATAACGTTGCATCAGCTTGAGAGGTTGCTGGATGAAAACGGGCCAACGAAGGGTCAACTACAGTTTAATGGCGCTACACCAAAAAGTGTGGTTTTCATCTCCTGTGTTGGATCAAGGCAGGAACCAGGAATCTATCAACCAATAGAGAAAGATCAGCAGCTCAACAGATATTGTTCTCGCGTATGCTGCACAGCCACTTTCCAGAACGCCTTAACAATAAAGAAAAAATACCCCGGCACTAGAGTTTACTATCTCTATCGTGATATCCGATCTTTCGGAAAAGGTCATGAAGAATACTATAGGAAAGCGTGCGAATCCAGTGTTCTTTTTTTGAAATATAAGCCTGAAGCGTCGCCTGTGGTTTCAAGTGACCAGAAGAGCCTCGTAGTCACTGTTGAAGATGTGCTTACAAATAATGAAACTATAGCTATCCCAGCGGATTTGGTGGTTTTAAACGTTGGTATGATACCCCGCAAAGATGCCTCTGACATACAAACTAAACTAAGAATTTCCAGAGGCGCTGACGGATTCTTCCAAGAGGCCCATGCCAAGCTTAGACCCTTAGACACGCCTTTAGATGGCATCTACTTGGCTGGCACGACGCAAGGTCCTAAGGATATTACGGAAAGCACGACCATGGGAAGTGCAGCGGCCGCGAAGGCGGCTATTCCGTTGGCAAGGGGCAAAGTTGAGGTTGAACCCACAGTCGCTTCCGTGAATGAAGACATCTGTAAGGGATGTGGCAGGTGTGAAGAAGTCTGTGAATACGGCGCCATCAAAGTGGAAGAAACTGGCCCCTTTGACAGGGTGCCCATGCTAGTTGCTAAAGTGACCGAAGCGCAGTGTAAGGGTTGCGGCTCCTGCTCGGTTGTATGCCCCAATGGAGCGATTACCATGAAGCACTTCACAAAAGAGCAAATCAAGGCCATGGTTGCGGCGGCAACAGGAGGATAACTGAAATGGCATATGAACCAAGAATTGTGGCTTTTCTGTGCAATTGGTGCAGTTACATGGGGGCTAATCTCGCTGGCACGAGCAGAATTAGCTATCCACCTAATATAAGGATTATACGGGTGATGTGCTCAGGAAGGGTTGACCCAGTTTTTGTTATCAGCGCCTTTGAGGCAGGAGCAGACGGGGTCTTAGTCTGTGGTTGCCACCCAGGCGACTGCCACTACGTGAGTGGAAACCTGAAAGCCGAAAAAAGGATTGAGACAACAAGGAAACTCGTAAAGTTGCTTGGGCTCGGACCTGAAAGACTTCGCCTAGAATGGATTTCAACTTCTGAGGGAGGAAAATTCGCAGGAGTCGTAACAGACTTTACAGAACAGCTACGTAAAATGGGGCCAAGTCCATTAAAGAGTGAAAATAACCCGAAAGTTCCGAAAGCTCCTCTAAACGTTCAAGATGTTATTGGGAAGGCGATCGCCGAAACGAACGTTCGATACTGTCTAGAATGTGGAAAGTGTTCTGGTAGTTGCCCAATATCAAGGCTCAATGAGGCGTACTCACCAAGGCGTACTGTTGAAAAATTCTTGATAGGACTTGAGAACAAAGTCTTGCCCACCGCGGACCTTTGGACATGCCTGACATGCTTCACGTGCACCGAAAGATGCCCATCAGATGTTAAGTATCCATATTTTGTTAGGGCCTGTAGGCGCGTAGCCCCCGTAGATGTAAAAGAAGAACTTTGTGCCCACAGGGGAATACCCATGGCTCTATCAAGGATAATGACAAATCCAAAAATTAAGCAGGAGCGCATGAACTGGCTTCCAGATGGAGCAGAAATTTCCGAAAAAGGTGACCTACTTTACTTTGTTGGGTGCGCTCCATATTTGGATGTGTATTTTGAAGATTTTAATTTAGGGCTCATAAAGATTCCCCAAAGTGTAGTGAAGATACTTAACAAAGTGGGCATTAAACCAGTAATACTGAGGAACGAAAAATGTTGTGGCCATGACCTACTGTGGACAGGAGACTTCGAAAATTTTGAAAAATTGGCTAAAGTAAATGCGGCTGACTTCAAAGAAGTTGGGATAAAGAAAATAGTTACTGCTTGTCCCGAAGGTTATAGAACTTTCAAAGAGGATTATCCCAAATTCCTCGAAAACTTTGATTTTGAAGTTCTACACATATCTGAACTCCTTTCCGAATTAATCGACAAAGGAGAACTCAAATTCGACACGAAGATTGCGAGGAAAGTTGTTTA
>Ga0315306_10001629_pt1 | contig 10670 bp, 10 predicted proteins | sample TDP1_MG_FD_203803 | JGI IMG/M metagenome (GOLD analysis project Ga0315306, IMG submission 203803) | Freshwater sediment microbial communities from Lake Towuti, South Sulawesi, Indonesia - TDP1 | ecosystem: Environmental > Aquatic > Freshwater > Lake > Sediment | place: Indonesia: South Sulawesi... | reverse complement strand
ACAGGGCTCTCTCGACACAGCACAACAAGCGCATCATCCTCAACCTTCAATTGAAACTGCTTAGAATTCGGCTTCACAAAGACTGCAACAACCACTCCACCCGAAACCTGCCGCAAATCCACGTCCCTTCACCCCCTCTTTCACAAACATCCAGAAGGTCGTTATTATTACTGTTCTCAATCGAGAGTTAATAACATCTGAAACAGAAAACCGCCAACCACAACTTGTTGATGACACCAAGAGTGATTGGGCAACAACACGCACACAGTCCTTCACAGTCTAAAGCCCACACGGAAGTAGTAGTCAACGTACACGCGGGGCTGACGACTACTTCTGAACCTACTCAGTCCCCAGCATTCGATAAGTTGTTGTGGCAGACCTACGCTAGTCAACAACAACTTCAAAACAGCTACAGCACAGTTCAGCGTGTACAACAACTCAAGAACACACACAGCCACAACATGCTGGGCGTTGATGTCAACGGGAACATTCTGACGACGATGTCCATACAGCTTCAGCCAGACTCATACGTGATGATGATGGGACTATAGCGCAGTCAACACTAACACGCACACAATCACACAGCCCCAACACCCATAGAAGACGGGCTTAAGCGACCATCTCCTTCTTCTTCCACACAGTCTTCTAGACACAGCCACCCAACATAGCCAATCGCCACGCATGGCAACATTAAACGTCACGCATGCCAACATTGAAAGTGCCATTAAAAGACGAGAAAACAGCGCCCAAAACACCATACAGAACAGCAAACAGCCCTCAGAAAACAAACTGAAAAGTCTAACTTTCACCGCAAAAAAATTTTTCGGCACCCATACTAACGATACCCCGCTAGCAGCAACATAGCGCGCTGCCTACAGTTTCTTCACTTCTTCCGCAAAAGCTTCCCGAAGGCTCTGCGCAGCATCCTCCGGCGACACAACATTAATGAACATGCCAGTGCTCTTCTCAAACCCCGCCCAAATACTCAAGCGCGGGTAAACCTCCAAATGCCAGTGAAAACAATCACACGCCCCAGCCGTTATCTGATGAAAACCAAAATTATAGGGCGGATCGCTCAGCAACATCCGCAAACCACCCAAACTCACCCGAATAGTCCTAGCTAAAGCCTCCACCTCTACTTGCGACAGATCTAACAAGCAGCATTGATGCTTCTTAGGAAAAATCCAAAACTCAAACGGATGAACACTCGCCCACGGCGCAAGAACCACAAAATGCTGATTCTGCCAAACCAAGCGAGGACTCTGCCCTTCCTTCTCCAAAATCTCACAAAAAACACAAACCTCATTCTTCTTAAAATATCCCCGACTCGCATCAAGTTCTTCTCCCACAATCCTCGGCATTATAGGGGTAGCCATAATCTGCGAATGTGCATGCGAAAGCGACGCCCCCGCCTCAAGCCCATGGTTTCTAAAAACCGAAACATAAACAACATAAGGTTTTCTGCTGAGCTCTCTCAGACGATCAATGTAAGCATTAACAACATGCGTTAGCTGTGAAACACTTGCTACACCTGGGTGATCATCATGCTTGGGCGATTCAACTAACACTTCGTGGTGCCCCGCGGCACTAGCACGCGCCAAAGCTCCTCTTTCGAGTCCAAGCCATTCACCCTCTTTAGGAGGCACAAAAGCGGGGTAAAGGTTGGGCACACACCGAATAAGCCAATTCTTGCGGCGTAGACCATCTAGGTCTCCGTCTTTACTAATCCCGCTGTCAGTCGGAAGATACACTAGAACCGCTGGCGGAGTCATGTGTTCGTTGCCCGGCTCTAAGGCACACACTTCGCCCTGCCTGCTTTTTTGGGGCGCTTGCTTAAAGTCTGTTGGGCGTCTCTTCCTCGCCGTGGCGATCACAGTCCATCGGTCGATTAAATAGTCTTTGCGCATCTCATTGCCTGTCATAGGAGCAGAATTCAAACAGAACACTTCAGCACTGATGCTGAACTCAGGCTTTTTTAGGCTTTTGGGACTCTAACAATTCGTTATAGACCTGAATGGTTTTCTTAGCTATTTCGTCCCAAGTGAACTCTTTCAGAACTCTCTTTCTACCATTCAGACCCATTTGCCTTCGCTTTTCAGCATCCTGCAACGAGTTGATTATCCCCCACGCAATATCAGTCGGGTCACTCGGATTCACATGGAAACCACACTGATCCTGCCCTGTAGGAATAACAATTTCACGCATACCGCTCACTCCGCTTGCTCCGACAACTACGGGCTTCTCCATGCTCATTGCTTCTATAGCCACTATACCAAAAGGCTCGTACACGCTAGGAAACACAGCAACATCACAGGCTGCATAATGAGCAATACGATCTTCTTCAGGAATGAACTCGAAGCAAAACTTAACATTGTCTTGAATCCGAAGATTCTGCGTCAGTCGGCTTAGGTAGTCCTGCATGTCGCCCAAGCCAACAATCACCAATTTAGCATTAGGAATCTTCTGCAAAACGTGAGGCATCGAAGCGATGAGCCTGTCTACACCCTTTACCCATACCAGCCTACCAAGAAACAGTACCATCAAGTCGTCTTCTTTCAGATCATACCTTGCGCGTATCTCCTGAATCTTCTCCTTGCTGACTTCATTAGGATTATATTTCTGCGGGTCAACACCATTGTATACTACATGTATCTTCTCGGCAGGAAAGCCCAGTCCAACAAGTTCATCTCGCATGGCATTTGAAACGGTCACAACTATGTCCGCTGTCTGCGCCGCTCGCATTTCAATGTTACTCACAACCTCAGAGCCATTGCCCATCGTGCGTCCTTTCTCCGTTGAGTGAACGTGAAAAACGAAAGGCATGCCCAATTCACGCTTAATAGCAATGCCTCCCATAGCTGACAGCCAATCATGCGCTATTGCAATGTCGAACAAGAAGCCTTCACTCCGCACAAGTTCGTTCACCAATTTTGAGGCTGTTAGGTAATTGTACACCAGAAGTTTTGAGAACAATTGGATGCCTCTGCCCCATTTCCGCACGTCCTCAGCGATAACATCTGGAAGCGAGTCAGAAACGTCGATGTGAAGAGGACGGTGTATTTCTATACCACGCCAGAGTTCTCTTGTGGGCAAGCTTCCCGTGTCGTCGTTCATAGTGAAAACAGTCACATCATGATCGAGCAAGACGAATTTCCGAGTTATTTCAGCTGCGTATGTGCCCAAGCCCCCAACGATCTTTGGTGGATACTCGTAGACTAGCACTGCCATTTTCACGCTGAATCACTCCTATCCAAGCTCTGCTGGTTCTTTTCCTATAACAACATTGAATTTTATAAGGTGTATGCATCCAGCATCTATTCAAAAGCTTCGTAACCATGCAAAAGTCTGAAAAGGCTGATCGCCTACTCTACTTCAGACACAGCTCGGAGGTAAATCGAAACTTGAGCTTAGGCGAAGAAAAAACACGCATTCTCCAACTGCTGTGGGAAGAAAGGGAGCCCATGATGATGAAGGATGTCGCACGCAAACTAGGGTTAAAGGTTGCAGCAACGAATATGCATCTGCTCGGCTTGAAGAAAACAGGTCACGTTCACACTCCTAAGCATGGTCACTACGCAATCACGGAATCTGGCAAAGAGGCCATCGGATTGCCCAAAATCGACAAGGCATTAGCTGGAAAAATATTGGACCACGTTTCGACGGACAAAGCGTTTCACTTCTACACTGGCGTGCACCAATACACGCATGTTATTGCTCACAGCCTAGCTGAGTTTGTAGATAAGCTTGCTAAGATCGATGTTAAATCAGTTGAGTTTCACATTCCACGCAGAGATTTTGAGCACTGGGTCCAAAGCTTGGGCGATGTAGAACTCGCTAAGCAACTAAGTGTGATCCGCAACATGCATGTACATGGAGAAGACTTGAGAACAAGAGTATACGAGACAGTGAAGCACAGATTTGAAGAGCTTAAACGCCTTCATGGTTGACCTGATACTCGAGGCAAAGGAAAGTAGATAGAACGCCACAGCTCCCCGCTGAAATCACTTTTCAATTAGGTACTCGACTATATGGCATAGACCATGGAGATGACCAATGACCGCGTCGGGTGCTACACCTTCTTGAATCTGCCTTTAAGCTTTTCCAAAACTTGAGGCAATGTTGTGTACTCTAAGGTTTCTTCGGGCAACCTCGCAGGTTCGAACTCGCCCATGCGGCGCAATGCTGCTGCATACTCCATCGCCTCTCGTCTTGCCATGTCAAACGCTGGGTCGTTAAAAAGGTCACTTATCATCGGTTTCCCTTCGTCATCGCAGGCTATGCCACCGTCGCAGATCTGAAAGCCTATTCCGATCATTCGAGGCGGTCCGTCGAAAACCGTGCACTGACTATCTTTTAGGCCGACAGGCATGAGTGGCCCCCAATGGCTGCCTCGCATCCAGCCTTCCACAAAATAGCTGTGCATGAAGGGTACCAGTATCTCGCCAACTGCTGGTAAGCCGTACTGGGCTCTCACAACTGACACAGGGTCATCCTTGCCCACGTATTTTCCGGCAATCAATGATAGCCTAGTTGTGCTTGTAGCGGCGCAAGCTAAGTCGTCGCGAGCTCTCCACACACGTGAAACTGTGTAACGCTGAGTGCTTCCAATAAGCGCAACTAGCTCATGTAACTCCTCTGGCGTTTTCAAAACCACTTTCATGTCTTTCTTCAGGTCTAACACTTCAAATTTGAAGCCCCCAGCCATCTGCGAGTCAATCACAAGCCCAGCCGTGCTTGACGGATCTGCAAATATGCGATAGAGCGGATAATTGAAAGCACTACTCGAAGCCTTATCAGCCGCGAAAACAACAACCGGGTCTGAAGTTCGTTCTTCGAACTCCAGTTCCGCGCAGCCTGGCCCCATGCCGCGTATGTTGCCGCTGAACGCAGTCTTCAGAAGGTCTTGCCCAGCACCATAAAGCTTGAGTCCTTTGGCTTTCTCGCTTACTTCAGTAAAAGTTTCCCAAGCCAGCCTATGAATCTGAGGGTTTTCCTCTCCCTTTTGATGAACCATTAACAGTTCAAGGTCGTCTCCAGCGTGGAAAACAAAGTGACTATTTACGAGTCCTTTTTCTTGGGCTTTGCTCAATCTTTTCTCAGCCAGGTCCAGCAAGGGTTTAGGCGCCACGTGGTGTCCAGTCAATGAACCCACATCACACTTGATCATAGATACTGTTGTCTTCTTCACCAATATTTTTCCACCTAGATTCTCATCTCGACAGAGGGTTTTTACTTCATGACCGAGCAAGTTTAAAAGGCTTGTTCATATCGTCAAAGCCTTTAGACTCTGTTAAATGCTTTTAGGATCTTCAGTGCAATTAGAGTAGGAGACCTTCGTGGACAAACATGCTATTGTTTCAGCAAAAATTCCTGATGAAGTCTACAAAGAGCTCTCGTTGAGAGTTCCCGAAGGCCAGAGAAGTGACTTCATAAGAGATGCCATAAGAGAGAAACTGCAGACGGTTCCGCGTCCCGACAAGGTTTTCGAGCTGGAGCAACGCATCATAGGCTTGGAGATCAGCCTAGCCGAGATAAAACGAGCACTTGCCGAATTAGAAGTCCTAACATTCGATAGGGAAAAGATTAATCCTCACATGTTCTGCATAGATGATACTGACCACGGAATCGTAGACTATCTACTTCACTACAAAGGTGCAACCACGCCCGAGCTGGCGGACCATTTGAAAACCAACCGCTGGCACATTTTGAATAGGCTTCGACAATTGCAGAAGCGATCTAAAATGCAACTAGGCAAATCAATAATAGAGTACTCAGCCGCGGAACGCCAAGGCAAAAAGAAGGCATGGTGGCTCATCAGAGAAATCGCGGAAGCCTAGATGCCCACCCTTCCTCAAGGAGGACAATTGCTTTAAAGCTAAAGTGAATTAGTAATGCAGAAGGACGTGCAAGCAACATGCCATTGTCTAATCAGCCTGTTAGAGCCTATTTTATGGCGATTGTAAAAAGAGGAACTGAACATGAAGTTGCTGGGAAGCTTCGCAAGCTGAGCGGCGTAACCGAAGTAATGGTCACGTACGGGTTGTATGACATTGTTGTCAGAATTGAAGCCCAGAACCTAGGTCAACTTGACTCGTTAATCACTGAAATGAGAAAGATAGAGGAGATAGTGCAGACTAGTACACTGGTGGGCGCATAGAACAGGGGGCTAAACGCCCTTCCTTTTTTCAATTTGCGCTCAACATTTAATAATCTAGCGATTAACACTCAATCAGAAGAAGGGCCCGTTGCCCAGTCCGGATTAAGGCGCCGAATGTTACCGTAGTAACGAGATCATGCGTAAGCCTCCGGGCACACCTTTGTGGAAGATAGCCGGAGAACCGGGGTTCAAATCCCCGCGGGCCCGCCATTCCTCAAGACTGCCCATTTTCCTTCACTCTGCTGCAGTACGTAATACCGTTATCGAACTGGCTTTGTCGCATTGAATGGCACTTAATAAATAGAGGAATCGCATTTCCTAGATCATCATTCAATTCGCGTTGAAAAGGTAGGCAAAATGAAGGATCTGATTCCGATTCTTTTGATGGAAAGTATATTCGTCCTAGTTCACGGTTTGGCTTTGCTGTTGATCACGCCTTTTGAAACTGCTGGGCTTGGCGTTTTTCAGAACCCTAACGATCCCTTGAATGTAGTCTACTTCGTGTTGTCTCTTGTAGTTATTACGGCCGTTTTGCTGTTGATTGCCAAGTTTTGGAAGAAGCGATTCATTCAAGCTATTGTGTTGGGATCGATTGGCTATATGACGTTTTATTTGTTTTATCCGTTTTTTGCCATTGCAGTTTCGGAAATGTTAGCCGTGGTCTTTTCAGTGGTGGTTGGGGTTGGCATTGTGGCGTTGCTGGTCAAGTTCCCTGAATGGTATGTAATAGATGTATGCGGCGTATTGCTTGGGTCGGGTTCTATTGCCATGCTGGGCATATCATTGAGCATCTCTTTGGTTGTCGTTCTGCTTTTGGGATTGGCTGTTTATGATGTGATTTCCGTTTACAAAACGAAGCATATGATTGATTTGGCAGATGTTGTTCTGGATCTAAGACTGCCAGTTATGTTGGTTATACCAAAAAAGAGAACGTACTCGCTAGCTAAGGATAGGAAAAGTCTGAAGGAACGACTCAGCGAGGGAGAAGAGAGAGATGCCTTTCTTGTTGGATTGGGTGATGTTGTAATGCCCGGCGTTTTGGTTGCATCTACATTTCACAATATCGCTGGTGCGGGGCTGTATGTTGCTTTATCTGCAATGGTTGGCACGTTAGTTGGCTTTGCTGTGCTTGTGCTTTTTTTGATTAAGGGGAAGCCTCAGGCTGGACTGCCGTATCTCTGTGGCGGCGCGATTCTGGGTTACGTTGTGTCAAGCTACATGCTTTTCGGAGGGCTCGTCGGATTCTCGCTTTCCTTTTGAAACTCGAGTCTTGCTGACTAACAGTTATATATTCTATAGGCGTTCTTTCAATGGTAATTCAACAATTGATATGGTGTGTCTGCTTAGCGAGAATGTGTATGCCGTATGACTGCTGTCAATCCCTTCGCTGAGTTCAGCAATGCTTGCGCCACCGTTCTTAAAGAGGTGTTTAGAAGGCTTTATCCAGATGTTGTTGTTTCCTTTGCATTGGAATCGCCGCCAAGCCCTGAGTTCGGTGAGTTGTCCTCTTCGGCTTGTTTCGAACTTGCGAAGTCGGCTGTAAAGAAGCCCTTGGAGGTTGCGCAGCAGATTGTTGATAAAATGGAATTGTCTAAATTTCCACTCGTGCAGTCTGTTAAAGCTGCTGGCGCTGGGTATGTGAACTTTTATGTAAATCTGGTGAAGTTTGCCAGACTGAGTTTGGAATCTGCTACAACGCTCAGAGACGAGTATGGCTTTGTAAAGATGAAGAAGCCTGTCAGAATCGTTGTGGAGCACACCAGCGCCAACCCAAGTCATCCCATTCATATTGGAACTGTTCGCAACTCTGTTTTGGGCGATTCGTTGGCACGCATTTTGAAGGCTAGGGGGCACACGGTTTATCGGCATTATTATGTGGATGATGTAGGTCGCCAAAGCGGAGTTATAGGCTATGGCTACGAAAAGCTTGGCCAGCCAGATCCAGATGGTAAGCCTGACCATTTTATTGGTCGAATATATGCAGTCACTAATTGCATTGTTGAGATTCAGAAGCTGAAGAAGGCGGTTGAAAAAGCCAAAAGTCAAAGCGACGATGAGGCTGTTGCAAAGCTCATGCTCGAGCTGCACGATTGGACGGCGGCTGCGGTTGAACTGGAGTCTGTTCACCCTCAATTGTTCTCCAAGCTGTTGGACAAGATTAGCAAAGACGAAAATCCTGATGCTCGAATCGCTGAGCTTAACTTGGAGTACGAACGCGGCGATAGAGAAGCAGTCAAGAAACTTGTCCGCAAAGTGAGTGAACTGTGTCTGGCGGGTTTCAAGCAGTCCCTGAGCAGAATGGACATTAATTATGATTCTTGGGATTGGGAGAGCGACTTTGTCTGGAACGGGGATGTGGCACGGGTTTTAATGCGTCTGGGAGAGACGCCGTACGTCTTCCATGTTGGTCAAGTCTTAGAGCTAAACGCCAACAAGGTGGTTGAAGATTTTGGGCTCAGGATGTTGCTGGGTTTAAGCGAGGATCATGAGGTTCCGTCGTTGACGTTGGTTAGAGCCGATGGTACAACGCTGTACACTACTCGGGACATACCTTACAGCTTGTGGAAGTTCAGAAAGGCTGACCAGCTAATCAATGTGGTGGGCATGGAGCAGATGTTGGCGCAATTGCATCTTAAAATCGGCCTTGCAGCGTTGAGGCATTTGGACAAGGTGAAAAACCTGCGGCACTTCGCCTACAATTTGGTCAGCCTGCCTGGTTTCAAAATGTCGAGTAGAACGGGGCGTTACATTACGCTTGATGAGTCTGTGGATGAGGCGGTTGGACGTGCGTATGAAGAGGTTGTTAGGCGTTCGCCTCATCTTCCGGAGGATGAGAAGAGGCGGATTTCTAATACGGTGGGTATAGGTGCCATCAAGTATGCGTTGGTGCAGGTTGATGCTTCTAAGCCTGTTGTGTTTACGTGGGATCGTGTGTTGGATTTTGAGAAGAACAGTGCGCCGTATATTCAATATTCGCATGCAAGGGCGGGGAGTATACTGCGCAAGGCGAAGCGCAAGCGGCGTAGTCCGGATTATGGGCTTTTGAAGGAGCCGGTTGAGCGCGAGTTGATCATGATGGTGGCGAGGTTTCCAGAGGTGTTTATTGATTCTGCTGAGAATCTTCGTCCGAACCAGGTTGCTGATTATGCTAATATGTTGGCTGATAGGTTTAATTCGTTCTATAATGCTTTGCCGGTTATTAAGGCTGAGCCGAGGGAGTTGAGTGATTCGAGGTTGGTGCTGGTTGATGCGGTTCGTATAGTGCTTAGGAATGCGTTGAGCCTGCTTGGGATAGAGGCTCCGGAAAAAATGTGAGACGTTTTTGGGCTGCTTGCGTGATTGGGTTATTTTTTGGGTATTTCTTGGATTATTTGTACGGCTGCGCTGGTTCCGATGCGGTTGGCTCCGGCTTGGATCATGGCTAGGGCGTCTGCGAGGGTGCGTATGCCGCCGGCTGCTTTGACGCCCATGTTTTTTCCCACGGTTCGTCGCATTAGTTTGATGTCTGGGATGGTGGCTGCGCTTCCGAATAGGCCTGTGCATGTTTTTACGTAGTCGGCTTCGGCTTCCTGGGCTATTTTGCAGGCTGTGCGTTTTTCTGGGTTGGTTAGGAGGTTGGTTTCGATTATGACTTTTGTGGTTATGTTTGGGTTTGTGTGTTTGATGGTTGTGACTGCTTCGATGTCCTGTTTTACTGCTGTGTAGTCTTTGGTTTTTAGTGCGCTCAGGTTGATCACCATATCCAATTCCTGTGCGCCGAGTTTTACGACTCTGCGGGCTTCCTCGGCTTTGACTTCGGGTAGTGTGGTGCCCATTGGGAATCCGATTACTGTGCCGACTTTGACGTCTGAGGCGTTTAGTGTGTATACTGCTAGGTCTACGTAGTATGGTTGGACTACGACTGATGCGAAGTGGTGGTTTTTGGCGTCCCAGCAGAGTTTTATGATGTGGTCTTTTGTGGCTGTGGATTTGAGTAGGGTGCTGTCTATCATTGCTGCGAGTTGGCGTCGGGTGGATGGTGGTTTCATGTTGTAGTGGTTGAGGGTTTTGTGTGTTAAAGTTTATCGGTGTCTAGGGTGGGCTGGCTCGCCTCGCCAGAATAGGTAGATTTTGGTTTGCAGTAGTAGGGCGGTTACTGTGATGAGTTTGGCTAGTTTGTCATGCGTGGCGGTTTGTAGTCGCTGGCGGTATTGTTGGTGTGTGCCGTAGGGTTCGTTGTGGAAGAATTCTTTGGCGAGGCGTGGGTGGTAGTTTTGTGCGAAGGTTTGTCGTAGTGTGGCTAGTTGTGCTGGGTTTAGGCGGTTGAGTTGTGTTTGGGCGTGGTTTTCGCTGCTGAGTAGTGTTGTGTTGAAGCCTAGTTTTTGTAGTGTGTTGTGTATGGTTTGGGCTTGTTTTGTTGGTGTTGTGGTGTGTATGCGTGTCATGCCGGCGTGTTCGAAGAATGGGTTGTATCGTGCCATTACTGCTGTGGTTTCGACGTAGGGTGTGCCGCATTGTGTTAGTGTTTCGCGTA
>Ga0315306_10001627_pt1 | contig 10678 bp, 13 predicted proteins | sample TDP1_MG_FD_203803 | JGI IMG/M metagenome (GOLD analysis project Ga0315306, IMG submission 203803) | Freshwater sediment microbial communities from Lake Towuti, South Sulawesi, Indonesia - TDP1 | ecosystem: Environmental > Aquatic > Freshwater > Lake > Sediment | place: Indonesia: South Sulawesi... | reverse complement strand
AAAGAGAATTACTGACAGAAGTTGAAAGAGAAGTCAAAAGCTTTCGTACTTGGCTGGAAGAAACCAAAAATCTTGACCCTACCATCGCTTATTACTACGCGGTTAGTCTCAAGAGCTTGCTTTTTGGGCTTCCGGTAGGTATGCAAGTAGCACAGTTGTTTGGCACCATACTGGATAAGCATGCTAGAAAATAACACGCACAATTCCACAAATAGAAAAAGGGGGAAAGGCGGGAGACATCTCCACTCCAGTGTTAGTCCGTACTAGACTACGGGCCCATACAACAAAATATTAGTGGGTAATAAAAAGAGTTTACTAATTCTTGTTTAACGCTCTTTGCAAGGCATTGATCACGTTTTGCTTTCCCATTGCCAGGATATATGGGCCTAGTCTTGGACCTTGCGGTACACCTATGAGAATTATGTATAAGGTTTTGAAGAATTTTGCTGGTTGTATGCTATGTTTTTTGGCTGTGTTGAATATGCTGTTTTGGATTTTTTCAGCTTCGTTTTCCACCCTTAGCAATTCGATTAATTCCTTTACGGCTTCCTTTTCCTCAGCGGTTAGAGTCACTGCTGTTTCTTTTATTTCCTCAAAATCCCTAACCCAGTTGAACGCATATTCAATTCGCCTTTTCAAACTTTCATCTAGCTTTTGGTTCTTTTGCAAGTAGCCGTAACTTCGAAGTTTTTCGGTCATAAATTCTTCTTCACGTTCTTTCGGCGCCATTTTAGCTAAATAAGTTAGCAGGTTATATGGGGCTTTAATGCTTGGCTTTGAAGCAGGCTTCATCGCCCAGCAATATTCGTATAATCCTCGAAGCTTGGCAAGTTCCTTCTCATCCTTTAGCGTCTTTTCTCTGAAGTATAAGTCTTCTAAATAGTCCATCTCATTCATGTAGGAAGGTATATCTGTCACGTCTAATGTACGGGCTCCAACGAACCTTTTCAGCATCAACAACATAAGTGACTGTGAAGAACCATACTTAAACCATGTTTGCGGGGTAAAAACCACTCCAGCTGATTTCGAAAGCCTTTTGCCGCTCTTGTCTAAGAACAACTCATATTTTGCGTGATACGGTGGTTCCCAATTGAATATTTCTCGGCATATGCGATCATTAACGCGCACAGAATCAGCAACTTCCTTGCCAAAAGCTTCAAATCTTATGTCCAGTGCTTTCCATCGCACCGCAAACTCGCCCTTCCAACTAAGCTTGCCCTCACCATTTCTATAATCTACTTCGCCCTTATGCCCACAACCCTCAAGCCACCGACCCTTAACCACCATCCCCTCGCAAACGTAGAGAATCTTGTTTTCTTTTGGTAGAAATTCGTAGGCTTTGGTCGTGTAAATGCGCCCGCAGTTTTCACAGGTAGCGAAATATGGAAGAGCTTCCAGAAACTTTTCTTGTCCAACTTCTTCCTTGACTATTTCCCCTACCTTCTTAGCGTTAAGAAGTATCGCTTTAATTTCTTCCTTAAACAAGCCTTTCTTGTAGACTTCTGTGCCAGACATGAACCTGTATTCCATTCCACATTTGTCTAAGGCTTCAAGAAGCAGCAAGGTCATGTGCTCGCCATAACTTTTGTGACACCCATAAATGTCTGGGATATCTGTCACTGGACGCCCTAAATGTTCTTCCAAAGACTTCGGCAAACCAGCCGGAACCTTTCTCAACCCATCCTTATCATCAGCAAAAGCGATAAGCTCAGAATTATAGCCTTGCTCTCTAAGAGCCAAAGTAACAGCAAAAGACCTCGCAGCGTCGCTTAAGTTGCCAATGTGTGGAAAACCAGAAGCGGCTATCCCCATCTCAGTTCTAATCAAGTCTAGGCCTCTACCTAGCTTTCGCTCCCTCTCAACTATTCTTGCGGCCATTTTGTCGTACCATGTACCCCGACCGATTATTTTCTTGCTCATACCATATCTAGCTCTCTACAAGCAATAATTACAATGTATATAAAAAATGTTTAGAAATTATGGAATCTCTTTCCTAATTCACATTTTTGGATTTTACAAATTCACGGTAGCTGAATGTAAGCTTCGTCAAAATAATCCAAATTCTGTGGAGGGAATGTCACCTTTTATGACTGTTCCTGTTGCGCCATCTATCCATAACATATAATTTTTACTTTTATACTCATATTTTATGAGCCAAATGGGAGCATGTAAGTACACAGTTTCGCTTATCCTTATTTCGTTTTTAATTTCGATTATTTTGTCCACGTCCTGTTGAGCTAGGTATTGGTGATGTTCTTCGATTTCTTGCTTTGCATTCTCCAGTGCTTCGTTTTTGTCGATTTCACTATTAAGGGTTTTAGCGAAATCCTCAATTTTTCTAAAGTCGTAGGAAATTTTACCCTCCAAAGGCACGTCGTATTCTCTCGTAGGAAATTCACTCGCCCTTCTAGCCAAAACAAGCCAATTATATTTTTTCTTTATCCTCCCTTCTTTAACAACTGGCGGTGTGATCCGTTCAAATATCCCTTTATAAACAGTTTCAGCCTCAGCCGTTATTATCCAAAAAGGCACGTAGGTCAAGTTTTTTTCTATTATTTTTGATTTTCTAGCGAGGTCTTGAGGTTTTAGAAAGCCTGTGCGCATCCAGTTTTTAATAGGTTCTTCAATTTGTGTTGGGTTATACTTGTTTAGTAACATGGAATGTTCGAAGGTGAAGGCTTTTCCAGTTTGTATCACAACAGTGTAGCCGCAGTATTTGCATGTGGCTATTATTTCACCAGGCTCGAAAGATATTGGTGCGCCGCAATGGGAACAACTTAATTTTTCAACTATGGACATTTGTTTTACGCCTTCGATTTTTCTCTCTTTAGTATTTCCCTGGCTACGACAATGCCTGAGGCTGAGGCCTGAACCAGTCCCCTTGTAACTCCTGCTCCATCACCACTAGTGAACAAGTTGCGGATTTTGGTTTCTAGACAGTTGCTTAACTGTAATCTTGAGGAGTAGAATTTTACCTCTATGCCATAGAGAAGTGTGTCTCTTGAATGAATTCCAGGAGTAATTACGTCTAGAGCTTGAAGCATCTCCCTTATATCAGCTAAATAGCGATATGGCAAAACAAAGCTTAAGTCGCCTGGCGTAGCGTTCTTCAACGTGGGTGACACCACGCTTCTGGCAATCCTTTCAGGCGTTGATCTTCTTCCAGATTCCAAATCGCCCAAACGTTGTATTATTACACCTCCACTGAGGAGATTCGAAAGCCTAGCAAGATATTTTCCATAGGCTATCGGTTCCTTGAAGGGTTCGGTGAAAGATGTACTCACAAGGATGGCGAAGTTTGTATTTTCTGTTTTTCTCTCCGCGTAGCTTTCGCCATTGACAGTTAAGACTCCGTTGTACGATTCTGTTATGACCTCACCATACGGCGCAACGCAGAAAGTGCGAACTTGATCGTCGAAAGATTTTGAATAGTAGATGAATTTCGGCTCATAGAGAGCGCTTGTTAATTCTTCCATAACTGAAGCCAATACTTCAACCCTTAACCCAACATCAACCGGGTTGTTGAGAGTTTTTAAACCTAAGGCTTGGGCTTCTGATTGAAGCCATTCAGCTCCGCTTCTTCCAGGCGCAACGATAACATATTTTCCGAAGAATTTTTCACTGTTTAGGGTTTCAACTCCTTCAATGGTGTTGTTTTTCACTATGAGCCCTTTGACGTCTGTTTTTGGTTTAAATTCGAGTTTGCCGTTTAATTCTTGGCGCATTTTTCTGAGAGTTTGAGCGCATTTTTCTGTGCCCATGTGGCGAATCTTTTGCCGAATAAGTTTTAAACCAGCCAAGGATGCTTTTCGCTCAATTTCTTCTATCTTTTCAACGTTGGTCCCATAAACACGTTCTGTTGCTCCGAATTTCAAGTAAATTTCGTCTACGTGGTTTACGAGTTCTTCAAGTTCTTTAGAAGACACGTATTGGTTAAGCCAACCGCCTACTTCGGTTGATAATGTGAGTTTTCCATCACTGAATGCACCTGCCCCTCCCCACCCAGATAAAAGAAAACATGGTTCGCAGTGAACGCACTCGAAACCGCGGCTGGCTGGGCATTTACGTTGGTTAATGTCTGGTCCTCTGTCTAGCATGAGAACGTTTAAATTGGTTTTTTCTGTAAGCTCAATGGCTGAGAATATTCCTGCTGGGCCAGCGCCGATGATTATTACGTCGTATTTCAATGAGCTTGTCTCCTGAAACCCAAAACTAGATGTGACAACTTGCATATATTTTTAGCGAACAAGCCTTGTGGAAACTTTAGGAAACGTTTACTTTTGATGGTGTGGCACGAGGCAGAGAAACTTTACCAATTTTTTGTCAGTGTTTTTGAACTGGTGCTTCTCATTTGGAGGTACGAAAATGACGTCGCCAGGCTTAAACTTTATTTCTTCTTCTCCTCCATGCACAGTGCCCTCGCCTTCTAAGATAAAGACCTCATGTTCCCAAGGATGATTGTGAAGAGGACTGTAGCCTCCCGGCATCATTTCAAACAATCTCATGGCAAAGTTTTCAGCACCCATTTCCTTCGTTATAAGCCATCTCACCTTTAATTTAGAAGCTCCTTCATTCGCATCCTTCGCTTCAACATCCTGATAATGCAGTATTCTCATCCCACTCACCTTTTACTAGAAAAGACAAGATATCTTCACATCCAAATATATCAATCTTTTATTGCTTCTATAAGGCTCATCACATTCCACAATTTCACACGCGTATAAGGTGGCATGTTAGGGTCTTGCAGAATTTCATCTAGGATTGATATGACGTTTGAGGCGCGCACGGCTGGCGTGTACTCCGTTGTCTGCAGAGCTTCCATAGAGTCTTTCGCCGCTCTTCTGATGTTTCTTGGTGTCGTATTGTCTTCGGAAACCGCGCTAAGCACAACAAGTGCCTGCTTTATCCTCTCTTCATATTCCTCCAGCTTTTTTTTCCTAACCATATTTGCCACCTCACATAACTGCGTTATAATCAAGTTATTATAGGCTTTTATCTATTTTACTTTGAGGTTTTAAAACTTGTCACGAGAAAAGGCTGAAGAAAAACATATTAAACGGATGGTTGACCTACTGCGGCAAGGCTCAACCTTGACGGATTTAGCTTGCCCTGCGTGTTCCTCTCCACTTTTTAAGCTAAAAAATGGTGACCTCTGGTGTGCAAAATGTGAAAAGAAAGTCATAGTGGTAAGGGAAGGGGAAGAACCAACAAAAATAACAAGTTCAATTGTTCTTGATACCATGGAGGCAACACTCCTAGCGAAGGTGCAAGAAATACAAAACAAAATGCAACATGAAGAAAACGTGGAAGAACTGCAGAAATTAGGTAAAGTGCTTTCCGAACTGCTGGAAAATCTTGAAAAAATAAGAAGAGTCAAAAGGGTCTAGGACGGAATCTCCCTTAATGCTTGGGTTTTACGAGAATTTTCCAGAAAACGTTCATAAAACCGCACGTTTCGCCACTTCAATCTCTAACAAGAGACTCCAAAAAACGTTAATGCGAATGCTTCACGATATAAACAGTAAAACCTTCAATTTGGAAGACGTTGCAGAGCCATCAATTCCCCAATGTACCATAATTTTCGAATTCGGAATAGCTGAAGTCAACAACTTCAATTATTTAGACAACGAAGAAACAAATAGAGTGTTAAAAGTCGTACAGAAAAAACCCTTTCAAATTATGGATTTCTTTTGCGCTCTACGCTACTATAAAATACAGAACAAAAAGAAAACTCCACTAAAATTCGATTACTACATGTTCCGCTTCACATTTAACAAAGATTCAATGGAAATGCACATCTTCCATGAGAGGGGGCCAAGATACGTATTGCCAGAGGATATCGCCAACTTTCTCGCCAATAAAATTAACGACACTTTTTCCAAGAAAATATTAAAGGCAATTAGGCCTCCTTAATCATTCTCTTTTCCAAAAATCTTAGAGCAACTTTTAGAACGTCATCTGCAACTTCCTTTTTAGATTTGTTTCCATCTATTTTAACTAGCTCTCCCTTTTCAACAAATTTCATGTAAACCTCTCGCACCTTCCGCTGAGTTTCCAAGTTTTCCATAACCGACTTTTTGGGCTTCAATCTTTGGATTACAACCTTAGGTTCGGCATCAACGAAAATTGCTAGGTTCGGCCGTATCGCATGCTCATTTATCATTTCAATCCATTTCAAATTGAGCCCAGTCGCTCCTTGATAAGCTAAGGAGGAGTAGACATAACGGTCAGAAACAACAATTTTTCCTTCATTCAACGCTGGAATCACTTCTTTCTTTACGTGCTCGAAACGGTCAGCGGCGAACAACAATGCCTCAACAACGGCAGAAACGCGTTTTTCACCCAGTAAACAGTATTTTTTGATGAAGTTTCCAATTTTCCCGCTGCTTGGTTCTGCGGTATAAACCACATCGTAACCTAGTTTTCTAAGCTTTCCAACAAGAAGTTTGGTTTGCGTTGTTTTCCCGCAACCGTCCAACCCCTCAACACAAATGAAAAAGCCTCTCCTTTTCATCTTATCAATCCTTAATGCTTCAGGGCATTAGGCATTATAAGAGTGAAGATGCATTAATAATTATTTCAAAAGTGTTGGGGGGAAACAGCTTACGCTTAGAAATTATTGGGGTGAAATAAAGGACCCTGTTCATGGATATGTGTATATAACTGAAAACGAGAAAGAAATAGTTGATTCTTTTCCTGTTCAGAGATTACGTAGGCTACGTCAGCTGGCAGGGGCAGAATACGTTTATCCCGGGGCAAACCATACTCGTTTTGAGCATTCCGTCGGCGTCATGTATTTGGCAGGCAAAGTTGCGGAAAACCCTAACATCTCGCAAAGGATAAGCGCAGACGAGGCAGAAATGGTTAGGATTGCTGCCTTACTCCATGATGTTGGACATGGACCCTTCTCGCATATTTTTGAATATTTACTCGATAAAGAGTTAGGCAAAACCCATGAGGATATAACATTATGGATAATCGCGAATAGCGAATTAAAAGGCGCACTCAATAGAATTGGGTATAATCCAGAAGAGATCGGCAAACTGGCGATAGGCCGCCTTCACAAACCCAAAAAAGCTTTCCTAGACCAAATAATAAGCAGCGCCGTTGACGTAGACAAACTTGACTTTGTCGTCCGTGACACATATCATACAGGAGCTGAATACGGCTACATCGACATTTTCCGACTAATACATGCTCTAGACGTATTAGGCGAAAACTTGGCAGTGGAGTTGGGTGCACTTTCAGCCCTTGAATCGTTCATAATTGCCAGAATAGAATCCTTCAAAAGCATATATTTTCACCGTGTCGGAAGAGCAGCACAAATAATGCTTGCCACCGCTATGGAAAAGGCAAACGAAGAACTCGGTTTAACACATTTCAAAACTCCAGAAGAGTACCTAGCCATGGACGACCATACAGTGTGGACAAAACTGAAAAACTGCAAAAAATCAAACGCAATCATAAAAGACCTTGAAAGACGAAAAATGCTCAAATGCGCCTATGAAAAAACCTTTTACGAAAAAGACGCCGTGATCTCAAACATCTTCAGCCAAGAAGCCCACAGAAAACAGCTACAAGCCGACATCGCAAAAAAGGCAGGAGTTGAAACAGATAAAGTTATAATTGATGTACCTACAGTTCCATCAGTTCCATATCACCATTCAGTGCTTATGGAACCTATGGAAATCCCAACGTTCTACAAGACACGGGAAGACAAGAGGGTCCTGCAACGTTTAAGCGAAGTTTCAAAAATTTTCGAAGTTCTTAAAGGTTTCATAAATATACTGCGCGTTTACACTGATGAAAAAAACCGCGAAAAAGTCAGCAACGCAGCATCAAAAATTTTAGGTGACATTCCCAAAACAGCAAAAATATCCTACTAGAGTGCATAAAATGCAGCCAATAACATTAAAGGGAAGAAGAATCGTCGAAGGACATTGCAAAGCAGAAGCCTTAGTATCCAGAAAGCCCATAAGCTTTTTGGGAGGAGTTGACCCAGCCAAAGGCAAAATAATTGAGAAAGACCACGATTTACAAGGAGAATATATAAAAGATAGGGTTCTGTGCTTTCCACATGGACATGGCTCAACAGTAGGCAGTTACGTGTTATATTCTTTGTGCAAGAAAAATCTGGCGCCAAAAGCTATAGTTAACCAAACTGCTGATCCCGTAGTTGTTGTTGGAGCAATAATAGCCAATATTCCCATGATTGACCAAATAAACATCAGTCAAATAAGAACAGGCGATCTGGTGGAGGTTGACGCCACTAACGGTCTTGTTAAAATTTTGGAAAAAAAGGGAGCTAGATTGGCATGTATTTGACGAAGGAAGAAGAGCGAGTCTGCAATGGAGAGTTTGGCTGGGCGAATCAAATATGCATGAAAATCCTTGTCCGCTTGGGCGAGCTCTTCAACGCAACAAGGCTTATTCCGATAAACTCCGCTCACGTCTCAGGAGTTTCATACAAAACCTTAGGCGATGCCCCCACAGATTTCCTAGAAGCCCTTGCGAAAGCTGATGTTAGGGTAAAAGTCAAAGCGACACTGAATCCCCAAAGTTTTGACAAAGAATATCTGTGCAAAAAACTGCCACCAGACATATGCCAAAAACAATCAAGTATCCTGAAATATTTTGAAAAAATGGGTTTCATTGAATTGTTAACATGCACACCATACTATTTGGAAAAGCCAAGACAGGGCTCTCATCTGGCATGGTCTGAGTCTTCAGCCGTAGTCTACACCAATTCTGTTATCGGAGCATGGACGAACCGCGAAGGAGGACCAAGCGCCCTCTCAGCAGCATTAATTGGTAAAACACCTGACTACGGAATACATAAAAAGGAAAACCGACAACCAAAAGTTCTAGTAAAAATAGAAACTCAATTAAAAAATGAAGTAGAATTTGGCGCTTTAGGAATTTTTTTAGGCAAAGTTTTGGAAGACAAAATCCCTATAATTCAAGGCTTACGGAATGCTTCAAAAGTCGATTTAAAACAGTTGGGAGCTGCCCTTGCATCAGCTGGTATGGTTAACATGTTCTATTATAACACTATAGGCATAAAGGTTAACGAACTTGAAAAAGTAAGCGTGGAAGCTAAAGACATCATGGGAACAATCGAGAATTTGACCACATCCTCAACGCAAGAGCCAGACCTTGTCTTTTTTGGTTGTCCCCACTGCTCATTAAGTGAAATAAAACAAATTGCAGAATTAATAGGAAACAAGAAAGTTAAAAATAGAATAGAATTTTGGGTTTGCGCGTCGCGTTGCATAAAAGAAAAAGCTAGAAAACACGTGAAAAGAATAGAGCAAAGCGGAGGTCACGTACTAACCGACACCTGTGCAGTAGTCACATGGACTGACAAGCTTAATATAAAAACGATAATGACAAATTCTGCAAAAACAGCCCACTACGCGCCAACAATGAACAAAGCGGAAACCATCCTTACACCACTGAAAGAGTGTCTGAAAACAGTTCTTAAGGGATAAGGTTTATTCGAACGAAAATGTATTTTGCATGATGCTCCGGAAAAAAGGGGCTCCGGTAGAAGAGAGGTAAACGCTCTACCGAATATAGCCCGGTCAAGTATTCCGGCCTTTCGAGCCGGAGACGCGGGTCCGAATCCCGCCCGGAGCACCATTCTAAAATGCTCTTAAATAGGCATTCTTTCGAGGTATGGTTACAAAAAGGATTTTAATTTCAACATTCAGATGGGATAATTTAAGAACATCAGAGGAAAACAGATCATGCATGTTGTAGGTATATCTGGCAGTCCGCGAAGAGAGGGCAATACTGCTATTTTAGTAAATGAAGTATTAAGGCACATGAGAGACAAAAAGAATTATGGAATTATATGAAATGATAAGTAAGAGTGAACAAAATGTACCTTCATAAATATGCACACTTTTCTAACTTGAAGTAAAATGACTTTTGGGAGGTGAAAACATGGGTGAAGAAGAATGGAGTCCTCCAAAATGGATATATCGAGACAGACGGCCTCCGAATGACGACGCTTATTTCGAAAACATGACAAGAGTTATTTTTCTGGCAGGACTAAGCTGGAAAATGATTGACGAAAAGTGGCCCAACTTTAAGAAAGCGTTCAAAAACTTTTCCGTTGACGAAGTTGCAAAATTCGATGAAAACGATGTAAAGCGACTTATGGGCGATGCAGGTATAGTGAGGAATCGAGCCAAAATAATTGCAACAATCAACAACGCAAACCAATTCAAGAACATAAGAAAAGAATATGGATCATTCCAGTCTTACATTGACAGCCTCAATAAATCCAACAATTATGCCTTAGTTATCAAAGAACTCGGCAGGAAATTCAATCGCCTCGGCCCCTCTTCGGCGCGCATCTTCCTCTTCAGTGTTGGAGAAAAGGTAAGACCGCCAGAGGAAAAATGACAGGCTACCTACCCTTTTATTTTCGTTAAAAGAGTGAAAAAACCTAAAATTTTAGATCTGGTTTTAAACTATCTTGAGGCGCTATTAGCTTTTTCGTGCTGCCATGCTCTTGGGGTTAAATAGCATAGAGTTATCTTCCTTTCAGCAATTTTGCTATTGTTAGCCCGAGTGTTTTTGCATGTTCTAAGGCTTTTGCATCCTTCTCGACGGGATCTTCGCCTGTAACACCTATGAAAGGCGAAGTCTTCATTATAACAGGCTTCAT
>Ga0315306_10001625_pt1 | contig 10690 bp, 10 predicted proteins | sample TDP1_MG_FD_203803 | JGI IMG/M metagenome (GOLD analysis project Ga0315306, IMG submission 203803) | Freshwater sediment microbial communities from Lake Towuti, South Sulawesi, Indonesia - TDP1 | ecosystem: Environmental > Aquatic > Freshwater > Lake > Sediment | place: Indonesia: South Sulawesi... | reverse complement strand
ACTCGAATTTTGACGTCTCCCGTGTGAGACGGGTCGGCTCCGATCAACATCGTCTTATCGTGATTCCAGAACCTGCACCAAGAGACGGTTACGTCAGTGGATCCTTCCGTGATATCTGCAGTGCCGTCGGACCAGTTGGTAAAGTCACAGTGGTGAATCCATATGTCATGGGAATCCGCATAAACCGTCATCGCATCGTAGTCGGGTTCTTCTGCAGTGTCAAAGCGCAGATTAGTTATAATGATGTTTGAGACCCCGCTGAGGCGGAAACCATATCCAGTGATGATGATCTCTGCACCGCGGCCGTCAATCGTCTTGTCTGATTTGAACCGGATCGGAGTTTTGAGACTAATAGTTCCGGATACTTGGAATACTATCCAGAGTGGCTCACTGCTCTCAGCGGCTTCTCTTAGGCTGCCGGGCCCTGTGTCTGCGAGGCTGGTCACATAGTAGACCTTGCCACCTAAGCCGCCTGTGGTGCTCCTCCCAAAGCCCTCCCGCTCCCTCAAGAGGTCATCAACAGTCCATCCGCCGTGGGTCCAATTATTATGTGCTATTTCCACCTCTCCGCGGATTGCAATCGCGCGATCCGTCAGCCCACACGTTTTTGAATGTGCTCTAATTGGAGACGTGAAAACTGTCTGAAATAAGAACAATAGAAGTAAAACTACCAAAATGGAGAGCGCGCTCTTATTCATAATCCATCAACGCACGTTATGTCGTTTTAGTCCAATTTATAAATATTTATATATCGCACGTATCGTTAGAAAAGGGCCGGTTTTAAAAACGTAAAACCTTGGGAAGATATTAGTTTTCTTCTCCTTCTAACTTAGGCTTAGTCTCTATCCAAAGGGTTCGGATCAAGTAGGCTAAAATTAGGGCATCAAGGCTGTATGCGATAATGAGGTCCATTAAGTTGGAGAAACCATACGTGGAGATGGCCATATAATACTCTGTGGATATTTGAGCCGATATAGCGACAATGCTCAATACGGATCCTATGCGCCAAGCCTTAAAAATCAACAGGCCAACCGCCACATAGGACGCGGATAAGGTAAAGGGAATGAGCGGTAAAAAGGGCGGAGTTAAGAAGACATTCAGGTTGAAGCCAACAATAAGGAGTTGAACAAATGTCCTTAAGGAACCCATGGAGACCAGATAGAGGGTTATAAGAATCACTCTTAAGGTTCTTTCCTTGCCCGTTTTCACCATCTCCCGAAGATAATGAGATAATGTGATATTTCGCTCTTTCGCAAAATCAGATGAGAAATTCGCGCTTTATACAATAAGCTGAGACGCTAGAAAAGTTTTGAGATCATGTCCATTCTGGCCTCGTCTAGGAAGACTGGCTTTAAGCCCTTAAGAGCTTGAGAGACATCATTGGCTATGTAGTCGCCAATTCGGAAATAGGACTCCGCTAATCCTCCGGCTCGGTGGGGGGTCAAAATGACATTCTCAAGCTTTCTTAGGGGGTGATCCTTCGCCAGAGGCTCCTCCTCGAAAACGTCAAGCGCCACCCGGATATCACCCCGTTGAATCCTTTTTATCAAAGCCTCATAGTCGATCAGGCTTGCTCGCGCAACATTCACGAACACTGCTCCAGGCTGGATCAAATCTAGCTCCTCGACGCCGATCAAATGAAAGTTTTCTTTTGTTACACCAGCGAGAACAAAGATAACCTTAGAAGTCTTCAGAAGCGTATGCAGATCCCTCGGCTCAACACCCAAGTCTTCCTTAATAAAATCCTCTGGAAGCCATGGGTCGTGGGCGCATAGGTGCACACCAAAGGGCCTTAGCAGTTTAACAAGCATCCGACCGACGGAACCCAAGCCTATTATGCCTACTTGTTTTCCTCTGAGCTCAAAGTCGTCTGATAGACGCCTCCACTCTTCCGTTCCTTCCTTCATTTGTTTATCGTATTTAACGATATTTCTCGCCAAAGCGAGAGCCAAGGTCAAGGCCATTTCAGCGACAGCGCTGGCAAAGGCTGCTCCGCACCTTAAGATAACTATTCCTTTCTTAAAGGCTGTCTCGTAATCGATGTTTCTGCGGAAACTTCCAGAGGTCTCGGCCAAAACCTTCAGGTTCTTGGCCTTCAAAAGAAGCTCTCCGGGCAGGGGCTGAGTTCCGATGATCGCAGCCGCGTCTTCTATGTGACTCATTATTTCCTCAGGTGACATCTCTGCCTTAGGGTTTCGGATCACAATGCCGACTTGTTTAAGCCTTGCCTCCGCCTCTGGTCGAAAAAGCTCAGCATACCGCTCGGGGCCAATCGTTATCAGAATCTCTCCTTTATCCACCATCTTTAACACAGGGGTTACCAATTTATGATGAGTATTTAAGTATTTTTCCACCGCAGGCATGCAGCTTTTCTTTGACGCCAGCAAAATTTCAGCCTCCTAGAAAAACGCATGAAGAACTCTTAAATTAAAATGCTACTTTAAAAGCTTCTCGCTCTTATTAGTCTTAAAGTGAAATATAATAAAGGATTACTGAGTTGAGAAAATTATGTCGAGCAAGAGGATCTTTGTTCTTGGCATTTCGGGTAGCCCAAGAAAGGATGGAAACACCGACATCTTGGTGAAAAGGGCGTTAACCGTAATTAGTGAACACAAATCGGTGTCAACGGAATTTCTTCGGGTGGCTGACCACAACATCAAACACTGTGAGGGATGTAGGAAGTGCATGAAGATTGGAGAATGCGCCATAAAAGATGACGATTTTAGCTTAGTCCTTGACAAGCTGATGAAGGCTGACTTGATAGTGATTGGTGCTCCTGTCTACTGGAACAGCCCTCCGGGGGTCATGAAAGACTTCATTGACAGAACCCATGGCTTCTACACGGACCTCCGCCGCCTAGCCGGTAAGAAGGTGGGTATCATCAGTGTAGCCACGGAAGGAGGATTCGAGACCAACGAGAAGATCCTCTCATGGGTAAGGATTTATGGGGCAGAGATCATAGGGAAGACGCGTATCTATGCTAGGGAAAAGGGCGAAGTCCTTCAGCGGCCCTTGGAGATGAATAAGGTGGATGGACTTGCAGCTCTTTTAGCGAAGAGTTTAGAGTGAAATAAAGCTTTCGACACCACTTTGTTTCTTTGTTTGAAATCTTGGGTAACCTTACTTTTTGCGGTAATCTTTTCTAGTCGACTTGGGGTTAATACATGAAACTTGAGGATGGTGATTACCAGTTACGTTTGTCATACTCGTTATTGTACCACGTATTTTTAATGCCCTTGGACCAGTCGTATACGTCGTACAGTGCGTGGTTCCTCACGGTGTTGTGATGGATGGTGTTGTTAAGGGCGTCGTTATTTATGTAGATTCCGTAGTTTCCTGTAGTGGCTACGATGTTGTGATGAACCTCATTGTTCAAGCTACTGCTATTGCTGACGTAGATTCCGTATGTTGCGTTACCAGTTATCATGTTCTGATAAAGGTTGTTTCCTGCTGATCCATATATGTCCTTCTCCCCGATGCGAATGCCGTACGTTCCAGTTCCCTCAATTACTATTCTGTTGTCATAAACTGTGTTGTTCTCCGCCCCGTAGAGATATATCCCCACACTGGAACTATGGACCTCATTCCTATGAACGGTGTTTTTGCTCGTTCCCTCTTCGAGGCGAATAACTCCTCCAAAAATTAGGTTTCCAACAACCTCATTTCCAAACGCATCGGAGTAACGAATCTGTATGCCGTTGCTAATGAGAGTGTTGTTCCCAATTACGTTTTTTGAAGATTTACAGTAGATCCCAGGGCTGTTGTTCATCAGCACGTTAGTCAATACCTTAACTCCAACTGATTCTAACAGGTAGACGCCTTCCTTCTGACAGTTTCGGATAGTGTTATTTACGAAAGTTTCATTCCCAAGGGACCCGCTGAAGTGGATTCCCTCATCCGAGATATAATCTATAGTGTTGTTCATGAAGAGGTTGTCATAGCTGTCTTTAGACTCGATCCCATACCAACCCTCCTGAGCCCTGTGGTCAGGAACATTAGAATGGAAATAAGAGTTCAATATCTTGCAGTTATAAGACCCTGTTATACGCAAATTGATCCGAAAACCATAAACTTCAACGTTCTTGATGGTCACGTTAGTTTGCCCGTCAATACGGATGCCCCACTGCTCACGTCCGTCGCCCATACCTATTACTTTATGACCCGCTCCGTCTACAACGATATTGCTTGCGCCTATGTCTAAACCAGTTTCACTAAAGGGACCAAGATCCTCGGTTAGGACGGTGTCTTGGTTTATCTTTATGGTCTGTCGGTATTTTACGCTAGGTCCCGATGACACAAACAACACATACAGCAGAAATGACGATGCGCCTAGGGCCATTACTAACAGCAAAGCCAATAGTTTAGAACCGATCTTCATGCCATTTTCCAAAGCTTAGATTATATACGTTTGATTATTAAAGATTGCGCTAAGGAACAAAGAGGAAAGTTGCTTGCATAAACTTTGAAGATTTCGAGGAAATAGTCCACACTCATACTCCCTCTTTGTCTTGTTTCCATCTTTAAGCGCGTGTCCGATCTAAATTTTCCTTTCTCGTCTGTATGCGTTTAAGGCAGAAAAACAAAAACTTTATTAATTCTAAAATCGTTTTCTGCTCTGAGGTGTAGTTTTGAAAAAGGTTAATATTTTTCAGGTTGGAGAAACCAAGGAAGGGGTTATTGTTAATCCCGCGGGCTTCTTAATGCGCATAAATAGATTCACAGACAAGGGAAACGTAGTGTTCCTTTATTATCCCCCTGGAACGAAGAACGAGCTGCACGCCCACGAAGACATGGAAACCATCTATTACATCGTCAAGGGCGAGGGCTTAGTCACCATAGGAGAAGAGAAGGAACTGCTTAAGAAAGGCGACGTTGTTTTCACGCCCAGAAGGACCAAACATCAAGTAGTCAACCAAGGAAAAGAGACATTGATCATATATGAAGTCACTTTCAAAATTCCGTAAGTAAATATTAAAAAGCATGCGCTACGCAATTCGATTACAATATGAAGGCGACAAACACTTGACTTTTATTTTTTCTACCCATGTCGGAGGTGAAAACTACTTTGTCGTCGCCTGGGCTGAAGGAAGGATGTGGATGCGTCCATTGGGGACCGTACGTTGACTCGGTCAGTTTCTCCTTTTCTGGGTCTGCGGGTATATTGAAATCCCATTGGGTGCCCCCACTCGATGAGCGGGGGTAGCAAAGGGCCTCATGTTTACCTGTTTTGGGGTCAATTATCTGAAGGCCAATATCCGGCCTTGCTGTGTCGCAAACTATTTTGCTGCCGTCAGAGTTGCTTGAGGGATGCCAGCAGTTCATTTCCACGATGGTATCAAGCCTACGGTCATCGTCTATGTGGACCGATCTGAGGGCATAGGGCCAGTGGACCACCATGACTCTCTTTGAGGTGCCTATCCACATCTCGTGTGTAAGCCATTCCGTGGGAGGGTGTCTATATAAGGGTCTTCCAACTTCCTCGCTTCTTCGGGCTAGCCACATCCTTTGGGTTATGGGGCCGGAGTGAAGGATAAGGTCGTCATCCACTGGGTGAATCTGGACGTGTCCGACGGGAACCTTTGTCTTTAGAACTGTTTCAGCCTGGCCACCATCCGTAGGTACGAGCACAATTCGATTTTGTTCCCCTTTTCCAACGCAGGTTGCAAGGAGGCTATGCCTTCTGTTGATGCTCAGGCCGCCCAGCCCGTCGGCTTCCCCAAAGGAGGCAAGCACCCTCTCCTCCAGGCTTTTGACAGACACTCCCTTGACCTGCTTGTTCCTTGTTGTGTAGAAGATTTCCTTCCCTGTGGCTACGGGAGAGTAGGCGTTTACGTCCCCGCTCTCCGTCAGCTGGACTATCCTATTTCTCCCTATATGCGCCATGAATATGTTGGGCTCCCCGGATCGGTGGGAGGTGAAGGCAACAGTTTTCTCATCCACGAAGGAGGAGTTGGTAAAATAGAAGGCATGGTTGATCGATCTGCTGTCTGCGACCTGAAAAACCCTTGCCTTCCCTCCTTTCGCCACCATATCCGCCGTTTTCTCGCTCTCTTCTCCCTTAAACTCTTCCCCTTTACCGTACCTACTCAAGGTGATCCCCTAACCCGGATTTTCAGATTTTAAACTCATTAATTTACAATCTTGGAAAGAACTTCGTGAGCAGGGCATCCGTGTCGAAGGGGTCCATTCCGTACTTTTTACGGAAATTTTCGTGTATTTCTTCTTCGTAAGGCGTCGGGTGGTTTGTGGGAAGTTCGATGGGTTCGCCTCCTCTCCTTGCCGATTCCTGTAGGGTTAGACTGGTCGCTTGGTCCATTCTTCCAGCCTCTCCTCCATACTCGGGTTCCGAATCCTCGATAACCGCCCTCGCTATACTCATCAGCTCGTCCACAACTGCCACGTCTTTGGTTGGGTACTGGGTGTAGGGGTTCTCCCAGACCACGGATGGATCGGTGTCAACCCTGAGCTCCTTAAGAATCTGCTTTCCCTCAACCTCGATCATGGCGCTTTCTATTTTGTGTCCTATGCTTCTGCCACCCTTGTGGCGCTCCTCGAATGGCACAGTGTGAACCACATCTTCCGCGATCGTTCCTGCCGTTCCGTCCACTTGGTAGATCCTACTCTGTCCCCGTCCCAAAACCCTTCCGTGAATCAGGTTTGAGTAGTCGGTGACACCTACTACGCCATTGTCGTACTCGACGATACCGAGTATCCATGAATCTTCGGTGTGATGCCTTTCAGCACGATCGGTCACATCTGTTATCTTGTCTCTTCTCGATATGGCTCGAACCCGCTTGGGAACCCCTCCGGACAAGACCCGCGTGCCATTCATGCCATGGTAGCCGCCGTAGGCGCCCATACCATAGACTCTTATAACATCACCAATGACCCCTTCTTCGATGATCCGCCGCTTCATGCGCTCTATAGGGAATCGGTAGACGTTCTCTGCGACCTCCAGCTTTACGTTGTTCTCCTTCGCGCGCCCTATCATCAGGTCTGCGAGGGGAATAGTGATAGTTATGGGAGTTTCGCATATGATGTTTATTCCGTTTTCGGCCAGAAAACTGGCGATGGCGTGATGCGAGTCCGCTGGGGTCACTATGTCCGCAACGTCTAACTTTTCCTCTCGAACCATCTTCCTAATATCGGTGTACCCCCTCACACGGTACTTCTCCGCCGTTTCTTGGGCAACTTTCTCGTTAATGTCACAGATGGCGACGAAATCGAAGACATCGTTCATTAAGGCGATGACGGGAAGGTGGGCTTGGGCCCTCCGACCAGCTCCTATCAGAGCAAGCTTTAACCTTTTCATGAAGTCACATTCTCCCTTTGAGGTCACGGGGAGCTGATGTACAATTGGAACTGTTTTTCCACCTTCCCCGATTTAGCGTCTCCCCTATGGACGTAGACTTGGTGCTTGAGAATCATCTCTTCTTTATCCTTTGGGAAACGGTGGGAAAGACTGAAAAGTCCATATTCCCTTGTGAAAAATGCCCCTGGGAAATTCGGGTTATCCGGGTGCTGCATTATGGCTATTCCAGTCCACTCTCCTCCATATTGTCCCGAATAGTCACACCACTCCGCCGTGACTCCCCTGGTTGCCTCCTCGCCGATGTTGCCTCGCGAGTTCTCTATCCTCCCAGGGTTTTCAGGCCTCTTTCGGTTTATTGCATCGTAAATCCGCATCCAGTCTGCAACCCTAGAGTATATTATGAATGGATTATCGCCGGGGTCCTTCGGCTTCCCGATTTCCTGCTTAAAGTCAATGGTCAGCTCGTTTCCTGGGAGAGGTTGAACAGTCATTGCTCTCCTTTCTTCACATATTATCTCTTCATCGGGCCTGATGTACTCAACTGTCTCGGCAAAGACCGCCATCTCTCCATCAATTTCGATCCTGTCGAACTTTTTGTGTATGATTCGCCCGCAAGGTCCATAGGGTGGCTCATCGTAGTCCGACCAAATGTTGGTAGACCCTCCCTCGCCGTGACCCCCGTAGGCCAATGACAGACCATATTGATTGTGATGTTCACGCCCGTCTATTCCACGGACAACGTTTCCACCGGGACCATTAACCGGGTAGAAATAGGGTTTCCAAGTCCCCACATACACGTACTTGATAAGGAGGCGTTCTCCCTCGTAAATAGAGAGCTTGCCTCCCCTTACGCTTACACCAATGCTCAAGTTCAACACCATTCCAATGATCAACTGATTAGCCTTTCTGTAAAGTAACTGGTTATTATAAACCCTTCTCTGCCTAAGACCTTGATAACAACCGCCAAATATTTTGAGGCGACTGGATGAAGGGTACACATGAAGCGTTTGATGAGCATCTCTTAGAAAAAAAGATAAAACTATAAAAACCTTGAATCAGCTGAAGCTAAATTCGTCGAGAAGCCTTAGGATATTTCCGCCCAATATTTTCTCCTCCTCTTCCTTCTTCAGCCTCAACACCTTGATCTTTGTGAGTTCAACCAAGGGATGCATCCAGTATCCATCTGAACCCCAAATGAGTTTGTCAGCTCCCGCTAGACGAACCGCAGAACCTATCATCCTGTAGACATGAATGAAAGAGGTGTCCAAATAAACGTGCCTCAGTTTTGCTAGTTCACAGAAGTCTCTTAGATACTGAGGGTTTGAACCGAGATGAGCGATGATTATAGGCGCCTTATTGAATTTCTTCACAACTTCAACCATAACATTGTAATGGCCTGCGCAATCTATGAGGGTTATGAGACCATAATCTTGAGCTGCTTCTAATATTTCATATAGGATTTCTTTTTCCAAAAAATCACTTGTATATCGGTCATAAAGGTTGGAAATTGTTTGGACTTGAATTTGTTTGGCAAATTCTCCAAAGTGGAGCTTTAATCCATTCCACTTAAGGTCTTCAGCTGTATGTCGGAGCTCATCCCTCCAATACGGATCAGATGGTCTCACGTGCCCCCAAGGAATGAAGAAGTCTGGATGCCGCATGTAAGCCTTAAAGGTTAGGTCGTTGGATTCGCGGGATGGATTCCAAATCGACCAGATTATAGCTTTATCAACTCCTGCCTCTTTTTCCATACTATATATAACATCGGGATCCTCATGTTCAATGTGCATATGAGCATCAACGATCATAACATACCGCCTAATTTTATATTTAGCGCGCTAAATTTATAAAATTATCCAAATAGATCTGAGAGGAATTTTAATTCTTTAGAGACCCAACCTTAGCGGGTTTTTCCCCTTCACACCCCCAACTAAAATAAAACCGTTGTACACCTCGACGAAAGTAGGAAATCCTTTTTCATGAAATATTAGGACCAGCAAAATGGTTATCCTAAATGGTTCAAGTCTAAGCCAAGAAGAAAGTCGTAATAATTTGAACTCTCTTACACTTTCACCGAGGGCCTTAGCCAAGTCCTTTATTCTCCCTGCTCCAAAAATTAGGACAAGGATTATGAGGATGACGGTCAGTTCACCTAGTCCGGGGCGCAGGCCATCTCCTTCACTTCTATGGTTTAAACATTGGAGGCTCCGCAGAGGTTTCCGTCGCCCCCAAACTAGATCAAGAGTTAAAAACCATAATGCTTATAAATTTTTGTTTAATATAAGATTTTACTAAAAAAAGAAAGAATATATAAATAAAGTTTAATAATTTTAAGAAGCTCATAAAATGAAGAGGTGAGTTGCTTGAGATCGAATATTTCCAAATTTGATGAAAAAGATTACCTTATCTTAAAACTTCTCACCCTTGACACGATGGTTTCTTTAAAAGATATTTCAAAACAGGTCGGTCTTACACCTCCTTCAGTTTCAGCGCGGATCAAAAAATTGAGGGGCATGGGCATTTTTGACCCGACCATCCACATAGCTTTTGAGAAGTTTGGACTTAGAAGATACACTCTCGGTTTAACTCTTCGCACAGGAATACCGCCCGATTCAAGGTCCAGGGTTATTGAGAGATTCCTTGATGAGCCCGCAGTTATAAGCATTTGGATAGCCGCAGGGGAACACGACCTTGTAATTCACGTTGTATTCAGCTCCAGCCACGAACTACTTAATTTTGTTGACAAGAAAATAAGGCCAATAATTGAAATAGCTTCAATAGATGTAAGCGAAATTCTGGACGCTATTAAAAGAGACGGCAAAGAAGTGAGAACTAACAGAACAAGCGATATCCCTATTCCTTTTTCTTCTATATAGAATCACCATTGACTTAATAAAAAATCGAGGCTTCGCCTTCAAACCATAACATGTGATATCTACTGTCATCATAAGAATCTTTTTAAGCTCTCTTTGAGGCTTTTCAAGTAAGCTTTCCATCCTTCTGGGTCTATGTACGGGTTGGGTCTTACGCCCTTCTTTAAAAGTTCCAGCTTCTCGAAGGTTCTATTGTTGTTAGGGTGAGTCCCTAACCAAATATCGACCTGAAAATTCTCTAACCGATCAAGGGTGTTCTTATAATCTTGAAGGGTGCCGCGGTAAGATGGATACCCGAACCCCGATCGATCTTCAAAGACATCTTGGCTAGCACCCCCAAACAGAAATGCATTGTATTCGTGGTCCTCATAGTCGATTTTGAAACCAAGAGAGCAGCTTCCTGGTGTGTGGCCAGGTGTATGGTATACGTGGATCTCCTTGTCCCCTAAGGCTATAGCGTCTCCCTCCTTTAGTGGCATGTCAACCTTAAAGAATTCGACCCTGT
>Ga0315306_10001624_pt1 | contig 10693 bp, 6 predicted proteins | sample TDP1_MG_FD_203803 | JGI IMG/M metagenome (GOLD analysis project Ga0315306, IMG submission 203803) | Freshwater sediment microbial communities from Lake Towuti, South Sulawesi, Indonesia - TDP1 | ecosystem: Environmental > Aquatic > Freshwater > Lake > Sediment | place: Indonesia: South Sulawesi... | reverse complement strand
TCGGCCTCCTCTCTGCTGGGGTTGCCCATGAGATCAACACCCCGCTGACAGGAATTTCGAGCTACGTCCAGATCCTCCAAAAGAAGCTTTCCAAATCCTCCCATGGTCAAATCCTGGAAAAGATTGAAGCCCAGACTGAAAGGGTGGCGAGAATCATCAAGAACCTCCTCAGCTTTGCCCGAAATCCTTCTGAGTCAGCCTTTCATAAAGTTGACCTCAAACAGAACCTCCAGGAAATCATTTCTCTGATTGAATACAAATTAAAAACGATGAACATCAATCTTGAGTTGAAACTGGCGCCGCTCGGACCTGTCTGGGCCCAGGGAGAAAGGCTCCAGCAGGTTTTCATCAACATTATCCTCAATGCCATCGACGCCATGCCTGGAGGTGGAACTCTAAAGATCGAACTCACTCAGTCGGCAAACCAGGCTATTATCAAGATCGAGGACACTGGAACAGGGATCAAAGACCAGCATCTGCCCCATATCTTTGATCCATTCTTTACCACCAAAGGGTTGGGAAAAGGAACCGGTCTTGGCCTGTCCATCAGCTACGCAATCATTAAAGAGCATGAAGGACAGATCACTGTCGAAAGCGAGTGGGGAAAAGGCTCTCTTTTCACCATCTTGATTCCTATGGATCTGGACAAAATAAAAACAAATAAAATTTCGGTAGCTTAAAATGGCAAAAAAAGCATTGATTCACATCATCGATGACGAGCCCATCATCCATGAAGTTCTGGGTGACCTCTTAGCCTCGGAAGAATATGAAGTGGAAAAATCTTTCAACGGAGAAGAGGCTCTTGAGAAACATTCTTCCCGGTCTTTTGATCTTGTTCTTTTGGACCTGCTCATGCCCGGAATTGAAGGAATGGAGGTCCTCAAAAATTTAAAAAAGATCGATCCCCGTGCTACTATCATCATTATCACCGCCTATGCCTCGGTGGAATCAGCAATTTCGGCTATGAAGAGTGGAGCTTTTGATTTTGTCCAGAAGCCTTTCAAGCATGATGAGTTGCTTTTGACGGTCAAAAGGGCATTGGAACACAAGAACCTTCAGGAAGAAAACCTCCGCCTCAAAGATGAGCTCAAAAGAAAGTTCAGTTTTGAAAATATTCTCGGAAAAAGCAAAGTCATGCAAGATGTCTTCGAAGTGATAAAAGCCGCCGCCCCAACTCGAAGCACCATTCTCCTCGAAGGTGAAAGTGGAACAGGCAAGGAATTGGTTTCAAGAGCCATCCACCAAAACAGCGACAGGTCCGCTTTTCCTTTCATCGTCGTTAACAGCGGCTCGCTTCCGCCTGACCTTCTGGAAAGTCATCTCTTCGGCCATGTCAAGGGAGCTTTCACTGGAGCTGTTGACCACAAGAAGGGGTTGTTTGAGGCCGCTGATAAAGGAACCATTTTCTTTGATGAGATTTCCTGCCTTAATCCGGAAACACAGGCGAAATTGCTGCGAGTCATGCAGGACCGAGAATTCATGAGATTGGGGGGAACAAAAACAATCAAAGTCGACGTCAGGGTTATTGCTGCAACCAACACTGACTTGGAGGAGCTGATCAGCCAAAAGAAATTCCGGCAAGACCTTTTCTACAGATTGAACGTCATCAGAATCGTGCTGCCACCCCTTCGAGATAAAAAAGAAGACATTCCCCTTCTGGTCAGACATTTTCTGGACATCTACGGTAAAGAGAATAAGAAAGAAATTATAGGAGTCACTGAAGACGTGATGGAGATCCTGGTCAACTACGATTGGCCAGGGAATATTAGAGAACTGGAAAACTTGATCGAGAGAGCTGTTGTCCTGACCAAGTCCAAGCTCATCACCAGAGAGAGTCTTCCTCCCTTTCTTTTATCCTCTCAAGAGGAGAGTAAAATATTTTCTCTGACCGACAACGAACTCACTCTCAGGAAGCATATTCAATCTGTCCAGAAAAGAGCGATCATCAGTGCTCTGGCTAAAACAAAAGGGGTTCAAAAAAAGGCTGCCAGCCTCTTGGGGGTGAAGCCCACCACCTTGAATGAGATGATTAAGAGGCTGGACATCGATCTCAGGAACCTCTCCTAAAAAAACTTTCCGGGCAGGGCATCATCTGGGTTTATTCTTATTTTCTTGGGTTTATCCTTGACCTCAAACTCAAATTCTTTATTTTTTTCGTCAATGATCAGCAATTTCTTGACACGCTCTCCATTCTCCATCCATTCCACCCACAAAGGGAGAACGAAAATCTCCTTGGGCTGGTTCGCTCTGAATTCCAGAATGTATCCGTCCTTTCCCTTCTGGAGAGAGTGGGAAACTCTGACTTCAGGGAGAGTGTAGGAATCAAACCAACACTCGAAGAAAGCTCCGAGGTCTTTCCCTGAAACCTGTTCAAACGTTTTTCGGAAATCTCCGGTGCTGGCAACACTGTAGATGTGATTTTTGAAAAATTCCCTTAATCCCTCAAAAAACACATCCTCGCCCAACAGGTCTTTGAGCAAATTCAAGACCAGGGAGGATTTATTGTAAATGATGGACTGGTAAGCTCTATAATTAATAAAGCTGATGCGAGAGCCCAAGCTGATCGGCCCCCATCTTGAACTTTTTTCAGTCCAACGAGAAAATTTCTTAAGAATGAGGGAAAATGCTCCCTCCCCGTGTTTCTCCCTCAAATAGAGTGCAGCTGCAAATTGAGACAATCCTTCGCTGATCCATTGGTCATGATAGGTTCTCCAAGTGACCCCCTGGCCCCACCACTGGTGAGCAATTTCATGAGCGATAAAATATTCTCTCCAGCGTGAAAGGTCGACAGGGCTCCTGACATTGACATACTGTTCTCCCTCTTCGAGTTTGGGCAGTTCATTGAGAACAATGAAGGAAGGGGAACTATGCCCTCCGCTGGAAGACCAGCTCCTCTGGATGATGCTCAGCTTTTCGTAAGGAAAAGGCCCAAATTTATCTTCATAGAATTGGACAATCCTTTTTGCTTCCTCAACCAGTCCTTTTTTTTGATAATAGATGCTAGAAGAAGCGTAGAGTTTGAGCGGTGGAAAATTCGCATCTTCTTTGACCTTGGTAAAGCCTCCGACAATAAAAGAAAGGTATTTGACCGGATTTTTTGCTTCAAAAATATAAACAGAGCTTCCTATTTTATCGACTTCTTCGACTCTCTCCACGCTATTCAATTTGGTTTGCTCAATCAGCTCTCCGATGGAGACGCAGCCGTATCCAGCAGGAACAATGATTCTCAACTGCGCCTTAAAGTAATCATCATCAGCAGGAGAAGGGTACCAGTAGGAGCGACGGCTAAAAAGGTAGGTATCGAATGTTTGAGGAATGAATGAGATCTTTTTTTCACCCGGCGAAAATCCGCTAACGACATCTTCGACTTGAACAGGCGGTACAATTTTCCCTCGATAAAAAATCTCAATCGTGTAGGGCCTCTCTTTCGGAGGAGGATCGATGAAATAAATATAGAGGAATTCTCTCAGTTTATCCCGGCTATAAAATAGCTCATGCATTTGCTCATCATGGATGCGAAGAATTTCCAGCTTTGGGTTCAGTTTAAGCTTGACTCTTTCCAGAGAACCCACTTTAGACTCAACTTCAACTCTTGCTTTTCCCGAAATAAAATATTGCTTAGGATTAAAGTCGATCTCAATTTTGTAGCTTTTGACCTCGAACATCTCGCCAAAAGAGACAAACATCCTTCTCTGTTTCTCCCCGAGCGAAGGCGAATAGAGGTTGATGATCTTCTCATCTTTCCAGCGGTAAAAATTGACTTCCTCATCAGCAAAAGGTGAATAGATATAGGTCAGATCCCCCAATTTCTTTCCATCAAGATCAAAGACGACTTCATCCCCTTGAGGCAAGCTTGAGTACAATTCCCTGTTGAGAGAATTTTCAACGGTGAATGACTGAGGATAATGCTTGGAAAACAGGGAATAAGCGTTGTTTCTCTCTTTCTCAGAAACTTGGATATCATCCTGACCCTTTTCGATCTTGATCTTATCCTGAAAAAAATAATTGGAAAACCTGAGAAAGGCATAGGGGAGTTCGTCTTCAAGAAAGCTTTTTTTATAGATTAAATCCAGCTGGTGTCTTTCTTGGAGATCCGAGGGAGAATAATGCAAACGGCCTTTGCCGACAATGAGTAAAGCTGTTTCCAGACCGGGGATGTTGTCATAAAAGAGCAGCGCATCCTTGAAAGAAATTTTGATATCCACATGTTCAATCTCAATCGATTTGACTCTCTCCACTTTTTCAGAAGGGATTTTGATTTTGTACAGGGTTGAAATGCTTCCAATAACATTTTTCTTGGTGACCTGCCATCGATCCTCAACCTGAATAAGGCTCAATCCCCAGTTTTCGATGATCACCGAAAAAGAATTTTGAAAAAGAGCCTGGAGATAGATTTTTGCTTCATTCCCCGACTGGCTCAATTTGCCAGATTTGAAGAGAGTAGCGCTCTCCATCTGGAATTGATCAAACTTCCTTATTATCTTCGATTCCTCTTCAGCCCTGAGATCTTCCGAAAAATTCTCCAGGTAAGCCGGAATGTCCTTCTCGTCCAAGGATTTTTGCATCTGAGCAATAAACGTATGAAAAGAATCCTCCTGGGCTGAAATTTCAAGACTGAGAAAAAGGAGAGAGAAGGATAAAATAAAGACCCAAATGACGAATCGTTCTTTCACTGGTTTTTTATTATATCAAATTTAAGAAAATCTCTCTTGAATATAGGGAATATTCTTTTCATTTCCTTGAATTTATCTTTAAATCGAAATCTTTGGCCCTCGATAAAATATTTGCAATTTTTATGCCAATTAAACCGAGCGAAGAACTATTCCCTGCCAAGCATCTCTTTTTCCTAGGACAAGGGTATCTTATTTATCCAAACAAAGGCTGAGTGGTAGAGAAAATAGGACAATCCAAATACCTGGCTTTTCAAACAATTTGCAGATTGTAAAGAAATTTAACATCTGGGACTGAATTTTTTAGCTCAAGGAGCTGAAAGATTCTGTGTGTTCTCTGTTTAATTTTCTTGTTTGATCGACGATTTCAATCGCAACTTGACGGGAAGCAGCTGGAATCAACTCGATTTTTTTCTTTTTTCAGCGACGAAATCTTCTTCCCAGGTTATAAAGCTATGATAGAAAATTTTATCGCCTTCCTCGATTCCCCGCGTAATTTCTGTGACATGAGAAGTCGTGGCTCCAAAAGCCTCTACCGCATAAAGCACAGCTTTCTCCGGGTCTACAGAACTGCCACAGGTGTAAAAATCCAGAGCCCCATACCTGTATTCTGGCCAAGTGTGGGTGGAAATGTGCGACTCGGAAATGACAATGACTCCGCTGACTCCGTTAGGCGGGAATCGGTTGACAGAAATGGACCAGACTTGAGCTCCTGCAATTTCTGCAGCTTTGACTAAAATCTGCTGCACTCGATCAACGCTGCTGATCACATCGGGGTCGCATCCGGATGCTTCGACAATATAATGATGACCTATGGCGCGGTGAATTTTCTTGGACATTCTCTTTCTCCTTAAAAAGTGCGAAATAAATTATGGCATATTCTTTTTCTCTGTCAAGAAATCTTTAAAGGACTCTAAAATTCTTGACAATAATCATGTTTATCTGTTATAAAAATTTGTTAATAATTTTCATATTTTTAATATATTTTTTCAGGTTAAGAGGAGGAATTATAAAATTCATATCTGACAAGAATCTTTCTCCCTTATTCGACCCGATTGACAAAAAAATTATAACTCGAGCTAAAATCTCGTCTTCGTTTTCAAGTGAGCGTACCACAGACAGAGACTCTTCTCAAGACCGACTCAGGTCACAGAGCCAAGCTGATTCCTCCATCCGTATTTCATTCAATAAGATTGTGGAGGGTAACGAGTGGAAATTGAAGAATTAAAGGTCAAATCTTGCATAACAAAATATAACAGCAAAAAAAAAGCGCTTATCGCCATCTTGCAGGATATTCAAGACGAATATCATTATCTTCCTCAAGACGCTTTAAAAATCGTTTCAAGAACTCTGGGCATTCCCCTCATCGATGTTGTCGCAGTGGCGACTTTCTATCGTGCTTTCAGCCTCAAGCCTCGAGGCAAACATCTGGTAACAGTCTGTCTAGGAACTGCTTGCCACGTCAGAGGAGGTCCAAAAATATTGGATGAGTTCGAGAAAAAACTTGGAATAAAAGCAAGCGAAACAACCAAAGACAATCTGTTTAGTTTAGAAACTGTCAACTGCTTGGGTGCCTGCGCCTTGGGCCCAATTGCTGTGATCGACGGGAGCTATTATGGCCAGATGAAGATAAGAACGGTTGATAAACTTATAAAAAAAATACGGATCCGATCCAAGGAGTAAACCCAGGCGATGAAAAATCCAATGAATACTGAAAAAATAAAAGAAATCCGAGTTAAAATCCTTGAAGCTCAAAAAAACCACAAGACTTGCGTCACAGTCTGTGGAGGAACAGGCTGCCACGCCTATGGATGTGTCAAAGTCGCCAAATCTTTTGAAAAGGAAATTATAATACAGAATCTTCAAGATACAGTCGATTTAAGAATGACCGGCTGCCACGGCTTCTGTGAAAGAGGTCCGATTGTCGTTATTCAGCCTGATGGAATCTTTTACCAAAGGATACAGCCTCGGGATGTCAAAAAGGTCATATCAGAAACAATAGTCAACAAAAAAATTATCGACAGCTTCATCTATGTTGATCCAATGAATGGAGAAAAAATTGTTCATGAGGGGGATGTCCCATTTTACAAGAAGCAAAAGCGGATTATTTTCGGAAAGAATGGGTTTATCGACCCAACTGAGATTAAGGACTATATAGCAGTGGAGGGCTATTCAGCCTTATGCAAAGTCCTGTCGAGCGTGACCCCCAAGGAGGTTATCGAAGAAATTAAAAAATCGGGACTCAGAGGACGAGGAGGGGCTGGATTCCCAACCGGGTACAAATGGGAATTTGCCCAAAAAGCCAAAGACGAGATGAAATATGTCGTCTGCAACTGCGACGAAGGTGACCCTGGAGCCTACATGGACAGAAGCCTCTTGGAAGGAAATCCTCACAGCGTCATCGAAGGAATGCTTATCGGAGCCTACGCTATAGGAGCCAAAGAGGGATATGTCTATGTCAGAGCCGAATATCCTCTTGCTGTCCAAAATATCTCCATTGCCATTGACCAAGCAAAGGAATATAACCTCGTCGGAGAAAATATTCTTGGCAGCGAGTTCAGTTTCGATATCCATGTTTCTAAGGGAGCTGGCGCTTTTGTTTCTGGAGAAGAATCAGCTCTTCTGGCCAGCATCGAAGGCAGGACAGGAATCCCCAAGCAAAGGCCGCCTTATCCTGTTCAAAAAGGATTATGGGGAAAACCTACCAATATTAATAACGTCGAGACCTGGGCTACTGTCCCTTTAATCATAAACCAAGGTTCCTCTTGGTTCTCGCAAATCGGCACCCAAGGAAGCAAAGGGACAAAAATATTTTCTTTGGTAGGAAAGATAAACAACACGGGTCTGGTCGAAGTCCCGATGGGAATGACCTTGAGAGAAATCATTTTTGATATCGGAGGCGGCATTCCAGGAGGCAAAGAATTCAAAGCTGTTCAAACTGGAGGACCCTCCGGGGGGTGCATACCTAAAGAGCTCATAGATTTGCCCATCGACTACGAAAGCCTGACTCAGGCCGGCTCTATGATGGGTTCAGGCGGAATGATTGTTATGGACGAGAACACCTGTATGGTCGATGTGGCTAAGTATTTCTTGAATTTTCTTCGTGATGAATCATGCGGAAAATGCATCTCTTGCCGCGAAGGAACCCAAAGGATGTGGGAAATTCTCAAGGATATCTCAGAAGGAAAGGGAAAAAACAAAGATCTTTTGCTTCTCAGGGAGTTAGCCCGAACAGTTAAGGATGCTTCGATGTGTGGCTTGGGACAAACAGCGGCCAACCCTGTGCTTTCTACGCTCAGGTATTTTGAGAATGAATACCAGGAACACATTAAATATAAGAAATGTCATGCTTTGGTTTGCAGAGAAATCATCTCTTCACCCTGTCAATACATCTGTCCCACTGATCAAGAAGCTTCAGTCTACATCGCCCTTATTGCTCAAGGAAAATTCAAAGAAGCGATGGATATCATTAGAAAAGATAATCCCCTGCCCATAGTCTGCGGAAGAGTTTGTCATCATCCCTGTGAAGCAGTCTGTCGAGCGGGAGAGAGCGGAGAGCCAATCGCCATTCGGGCCTTGAAACGATTTGTCACTGATTGGTCAATCGAGAATGGATACAAAACTCAGAAAACAGTCACACCGCTGAAAAAAGACAAAGTGGCTATCATCGGTTCAGGACCAGCAGGATTGACGGCTGGCTATTACCTGAGCCGCAAGGGATACCAAGTGACTCTCTACGAATCTTTGCCTGTTCCAGGCGGAATGTTAGCTGTAGCCATTCCAGAACACAGATTGCCAAAAAAAATATTGAATTTTGAGATTGAAAACATCATCAATTCCGGTATAGCTCTGAAAACAAACATGAGCTTAGGCAAGGATTTCTCCATCGATGATCTCCTCAGGCAAGGCTATCGAGCTGTGTTTATTGCCGTCGGCGCCCATAAGCCGATGAAGATGAATATCCCCGGCGAAGAGACAGAAGGAGTCATTCAAGCCATGGAGCTTCTTAAAGCGGTGAACCTGGGAGAAGAGGTCAAGCTGGGTGAAAGTGTAGGAATCATTGGTGGTGGGAATGCGGCTGTGGACGCGGCTCGAGTTGCTATCCGAAACAAGAATTGCAAGAAAGTCACTATCCTCTACAGAAGAACGAGAAAAGAGATGCCCGCCTTTAAAGAAGAAATCGAGAGTGCACTCGACGAGGGAATTGAAATTCAATTCTTGGTGGCCCCTGCCAAGGTTCTAACAAAAAATGGAAAAATATCTGGCCTGGAATGCATTCGGATGAAATTGGGAGATCTAGACGCAAGCGGCAGGCGAAGACCGATTCCTATTGAAGGCTCAGAATTCAAAGTCGAACTGGAGACACTCATTCCAGCCATTGGAGAGAGACCGGATATTTCATTTCTAACCGAAAAAGATAAACTCAATGTGACTCAATGGGAAACATTGGTGGCTGACAGCCAGACGCTGGCAACAAATCGAGAAGGCGTCTTTGCTGGCGGCGATGTGGTCACAGGCCCGAGGACAGTCGTCGAAGCCGTCGCCGCCGGAAAAATCGCAGCTCAATCTATCGAGAAATACCTTGAAGGAAAAAGCATGGAAAGAGGATACAAGCTCACCCGACCTTCAATCTATATTGAACCTGTAGAATTGATTGATGAAGAAAAAGAGAAAGCTAAGAGACCCAAGATGCCAAGGCTGCCTATTAAATCGAGGAAGAAAAACTTCAAAGAAGTTGAGCTGTGTTTAACCGAAGAAGCGGCAATCAAAGAAGCGAGACGCTGTCTCAGATGCGAACTGGAAACCGAAGACGGCAAAAAGGCAATGGAGCGGGAAAAATGATTCAAATAAAAATTAATGGTTTAGAAGTTAAGGTAGAGGAGGGCTGGACTGTACTCGATGCAGCCAAATTTTATGGGATCGAAATTCCTACACTCTGCTACCATGAAGGCTTAAGCCCTTACGGTGGCTGCCGGCTCTGCCTGGTCGAAATCGGAGAGGGACCCAAGGCGAAACTTGTCAGCTCCTGCACCTACCCGGCAGAGGAAGGGCTTGTTGTTCGAACAGACACCAAAAGAGTCATCGAGGCGCGGCGAATGATGATCGAACTCATGCTATCCATCGCCCCCTACTCCAAGGTTATCCAGGATCTGGCGTCTAAATTCGGAGTAACCAAAGTCCGCTTTAAGATTCGAAATGAAGAATGTATCCTCTGCGGCCTTTGCGTCCGAATGTGCGCCGAACAGATGGACGGCCGCGCCATCGGCTTCCAGAACCGGGGCTACAAAAGAAAGATCTCAACCCCGTTCGACATCAAGTCTGAGGAATGCCGCCTCTGCGGAGGATGCATTTACATCTGCCCTGCCTGCCAGTTGAGATGCCAGGGCCCCCAGGCAGAGACCGCAGTCTGCAATGCCTGCCTGACCATGGAGCCAACCTGCCTGGACACCTACGACGAGCTCCAGTGCTGGATGTATGATGTCGGTCGCTGCGGAACCTGTGTTCGAGAAAAAAAGGAAAAAACTGAGAGTAAGGAGCAGGCAAGATCGAGCAAATAAAGAATGAAAATACTTTTCAATTGCTTGCTTCTCTCTGCTTCGAAATACATGCGTCAATAAGGAGGTAATCATCATGGCTTATACAAAACTTAATAGAAGCGCCGCCACCTTAACCAAGAACAGAACAGAGGGCTCAATCAGTCCCTTCAGCGGCATGTGCGTGACCTGTGTCGATGGCTGTATCGGTATGTGTGAAATTGGAAAATCAGCCTACCGCGGGCCTGAAGTCCTCTATCCTCAACCCTTTGGCCTGATCACCGCCGCCTCTGAGAAAGAATATCCTGTCGACCTTTCTCATTTCAGCATCATGGGCACAGCGGTCGGTGCTTATGGCGTTGAAGCAGACAGTGACAAGGCGACTTTTCCTAAAGTCAGCATCGAAGGAGCGGTGGGACGTGACAAAGGGATTAAATTAAAGGTTCCGTTTATCATTTCCGGCATGGGTTCGACAAATGTTGCCAGACA
>Ga0315306_10001623_pt1 | contig 10693 bp, 10 predicted proteins | sample TDP1_MG_FD_203803 | JGI IMG/M metagenome (GOLD analysis project Ga0315306, IMG submission 203803) | Freshwater sediment microbial communities from Lake Towuti, South Sulawesi, Indonesia - TDP1 | ecosystem: Environmental > Aquatic > Freshwater > Lake > Sediment | place: Indonesia: South Sulawesi... | reverse complement strand
GACGCCTGTGGCCTCTATGCACTTCCTCGCGGCCTCGATGACCTCCGGACCTATCCCATCCCCAGGAATGAGGGTAATTTTATACATCTGACCCACAATTTAACTCGAAATCCCCTATGATAACCCTATCCCTCGGGTTATGAAACAAATAATTTATCCCCAACTTCAGTTATTGGATTGGTCGATATGGCGAAGCTTGTAAGCACCTGCCTCTTGGGGGTGAAGTGCAGGTACGATGGCACGAGCGCTCGAGAGCCAAAATTATTGAAGCTCGCCAAGAGGGAACGGCTCGTCCCAGTCTGCCCCGAGCAGCTCGGTGGCCTGCCGACGCCGAGGGAGCCAGCTTGGATAGTTGGGGGCGATGGTTCCGATGTCCTGAAGGGCGGGGCGAAAGTCATCAGCCGGAGCGGAGGCGATGTCACGGAAAATTTCCGCAGGGGGGCGGAAGAGGCGCTGAGGATAGCGAAGCTTTTCGGGGCTAGGGAGGCGATCCTGAAGGCGAGGAGCCCATCCTGCGGTTGCGGAAAAATACGCGAGCCTTTCTCATTCGATAAGTTAAAGGAGGGCGACGGGGTGACGGCTGCGCTGCTCAAGAAGAACGGCATCAGGGTAATCACGGAAGAGGACCTATGATCTCAAACTTGTGAACCCGAGCCCATCGACGCTTATTCGCCCAGGCTCCCCCTGCTGCCCCTCGACCTCGAATTTCACCCCGAGTATTTTTTCGACCAGCTCGATGTTCGTCAGCGCGTGCAAGGTCAGCTCTGCACTCGTTATCTCGGACCTGCCCTCCGCCAGGGCCATGTATGGAATCAATTGATCGGTTAGATAGCGATCGACGGCTCGGCCTGTTTTGAGTTGATCGAGCAAGCTTTCGGCAGCCTCCCGCCCGACCTGCTCAGCGGGCTTCCCCGGCCTCCCCAAGCAGCTTCCCCCGAGGATTGCCCCGCGTTCCGTCTCAGCCCAAAGCGTGGTGCCCGTGCCTGGTCCAAGGTGGGGGTCTTTCGCTGGTTCATGGGATTCGACCTTGACATCGGCATCATAACCAGCTCGAAGTAACACCTGCTTGGCAGCGTGCGCTTGGCGAGTGGCGATGTGTAGGGGTAGCCTAACGCAGTGCGATATACCTGCGACACGCGTCACTTTGCCAGCCTCTGTCAAGCGGATCGCCCGCAGCTTCCGCACAGGTTCGATGCGTGCCCGCACGACCCCGCCCCCACGAGGATAATGCCCTCGACGAACAAGTTCAACCTCGCCCACGTAGCCCATCTTCCTCAGCGTGGGGAGAGCGACGTTTGCTAGGTAATCGATCGAAGGCGCCATTGGGACGTTGGTGCCGCCCGTGATCTCGACCTCGACGGGCTTCGAGGCAAAAGCGGCAGCCGGCATCAATGCTTGCAGGATGAGGGTGATGCTCCCGGCAGTGCCTATGTCCACGCGATATCGGCCGCCCTCGACGACACCTGGCTCAAACGCGAGTTCAGTCGAGCGAATCGAGAGCCCTTCGACTCGGGCATTCGTCAACCTCGCCAAGGCTTCGACGCCGTGCATGTGCTGGGGAGCTAGCCCCGGCTTAGGCCGCTTGGCGCGGATGTTGTAAATGTGGATGGGCTTCCGGCTGACAGCGCTCAGCGCTATAGCGACACGGAGCACGGATCCGCCTCCCTCACCTATTGAGCCGTCAATGTCTATCATGATAGTCACCCTGACTTCTTTCAGATAAATACAAAAGAAGTCATCGCTATTAATTTCAACTTGACCGTTCATGTCCGAATTTCAAACCCGCGTCCTAGAACTTGTCTCGAAAATTCCAAAGGGCAAGGTAACGACCTACAAGGAGATCGCCCGAGCCTTGGGTAGCCCTAGATCGTGTAGGGCGGTCGGCAACGCCCTAGCTCGAAATCCCCATCCACTGAAAATTCCATGCCATCGCGTCGTGAGGTTTGATGGTAAAATTGGAGGATATAGACTAGGCAGCAGGAGGAAAGCTAGGCTACTTGTCGATGAGGGCGTCGAAATAAGGGGCAGAAAAGTGAACCTTAAAAAATACATGTTTAAATTCAGTTGAGCCATTGGTTAAAATCAAAACCCGAAAGAATTTTATCATTTAGCCGGTGCTTCCGAAGCGCGTGCGCCAACGTATTTATAAACGTGGCTCGGCTTTCCTCGGCCGCCAAGCCCGTTGGCTGCAGGTCTAGTCCGCTCGATCGACTTCACAAGTCCTTGCTCGATCAGCTTCTGGACGGTGCGCCAAACCGTGATCTTTGAGGCGCGCGTCCGTCGCACCAGCTCTGGTATGGTGAACTCCTTCAGGTCAATGATTTGCCCGACGATCTCCACATCCCTGACCGTCATGTCATGAAGTCCCTGCTCGAGGAGCGTCGAGGCTGCATCTCCCCACATGCGCTTATAGCCGATCCATACCGCGAACACCATGAAGCCCATAGCGACTCCGATGCTTGCGGAGATAGGAAGGACGGAGATCGATTTTGTTTCACGTATGATAAATGTACCTACCCTAAGTGTTTTCTCTGAGGCTAAACCGGGGGGTATTGGAGATATATCATAGGATTCAGGTATAGCGTAGCCCAAGCGGGCCATCGTTCCATCCACACCTTCACCAAAATAACGGTCCTCACCCCCACCGTCATAAAAATACACGAGCATGTTACCTGGTGAGATGGTCAGCACAGGAGATTTCGATTGTTCAGCAACTTCCCAGCCGCTTATGGTTACGTATGTTACACGCTCAGCGTTATCACAAGTTAGGAGTGTTCCTTTTGAATATTTCACAGCGTCCCATGATGCTGAACGCGCTCCCGTAAACCATTCAATATTTCCTACATCGAAAACTTCTCCGACTTGTTCGGCGTTTTCCCACGTTAAGACCATGGGCTTGAACTGCTCGGCGTTCTCCCAGGCCATCGGGGCCACATCTTTCCATATCATCTCTGTTTCCTGGGTGCCGTAGAAGTGATTTAATAAGGCAAAAGATGCTGTAATCGTACAGGCAGCAATGATCGCCGCAATGAACGCTCCGAGTAGCCAGCCCCGCACGCACGTCACCAATTACTTCTAGGTTTTGGGTCATATAAATATTAAGTTTCACATACGAAACTTAATTTAAATACGCGCCCGACGGAACCTTATCTGGGGCAACAATGAAAGCGTGGTGGTTCGTGGTAGCGATTTTTGTGCTTGCGGTGTGTTCAGACATTGCGGTAGCTGGGCCCCAAGAGCCTACGTTCGTCAGGACGAATGCCGAGGTACAAATCCCACAGGTTGTGACTATTCAGACATCCGAACCCTGGACTGTTATCAAAGGGATGCTGCTCTACTCTGAAAACGGGATCAGTGTAATAGTTATCGAGGATAAAACACTATCCGACGGCGAAGGTCTCAAGACTTATTACGTCGACTTCATCGCCAGCCAGCTGCCCCCTTCGGCATATGTAATCCTCATCTATCCGCCCCCAACCATTGATACGTATATCGTTCACGGGATGGCACCTCAGGAGCTGCAAGCAATTTTGACCGTCGACGTGCTTGAGTTGGAAAATCAGCTACTCACCGAAAATGCGGCCTCTGGCATAAAGTCGGCAACCGCTGAGGACATCTTACGCCAGTTCGCCATCTGGGCCTACATGGGCGTCGACTTGGCGAGCATGAAAGGTTATTGGTTATCGCTTGGGCTGAGCGAGGGTGCGTGGGGAGAAGCCGAGAACTGGTTAGCGGGATTTGCAAAGGCAAGCCCGGCGAAGGACATAACGGAACTTGACCCGTCGATATCGGTGAGCTATGAGCCTCAAGGCTACTCGGCGGTCGTGATCGGATTAACAAACAACGGCACAGCCGACGCTCACATCCGAGCAGAGGTTGGCACGATATTGAACAACAAGAACAAGGCCAACCAGAACATCACGATAGGCGAGACCGGCGTGGTGTTCGTACCGGCAGGCGCAAGCAAGCGGATAAGGCTCGAGAGCTACTGCATCAACCTATCCAAGGGAGTGCCGGCGATAAGCGACGTGCTGGTTCCGACGAAGGAGAAGAATGTGACATTGAGCACACTTTTAGGCAGGGCTGCGGGGGCAGGCTACGATTACCAAGTACATGTGGTCCAAGAGGCCGTTTGGTACATTACGGATGGGAGGGGGGCTTCTTCTGTCGAGGCGCAAAGGTTGCTATTGGATAACACGGAGGTCAAAACTTGGCAGGACCTGAGTGCAGCGCCATGGAACCCAGCAGGCTCCACGGACGAGGTAAATTTTGCGCTGCCCTTGGCGATCTCATTCGCGATATTACTTGTGGCGATATGGTTCCTCTTAAAGGGAAAGACTGTCGTGAGGACATGGACAGTCGCCATCTTGCTCATTGCGGCAATCGCGGTGGCTTCATCTCCATTTGTCCCCACAATCATAACGGAATTTACCAATGGCGATCATTCAAGCGGCGGATGGCAACAAACCTTCGGGCAAAATCAAGTAAGGAAATTTTCATCTTACAAAGAGCTGAAGCACTTCATCGAAATGAATTTGGATGCATTTACACGATATGGCTACGGTTATTATCCCGAGTTTGGAGGGTGGGGTCAGGTAGTGTTACTGAGGAACGCTGGAGCTCTATATGATGCGTATGCTCCGGTGCCAGTAGATTTTTCGACGACGAACATTCAAGTGTTTGGGGTTGATGAGGCGGATATCGTAAAGACGGACGGGAAATACATTTACGTCGTTTCGGGGGATGAGGTAGTCATCATCGACGTATACCCCGCCGAAAATGCTAGGATCCTCTCCAAGATAGAAGTGGAGGGAAATCTGGTTGAGATATTCATAAACGAAAATAAGCTCGTCGTTTTTGGGACGACATTTATCAAAGTTTACGATGTTTCGGGTAGGGAAAACCCCATCCTAAAGAGGGATGTTTCCTTCGATGGCAGTTATTTCGATTCGAGGATGATAGGGGATTACGTTTATGTGATAACAAGCTCGCCGATCGATTACCGCGGAGAGGAGGTAAATCTTCCCAGGATTTCCTCGGGTGGGTGGGCCAAGGCAATCCAGGCATATGAAATATACTATTTTGATGTCCCTGATTACTCCTACTTGTTTACAACGATAATGTCGATAAACACGCAAAATGATGACGAAAAAATATCAAGTGAAACATTCCTCATGGGCGCGACCCAGAACATCTTCGTTTCCTTGAATAACATCTACATCACTTACACCACGTACAATTATGGCAAAGGATTGAACTGGATGGAGGATTTGGAGGCAGAAAAGACAATCGTTCACAAAATATCCATAGCCGATGGGAGAATTGAGTACGAGGCTAAAGGAGAGGTCCCAGGACATGTTCTAAATCAATTTTCTATGGATGAGCACCAGGGATACTTCAGGATAGCGACTACGACGGGGGATGTTTGGGATGATGGCGCTCGAAATCACGTTTATGTTCTCGACGAAGACCTCGACATTGTCGGGAGATTGGAAGGACTTGCGCCCGGGGAGAGAATTTACTCGGCGAGGTTCATTGGTAATAGAGCGTACTTGGTAACGTTCAAGAAAGTCGATCCGCTGTTCGTGATTGATCTAGCAAACCCCACCGACCTAAAAGTTCTCGGAGAGCTGAAGATACCAGGCTACTCTGATTACTTGCATCCATACGACGAAACTCACATAATAGGCGTAGGCAAGGACACTTATGACATGGGGTCTTTCGCGTGGTACCAAGGAATAAAAATAGCACTCTTCGATGTAAGCGATCCTGAAAACCCGGTGGAGATATCGAAATACATGATAGGCGATAGGGGGACTGATTCCTACGCTTTGAGCGACCATAAGGCGTTCCTGTTCAGCAAGTCGAAGAACCTCCTCGTGATGCCAATTCTGCTCGCAGAAATAGATGAAGGGAACTATAAGGGAGAAGTTCCGCCAGATGCTTACGGGGAATATATTTGGCAAGGCGCATATGTATTCAACGTTTCTTTGGAAAACGGGTTCGTGCTCAAGGGTAGAATAACTCATTTGGAGAATGACGCCGAGTTGATGGACTACTATTGGTACTTCCCATATTCCGTGAAGAGGTCCCTCTACGTAGACGATGTGCTTTACACCATTTCTGACGGCTTGATAAAGATGAACGATCTGGAGGATCTGAGCGAGATAAATGAAATAGAACTGCCAAATGTCGTCAACATCGGTGAAGTTTTTTGGGATGGATCGGGTTGGGTCCGTGTTTGGCCTACCTAAGTAAATAATCCGTCTTCGAGAGGTCCCTAAGTCGCTCAGCCGCCTTGATCTCTCTCATCACCTCGAGCACGGATTTCGGCACGAGTTGCTCCCAGTTCTTGCCTTTGATCATCCGGTTTCGGATCTCCGCTCCCCAGTACTCCTTGCGCTTGAACATGGGCGGGGTCCTGACTTCAAATCCAGCCTCCTTGAAAAGCCGCTTGACCAATGGATTGCCAGAATAGACGACCGAGAATGGCGGGGAGAGCGAAACCACATGAGAAACCCAGATGGCGTGGTTGTTGACGTCTGGGATCGGGATTGTATGAACGCGAAACAGGTCAATTCCAGCCTCGGACAAAGCCTTGCTTATCATGAGGGTTCGCTCGCCAGCGGTGAACGGGTTCTCGAGCGTATGGCTCTCCTGCGCGCTCCCCACGCCCACAATTAGCTCGTCCGCCTCGCGTAGGATCTGCTTGAATAGCTTGATATGACCCTTGTGTGGGGGCTGCCAACGTCCCACAATCAGTGCTCGCGCTACCAAATTATCCCCTCGAACGATTTTTTTATCGATTACTTTCGGTGACCTCTCTGTGGGCAATTGATTTAAAAAGCATTTGTCTAGCCAAATTGGTGAGGTTTTGAAAGTTGGGTTATCATCGTTTCCACAAGGTGCGTTCGTCCAGCTTGAGGATAATTTTAGAACACGATTTTTCAAGGAATTGCATAAGGTTGCAGGCTCATGGGCAGCCATGGCGAGGTACTGTGGTACAAGCGAAGGAAATGTTTATCACTATATCACGGGAAAAATGAGAGTCCCACTTCACCTGGCGTACAGACTCGCGAAACTCATAGGTTTATCGATCCGAGAATTAGAGAACCACATTTTATGGGTTGGTAGCCGCAATAGAGTCGGAATCGAGAGACCAAAAATAACTTTTAGATTTGATACCCCTGAGGGTGCAAAATTCATAATGGCGATTTTGTGTGATGGAAAATTTGGCAAGGATCTCCGTCCAACGTATTACAATTTTAATACCATTTTACGTGAGAGCGTTGCAGAGTCGGCTAGAAATATTTTTGGTGAAGTTCGGGTATACGAATCGCCTAATCATGGGATGTTAAGATTTCCCAAAATCGTGGGTCATGTTCTATCATGCGTTGGTATACCTGCTGGTAACAAGACCCTTCGAGATCCACATATACCAGATTTTATTAAGTATGGCAAGGAACCGCTACTAGAATCGGCGTTACGCCAAATTTTGGACGATGAAGGCAGCATTGATTGGAGGTACGGAAAAATAGTTGTCCACTTTTCCAGGGACATCACAGACCTTTCAAAGTGTGCATCTAAGCGCGAATATGCGCGCAAGTGGGAGATTTACGCGCCAAATCTCTTAAAAGACACGGCTTTCATCCTAGAGAGACTCGGGATCAGGCACTCTATGTTACGCGTTGAAAGGATAAGATCAACCTCAAAAGGATGTCTAAAGTTGGATTGGGTGTTATCCATTTCAGGCTACATCAATCTCATTAAGGTTTTGCATGTAAGTCCCACTCACCCTGAGAAACGGGCAGCCTTGTCGGCATATCTTGGCAACTTATCTCGTGCCGGCGATTTTCAATCTTTAAACAAAGCATTAGTTTCGTTTTCAAAAATTCGCAGCGAATTGCCATATGTGACTTCCAAGGACCTCGCGGAACGGATGAACATTTCGCGGGGTTATGCAAAACTTTTGCTTAAGGAACTACGGGAAAACGGGTTCGTTAAATTTATTCAGAAAAGGAAGAAACAAACGGAACCATTTAAGCACGATTTTACTGAAAAAGGGAAGAAAGAGGCAGTCATCCAAGCGAAATTTTTCTAGACCTCAAAACCTTCCGATCAGAATACCTCGTGTCACCATCGAATTACTGTTTTTTTACTGCGAATCTTCCCGATCAATCAAATCCCAGAGGTAGCTCAAGAGAACACGTTAAGAGGGTTAGACTTGCTAAACGTGTTATTTATTTAAATTTCCACGGATTAAGTCTGAAGTGAGGAATTTTAGGATGTTCAGCCGATGGATAAAAAGGCGGGGTGAAGGGGCACTTGATGAGCTGTGCAGAATTACTAAAAATGCTTTTGAAAGAAACGATAAACAAATGGAACTTGCTCATAAATGGGAAAAAGCAAAGGGTGACCGCAAAGAAGAACTAAGCAGGGAATTGGAGAAATTACATGTTGAGGAAGTGGACTCATGGGATAAAGAAAACAAACTGCTCAAGAGAGTTTTGAAGGAAAAATGGGCAAAAGAGCAGATTGAGCAGCAACTGAATGAAATGGATGAAACGATATTGACGAGTTTGTTGAGAGATGGTATTACATTAGAAATACTAAATTTGGAAGAGCCACAGCTGAAAATTGTCAGCCGATTGCCATCAGGCAAACTACCAGACAATGAACTGAAACTATTAGATTCTGGACGATTTTACAAATGCCGTGCGTTTGGGATAAGTAAGTTTGGAGCGAACTGCGCATTAGTTTACGTAGAACAAAGGTTGAGGAAGAAACTACCGCAAATCACTGATGATACCATTGAAAAATGGAGAGAAGATTCAGCGAAAGAATTCGTAAAACCTTTGTTAGAAGCGATAGGGCTATCGGAAGGAGAACTACTCAAGAAAAGGTTGGAAGAAAGAATAAAAGTTGTTATAGCAGTAGATAGTTGGGTTACCGTTATAGCCTGTGACAAATATTGTAGAATGTCCTCAGAGAACATTATTTCTGGTGTTCAAACTATATTCTCTTCTTTCCCAGAATCTGAAGAAAAACAAGGAGGACATATACATTCACCTTTTCCAACAATACGTACAAGAATAATAGAACAAGATGGATATAAATTTTTAGTAGAAGACGAGGCAACTATATTGCTTGGTCTAACGCAAGAAGAAATTCAAATTTTATTGAAAGAAGGGTTTGAATGTAAAGTTGATGTTACTTGGGATGGTGATTTGGCAAGAGGAATTTGGGGCAGGAAATATGTTGACAAGAAGGAAGCAAAAGATGAAGCGAAGCGAATAAAGAAGCTACTAGGCTGGTAATAAGATAACTTAACATACAATGGTAAGAAGGTGAGAGAAAAATGAGCGAGAAAGAGAAAGAACGGCGGAGGCTGTGGAATTATTATCTCGCAGTCGGTGGAGTAGCGTTCGTAGTGCTTACGGTAGGTATCGCCGCTAGCGGGCAGCCTATTTTATTAGATTTTGATTTGCCCTTCATCTTGGGATACATCTTGGGAGGATTGGCTTTGTGCGTGGGTCTCTTCGGAATCCCAGTTGTTTTGATTGCACGTTTCATCTACCGAAAAATCAAACGGTAATAAAGGAGCGGAGAACTCTTCTACTACATTTTTAACTGCGCGCTGTCCGCTTTTTAACACGAAGCCTCAAAATCACCCCGTCCCCTTGCTTAGCCCCCACTGCTTCTGCAAGATTTCCCATGTTTTTGGCGATCTCCAGCGATCCTGTGCTCCCGATGTAGCAGAGGTCCTCGCCCGGCCTGACGTCGCCGAATGCCCTGACAAATCTTGCTTTGAGATCTTTCTCCCCTACGCTGACCTGCATGGTTTCGCCAAGCCGTGTAAATCGCGATATCAGGTCCGCCCCGATGTTGGTCACGAGGTTGCCGAAATCGTCGATGTTCAAGATGCAGCCGACAATTTTGGCCTTGGTCAGCTTTGGCATGGGCATTTTCAGCCGCTTGAGGACTTTTACCTCAGGCCCAACCATCGACGGCTTTAAGCCGATGCCGAGGTGAGCGGCAACAGGCGCCATTAGGTCGCGTCCGTGAAAGGTGGGCGAGACTTTGGGCATCATGAGCTCCCTGTTCGTTATTTCATAGATCTTCGCTATGCCGAATCGCTCGGCTGCAAGGGTGAAAATCCCATTGTCCGGGCCTACGAAAAACATGCCGTTGCGGGCTTGGATCAGCACGCATCTTCGTTTGGTGCCGACGCCGGGGTCAACGACCGCGATGAATATAGTCCCCCTCGGGAAGGTTTCGGCGGCATTTGCCAGCGTAAACGCGGCCGTTCGAACGTCTCGCTTGGGCACCTCATGGGTGATGTCGATGATCTTGGCGTCCAGGTTGATCGAGAGTATAACGCCCTTCATAGCGGCGACGAAATAGTCCTTAGTTCCAAGGTCTGAGAGGATGGCGATTATACTCATGGTCGTTATTTTGTCAGGTGCAGTTAAAAAATAAATGGCGACTAAACTAACCACATGCATTTTGAAATATCCGTTGGAAAGGCAGGATCACTTCTTTTTCTTTGCCTTCTCATGCCTGAGGTATGCCGCTTCCCAAGCCGGATTTTCCTTCCTCAGCCTGCTCAGGACTGCAGTCCGTAACTCGCTCGTGGTGATTTTATCGCGCACGGTCTTGGCTACCTCATCGGCGATCTTTTCCGCAACTTTTG
>Ga0315306_10001621_pt1 | contig 10702 bp, 19 predicted proteins | sample TDP1_MG_FD_203803 | JGI IMG/M metagenome (GOLD analysis project Ga0315306, IMG submission 203803) | Freshwater sediment microbial communities from Lake Towuti, South Sulawesi, Indonesia - TDP1 | ecosystem: Environmental > Aquatic > Freshwater > Lake > Sediment | place: Indonesia: South Sulawesi... | reverse complement strand
GTAGCGAACATTAGAATTTTTAGCCAAAAATCGAAGAAAAGAGTTTATCCGAAACTGACCAAAGGGAATTTCGGTAAACTCCTGAGATTTTTGGCGGTGCTCCAAGAGCAAAAAATTCTCCGTGAGCGAACCAAATCCCGAGCTTAAATTCCTAAGCGATGAACAAACTATTTTTAAATTTTATCCTTTATACTCTTCTCTGTTTTGGCGGGCGGCAACCATCATGGGGAATTGGCGTTACGTCTTTAATGCTTGTAATTTCCAGCCCTGCTGATTGTAAGGACCGGATAGCTGTCTCCCTGCCCGATCCGGGTCCCTTCACGAAGACGGCAACCCGGTTTATACCTTGCTCAAGTGCCTTCCTGGCAGTAGCTGTCGCTGCCACTTGGGCAGCGAATGGAGTTCCCTTACGGGCTCCTTTGAAGCCCGAGAGTCCAGCTGAACCCCAGGCAAGAGCGTTTCCGCTTTGGTCAGTTATGGTAATTAAGGTATTATTAAAGGTAGCTTGGATGTATGCCCTCCCTTCAAGGACATTCTTTGCCAATTTTTCTCTATCATAAGCCTTTTTGGGCGTAGTCGGTCTATTCTCAGCCATATCTTACTCTCTCCCTTCCGTTTCTTTTACCTCTCTTTTAACGGTGCCCACCGTTCTCCTTTTGCCGCGCCTGGTGCGAGCATTAGTTCTTGTCCTTTGACCCCGTACTGGCAATCCCCGTCGGTGGCGTAGACCCCGATAGCAACCGATATCCACCAATCTCTTAATATCACCCTGAACAGTTCGTCGAAGCTCCCCTTCCACTCTGAAATTTTGCTGGATTATCGTCTGTATGGTGCTGATTTCGCTTTCCGTCAGGTCCTTTACTCTAGTATCAGGGTTGACTCCTGCCTCATAGAGAATCCTATTGGACAAACTCCTGCCAATTCCATAAATGTAAGTTAGACCAATTTCAACTCTCTTCTGCGAAGGCAACTCAACTCCTGCTATGCGAGCCATACGTTACTCCTTTCCCCCTCATCCTTGCCTCTGTTTATGTCTTGGGTTGGTACAGATTATCCTTATTATTCCTTTTCTCTTGATTATTTTACATTTCTTGCATATTGGCTTAATAGACGCTTTTACTTTCATTGAAAACCTCTATTTATTATTTATGGCGATAAATTATCCTTCCTCTAGTTAAGTCGTATGGAGAAAGTTCTACCTTGACCTTATCCCCAGCCAGTATCTTAATGAAGTGCATCCTTATTTTGCCGGAAATGTGAGCTAAAATCCGGTGGCCATTTTCCAGTTCGACTCTGAACATAGCATTAGGCAAAGCTTCGACGACTGTACCTTCTACTTCAATCTTTTCTTCCTTAGGCATAGCCCCTCCGAAAAATAACTAATGCCATTCCGTAAGTATCTCTGGGCCATTATCTGTAATGGCTACAGTATGTTCAAAATGGCAAGACAAACTCCCATCAGCAGTAACAACTGTCCAGTTATCATCGAGAGTTTTTACCTCGTATCCTCCCATATTAACCATAGGCTCAAGAGCAAAGACCATTCCTGCCTTCAAGAAGGGACCGGTAGACCTCTTCCCAAAATTGGGAATTTGGGGCTCCTCGTGCATTTTCTGCCCGATTCCGTGTCCTACTAAGTCCCTAACTACAGAGAAGCCATTACTTTCGGCACATTCTTGAATTGCTGCAGATATATCGTAGAGTCTTTTGCCTATAACCATTTGAGTAATTCCGGAAGCTAAAGCGCTTTTGGTAACCTCTATCAACCTCTGCGCATCTTCCGATATATTTCCCACAGGTAGAGTTACAGCCATATCGCTATAGTAACCACGGTAAAGAACTCCAAAGTCGATGCTGATAATGTCTCCCTCAAGTAACTTGTAGCTTCCGGGAATCCCATGAACTACCTGGTCATTAACTGAAGTACAGATGGAGGCCGGAAATCCTCGAAAACCCAGAAATGCGGGAATGGCTCTGTGCATTTCTATTAACGTGAAAGCAACTTTGTCCAGCTCCTTTGTAGTGACTCCGGGCTTTACCCTTTCTGCTAACTTTTGACAGACATGGGCCACAATTCTGCCACTTCTTCTCATTTTTTCTATTTCTTTATCAGACTTCAATATAATCATAAATAATCTAATCTTCAACCCCTACTGTCCAGCAGTTTACATAAGTCCTTAAAGACTCCCTCTATATCTCTATTGGCATCGATTTTTTCTAACATACCACGATTTTGATAATATTCAATAAGAGGGTATGTTTCCTTCTGATAAGTCTTCATCCTCTCTCTTACCGTAAATTCGCTATCATCTTCACGCTGGGACAATCTGGCCCCACATCGGTCGCATAAACTGGGGATACGTGGTGGATTAAACAGCAAATGGAAAGTGGCTCCGCATCGAGGACAAATCCTCCTGCCACCCAGCCGTCTAACTGCCTCCATCTCACTTAGCTCCAGGTAGAGAACGCGGTCGATGGCTCTGTCGCTCTCTTTGAGAACCCCATTTAACGATTCTGCCTGGGAAAGTGTGCGGGGAAAACCATCCAAAATGAACCCTTTCCGACAGTCTTCTTCTCCCAGTCTCTTTTTTACAATATCCACAGCGACCCTGTCAGGAACCAGCCCACCCGAGCGGAGAACCTCTCGTGTTTCTTTGTCGAAGTAATACCCTTCCCTCAAGCCCACCCGCAGGATGTCTCCGGTTGAAATATGAGGAACATCATATTTTTCTGCTAGCCTTTTCGCCTGGGTGCCCTTACCACTTCCAGGAGGACCTAAAAGAACCAATCTCATAACCAAAAATCTTAATTAGTTTAGAAACTTTTTCCCTTAATGGGGCCTACCTAATATTAAAGTATCTCCCTTTTATTCTTCCCTTTTTCATAAACCCTTCATAGTGGCGCATAATCAGATGAGATTCTATCTGTCCTATGGTGTCCAAAGCAACACCGACCACAATCAATATCGCGGTTCCTCCAAAGATATTAGCAAGACTGGGGGGAGCATTAACCCAGGTTATGGGATATTCTGGAAGGATCGCAATACACACCACAAACAACGCACCCGCCAGAGTGATTCTGCTCAATACCCGGTCAATATAGGAGGCAGTGGATTGTCCAGGCCTTATCCCGGGAATAAACCCACCCCACTTCTTCATATTCTCAGCTAGATCATTGGGATTAAATGTAATTGCCGTGTAGAAGTAACAAAAGAATATAATCAAACCAGCATACATAAGCGTATAGACCCACTGCCCCGGTCGCAAGAAGGCACCCACTCTCTGCATAAACCCTGCATTGGGAAAGAACTGAGCAATGGTTGCTGGGAACATCATAATAGCCACGGCAAAGATGACTGCAATTACTCCTGACTGGTCTACCTTAAGAGGAAGGAATGTGTTCTGCCCTCCATACATCTTGCGTCCGATAATCCTTTTGGCATACTGCACTGGAATCTTTCTCTGAGCCTGCTCCACCCAGACTACACTGGCAGTAATGCCAAATACCAATGCTGCCAAAAATAGGACTCCGAAGAGTGTCATCTCTTCACTTCCGAAAAGACGAAAGACATTCCCTACCGCTGCCGGCAAGCGGTCTACGATGCCGGCAAAGATAATAAGGGATATCCCATTCCCCACACCCCTCTCCGTAACCTGCTCTCCCAGCCACATAATAAACACAGTCCCAGCTGTCAAAGTCAAAATAGTTATCAATTGGAAACTGAGGCCAGGATTCTTTACTATAGAGGCTCCGGTCGGCGCTTTCATCGATTGCATCCAGAAAGTCAATCCGAAAGATTGAATGGCGGCTATGAACAGCGTCCCGTACCGGGTTATCTGAGTGATCTTTCTTCTACCGAATTCTCCCTCCTTCGACAATCTTTCAAGATAGGGAACGGCTGTCTGTAAGAGAGACATAATAATAGAAGCGTTAATATATGGCATAATTCCTAAAGAGAAAATAGATAGCCTGTTAAGAGCTCCTCCAGAGAACATATCTAAAAAACCGAAAAGAGTTCCCCTTTGAGTTTCGAAAAAAGCTTTCAAGGCTGAAGCATCAATTCCTGGAGTAGGAATAGCTGCTCCTAACCTATATGCTGCTAAAATTCCCAGAGTAAATAGTATCTTCTTCTTCAATTCTGGTATTTTGAAAATGTCCGTTATTCTCCTTAACATTGCCCTTCTCCTATTTCACTAAAATTTCAATGGTGCCCCCAGCTTTTAAAATCTTCTCTCTGGCACTGACACTTAAGGCATCCACCTTTACCTTTAACTTTTTTGTCACCTCCCCACTTCCCAGAATTTTTATAGGCAAGTCCTTTTTTATTAATCCTTTCTCTTTAAGGATAGAAGGGGTAACTTCCTCATTATCATTAAACTTCTCCTCAAGACTTCTAAGATTCACTATGTTATACTCCTCCTTAAACTTGCTGGTAAATCCTCTCTTTGGGAGCCGCCGAATAAGTGGCATCTGCCCTCCTTCGAAACCGAGGCGTACTCCTCCTCCCGATCGGCTTCTCTGCCCCTTTGTTCCTCGACAGCTTGTGCCGCCGTGGCCTGAACCCGGACCGCGGCCTACTCTCTTCTTCTTGTGCCTGCTGCCAACGTTAGGAGTAAGTTCTGATAATTTCATTCTTTTTCCTTTTACTTCATATCATAAATTAGATATTTCAGAATTCTTCTATCTTCTTACCTCGCAGTTCTGCAACCTTTTCTTTCGTCCTCAGACTTTCAAGTCCTTTCATTGTGGCATAAACTGTATTGATTGGATTATTCGACTTAAGCGATTTAGTCAGGATATCCTTTATGCCGGCTGCTTCAACTACCGCTCTTACCGAACCGCCCGCTATTATCCCCGTTCCGAGGCTAGCAGGCTTTAACAGCACCCGACCAGCTCCAAAGTGACCGACTACCTCGTGAGGAATTGTAGTGCCATTGAGCGAAACAGCAATGAGGTTCTTTTGGGCTTTCGCCGCACCCTTCTGAATGGCAGCTTGAACTTCTCTCGCCTTACCCATGCCGCAACCTACATGCCCATTCTCATCCCCTACAACCACCAGCGCGTTAAAGCCAAACCGTTTGCCTCCCTTTACTACTTTCGCGACCCTATTAACACTTACAACTATCTGTTTCAGTTCTAGGCCTTCTGCACTAATCCTTGCCAATTTATCTCCTCTCTATCACATAAATATCAAAAATAAAAAATCAAAAATCAAATATTAAAAATTATTCAACGTAGAGAAGTTGGTTTGCAAGGAGCAGTTAATTTCTTGCGTTACTAAATCTTTGCGAGCGAAACGGCTAAATTTCAATTGTCTGATGCCGATTTATCGGCAGACTTTTTGAAATTTAGTGTAGTAAGCAATAGATTTTGTTAGCAAGAAATTCTAGCGACGAGCAAACTAACTTCTCTCCTAAAACTCTAATCCTCCTTTGCGGCAAGCTTCAGCCAGACTCTTTACTCTCCCGTGATAAGTGTATCCACCCTTGTCGAACGCCACTCTCTTAACCTTCATGGCTTTCGACTTCTCAGCGATCAGTTCTCCCACGAGAGATGCCGTTTGGGTCTTGTTCAATTTCTCAACTTTCTTCCTGATTTCAGGAGAGAGGGTGGAAGCTGCCACAATTGTCTTGCCAAGTTGGTCATCTACTATTTGGGCATAAATATGCCTTAAGCTTCTATAAACACATAATCTGGGACGAGAGCTCATTCCTAAAACCCTCTTTCTCACCCTCAGGTGTCTTCTTTTTCTCCGAGCAGAATGAGAAATCAAGCTTATTTCCCTCCCTTAGGTGCTCCGCCAGTTACTGCAGCAGCTTTCCCGACTTTCCTTTTGACCTGTTCATCTATATACCGTATCCCCGTCCCTTTGTAGGGCTCAGGGGGTCTGAGCCTTCTTATCTTAGCGGCAACTTCGCCCACCAGTTGTTTGTCAATCCCGGAGACCACAATTTGCGTTAGCTTTTCCACTTTTACCTCAATTCCCTCGGGCAAGGGAAATTTTATAGGATGGGAATAACCCAATTGTAAATTCAAGACCCTGCCCTCCATCTGGGCTCGGTAACCCGTACCCAGAATGGTCAGTTCTTTCCGAAAACCCTTGGTTACTCCTATAATCAAATTATTAATAAGACTCCTGGTCAATCCATGAAGCGAACGACAGTATTTACTATCCGAAAGCCTTTCTACAAAAATCTGACCATTCTTTTTGGTAACTCTTATTCTGGGATATATTTTCTGGGTTAGTCTTCCCAAAGGACCAGCAACTTCGACAAGATCCTCGCCTATCTTTACTTCCACCCTATCTGGCACCGGAATCGGTCTTCTACCTATTCTAGACATCTCCCTCACCAAACAAAACAGATTACTTCTCCGCCAAGGTTTACTTCCCGGCACCTCTTATCAGTCATCACTCCCTGAGAAGTAGAAATAATCGCCGTGCCAAGTCCCCCATCTACTCTGGGAAGCTCATCAGCCTGGCAATAGAACCTCCTCCCTGGCCGAGAAATTTGTTTTAGACCCTTGATCGCCCTCTCCTGGTTGGGTGCATATTTGAGATAAACTCTCAAAATCCCCTGCTTCCGATCGGAGATAAACTTATAGTTAGCGATATATCCCTCTTCCTTCAAAATTTTCACTATTCTCTCTTTTAACTTTGATGCGGGAATATCCACTTTCCCTTTCATCTTCTGATTGGCATTGCGGATCCTGGTAAGCATATCTGCAACGGGGTCAGAGATAGACAATCTATTTCCTCCTTTTACCAGCTGGACTTTACCACTCCTGTGATTTCCCCCTGGCGCGCTAGTTTGCGAAAACAGATCCTGCACACTCCAAAGTCACGTATATATCCTCGCGGCCGGCCACAAAGACGGCACCGATTATGTTTTCTTGTAATAAACTTTGGTGGCCGTTTAGCCTTAGCAATTAAACTTTTCTTCGCCAAAAAAACCTCCCCTCTGCATATCCGCCCTTAAAAGATAGTTTGTGAAAAGCTATTGGAATTTTAGCCAAAAAACAAGGACCCTTCACATTCCATAGGAAAAGTTCGATTTGCGATGACATTAGAAATTTTAGCAAAAAGCAAGGGCTGGCTATTTCTCTTCCTAAGCAAAATCTGAGCGAGCCGTAGGCGAGCGAATTATTTTGCGCTTTAGAGAAGCCTGCAGCTTTTTGCGTTAAAAAATTTCTCAGGAAGAGAAAATCGAACTTTTCCCTCCTATCCTGAGCGACTCCGAAAACTATTCACACCTTGGACGGGCTCAATAAATTGAGCCCCTACATTAATACCTGAACAAACTATCTTTTAATTTTATCACCCTTTCTTTCGAAAAGGCATGCCGAAAAGACTTAATAACTCGTATGCATCATCTCTACTTTTCGCTGTGGTGTCTATGCTCACGTTCATTCCTTTGACTTTACCAACTTTATCTATGTTAATCTCAGGAAAGATTATATGCTCCTGAATTCCCAGATTATAATTTCCTTGACCATCGAATCCGTCAGGGGAGACTCCCCTGAAATCACGAACCCTGGGCAATGTAGCATTAATCAAACGGTCGAGAAACTCGTACATCATATTTCCATGGAGGGTGACTTTGCAACCTATCGGCATTCCTTTACGAAGTTTGAAGTTGGAAATCGACTTTTTTGCCCTGGTCACAATAGGCTTCTGTCCTGTTATTGCTGCCAACTGTTCCACTGCTTCATCCAGAAACTTGACATCCTCCTTTGCTGCCGAAAGTCCCATATTGATTACTATTTTATCCAGTCTGGGCACTTCCATAATATTCTTATACTTTAGACGCTTCATTAGTTCAGGAACAATCGCTTTCTTATATAATTCTCTTAATCTCGCCATCTTGGTTTCCTTATACTACCATTTCGCCACATTTCCGGCAAACCCTAATCTTCTTACCGTCGCTTAAGTGGTCTATCTTTACTCGGGTAGCCTGATTACATTTAGGGCAAATCAACTGTACATTTGAAATATGAATGGGAGATTCTTTCTCGATTATCCCCCCTGGTTCGGTCTGTGTCGCCCGGGCATGCCTCTTTATAAAATTTATCTTGCTTACTACAACTCGAGAAGTCTCGGGAAATACCTTTAACACTTCACCCGTTTTCCCTTTGTCCTTACCCGTCTTTACTACTACCTTATCCTTCTTTTTGATCGTCAACACATCAATTGTCCCACAATATGATATAAATAATTAATTACTACACTACTTCAGGAGCCAGAGAGATTATCTTCGTGAATCCCTTATCTCTAAGTTCACGAGCAATTGGCCCAAAAATTCGGGTTCCCTTGGGCTCGTTGTTGGCATCCACAATAACTGCACCATTCTCATCAAATTTGACATAGGAACCATCGGGCCGGCGTATCCATTTCCTCATTCTGACAACCACTGCCCTTACAACATCCCCCTTCTTAATGGCGGCATCTGGCAAAGCATCTTTTACTGAACCCATAATTATATCACCAACTCCCGCATATCTCTTCCTGGTTCCACCCAAGACTCCTATGCAGGCAATTTTTCTTGCTCCTGTATTGTCAGCTATATTTAATCTTGTGCGCATCTGTATCATTCTAAATTTCCTCTGCCCTTTCCAAGATCTCCAAAACTCGCCACCTTTTCCTTTTACTTAACGGTCTAGTTTCGGCAATTCTCACCTTATCTCCTATGTGCGATTCATTCTTGGGGTCGTCTACCATAAATTTCTTTCTTCTTCTGATAACCTTTCGATACTTGGGATGGCTAAATAATCTCTCTACCACTACTACTCTGGTCTTTTCCATCCTATCACTAACCACTTCACCAATCCTGATCTTGCGCTTTGCTTGACTTTCTACCATCCTTTCTCCTTTTAGTCTTCCAGTATGATATTCATTATCATTACACTAGTTAGAGGTCTTCTCTTCATAGGATGTCTCTTTGGACAGTTCCCTTTCTGCCAGAATTGTCTTAATCCGTGCAACTTCCCTACGAAGTAATCTGATCTCTAAGGCGTTCTTCAGTTGACCCGAGACGTTTTTACATTTCAACTGAAATAATTTCTGCATAGTCCCATTCAACTTCTGCTCCAATTCGGCCACACTCAGTTCTCGCAATTTGCTCGCTTTCATCTCCGTTTTCCGTTATCCTTTTTGCACGTTAGAAATCCTATCATTCTCCCCTAGTCAAAAACGCTGTCCTTATGGGCAACTTATGACTAGCCAGTTTCATCGCTATTTCTGCCTCAGAGCGGCCGACTCCTTCGATTTCAAACAGAACCCGTCCCGGCTTAACCACAGCAACCCAACCGGCTGGGGCGCCCTTCCCCTTTCCCATCCGAGTCTCTGCTGGTTTCTTAGTAATCGGCTTGTCCGGAAAAATTCTAATCCAGACCTTTCCTCCTCTCTTTAAAGAGCGAGTCAAAGCTACTCGGGCAGCCTCAATCTGCTGAGCTGTCACCCAAGCCGGTTCGAGGGCCTGTAATCCAAACTGGCCAAAATTTATCCTATTTCCTTTTAAAGCTATGCCCTTCATCCTTCCACGCTGTGCCTTACGATACTTAACTCTCTTGGGCATTAGCATCTGTGCTTACCTCATCCTCTGGACTCTCTTCCACTTTTTCCTTCTCTTCTTTTTGAGCAGGTTCGCCCGCTTCCCCCTCTTCAACTTTCTTTGTCAGCTCCTCCTTAAATATCCACACCTTAACTCCAATCTGACCGTATGTGGTAAAGCTTTCGGCAAAGCCATAATCGATATCGGCTCGAAAAGTCTGTAAGGGAATACGTCCCTCTTTCAGCCACTCAGTCCGGGCTATCTCTGCTCCACCCAGGCGACCGCTAACGCATACTTTGATCCCCCCTGCTCCGCTCTCCATTGCTCGCGAAATTGCCCTTTTCATTACTCTCCGATAAGGCATCTTCTTCTCCAACTGCATGGCGATCCCTTCAGCCACAACCTGAGCGTCCAGTTCGGGTTTCTTTATAGGAACAATGTTAATAAACACCTTATAGTTTGTAATTTCTTCTAGGTCCTCTCTTAAATTTTCTATATCAGCACCTCTCTTACCAATCACCAGTCCCGGCCTTGCTGTATGGATATCGACTCGCAAAGATTTACCTGCCCGCTCGATTTTTATTTTGCCCACCCCACTTTGATATAGCTTTTTTTTGATAAAATCCTTTAGAACTATATCTTGATGGAGCATATGGCGAAAATTCTTTCCCCCAAACCATTTTGAATCCCAGGTTTTAATGAAACCAAGACGACTTCCCACCGGATGAACTTTTTGTCCCAACTTTCTACCCCCTCGCAAGAGCCTTACGACTCTCCACAACTATATAGATATGGCAAGTTTTCCTTATATACATCGCTCCTCGACCCATGGCCCTGGGCCTCATACGTTTTAGGACAGGACCTTCTCCCACATAGGCTTCCCGTATATATAGGTTCGGTTCTTCTGTACGAGAGTGCGTATTAGCCACTGCTGACTTCAATACTTTCTCCACAGCCTTAGCCGCAAGACGGGGAGAAAATTTCAAAATTTGATAGGCCTCTAATACTCCTTTACCACGAATCAAATCTAAGACTTGCCCGACTTTCCTTGGTCCTAACCTTACAAATCTGGCTACTGCCCTTGCTGCCACCATAATCTCCTTATGCTTCGCTTCAGTCGGTTACCCGCCTGCTCACCGACTCGCAGGCGTCGC
>Ga0315306_10001620_pt1 | contig 10703 bp, 9 predicted proteins | sample TDP1_MG_FD_203803 | JGI IMG/M metagenome (GOLD analysis project Ga0315306, IMG submission 203803) | Freshwater sediment microbial communities from Lake Towuti, South Sulawesi, Indonesia - TDP1 | ecosystem: Environmental > Aquatic > Freshwater > Lake > Sediment | place: Indonesia: South Sulawesi... | reverse complement strand
ATAAACAGCGTAGGTAACCTTTGAAACCTATGATTGCAGTGAAGCCTTATTAATATTATATGGAAATACCGACTAACCAAAACTTTAGACATACAGATGTGTTGACAATTGACGATCAAGGCAGTGCTGTTTGACCTTGGAAACACCTTAGTTTATCAGCAACCCTATGAACCTTTCCAAAAGATTTTGCAGGCTAACTGTGTGTCTCGGTCCATAGAAGAAATAAGGGAAGCCTTCGAGAAAGGCGGGAAAGAATTTGATCATGAAAAATACAAAGCTTTACCGTCACATGAATTCTACGTTCAATGGAACTTGGCTATTTTGAAACGTCTCGGAATTACTCGTTCAGTCAGAAGGCTGGCTGGACAAATACATCCTCAATGGTTCAATTTTTCAAAGGTCTATGTATATCCTGAGGTTAAAGATTCGTTGCGCAGACTCAAACAAATGGGACTGAAGCTTGGAGTCGTGACTCGGGGCTACGAACTCGATATAGATGAGATACTACCCAGGTCAGGTCTTGAAGAATTCTTCGACGTTTGTGTTGGTGCAGACACCACTGGAAAACGAAAGCCTCATCCAAAGGTTTTCAAATATGCGCTCGAACAACTAGGTATAATGCCACGTGAAGCCGTTTTTGTTGGAGACGACTTTCAAGCCGACTATTTAGGAGCAGAGAAGGCTGGAATGACCCCCGTTCTAGTTAAGAGAGAAGGTTCACCAGCATCAGGCGTAAGATCGATAAAAAGGCTTGACCAAATCTTTGAGGTTTTGGAAGAAATCAGCCCTTAACAAGTCGACCCAAATCTTCAAACTCTTTTTTGTGATGGAAGTAGTCTCGAAGCAGATTGGCTAGTTGACCAATTTGCGGTCTGACCTGCTTCCATGAGTCGCGGTCTCGTATGGTCACCGCATCGTCTTTCAATGTGTCGTAGTCGATTGTTACTCCTAGGGGAGTGCCTGCCTCGTCTGCTCTGGCGTATCGTCTTCCAATGGAACCAGACTCGTCGTATTCTGCCGTAAAACCTTCCTTAATCAACGTTTGATAAACTTGCCAAGCCTTTTTTGGTAGTCCAGCTTTGTTGACGAGTGGATAAACGCCAACTTGGACAGGTGCCAACTCGCGAGGGAAACTGAGTAAAGCGCGGTCTTTTTTGGCTTGATACGCATATTCAACGGCTACGTAAACCAAGCGGTCAGATCCAAAACTGGGCTCAACCACATGGGGAATGAACCGCTTGCCTTCCTTGAAAGCTCGCATATCGACGCCACTGGATTCCATGTGGTGCTTCAGATCGTAGTCTGTGCGGTAATTGTGTCCAGAAGCTTCTTCCCACCCCCAGCGGTCTAAGTAGATCTCTTGGTCAAAGCCTTGTGTGGAGTAGTGCGCTCTCTCCCATTCGAGTTTTTCAATGAAACGTTGCCTATCCTCTGGCACACCTATATCTTTTAGGAGGAGTTTGGCTAAAGCCATGAAATAGGCTTGCCACTCTGTCTTTATGTAGCCTTTGCTAAGGGCTTCTTTCACAGTGACTTCGATTGCTTCTTTTTCGCCTCTCAGCTTCGCTTCCGCAAGCAGCAGCCTAAGCTTTTCACTTTCCACCTCTCTTAACTTCGCGCAACCTGGCTCTTCTGGGTCAAAAAAGAATTCAACATCCATTATAGAAAATTCCCTCTGTCTCAAGAGACCTTGCCTCGGCGAAATCTCATTTCTAAGCGCATGACCAATCTGGACTACGCCGAAGGGAAGCCTTTCTCTAGAGTATTCCCAGAGCCGCCGAAACTCCACAAATATTCCCTGCGCTGCTTCTGGACGACCATAACCTAACGCCTCGGAATAGGGTCCAATGGTGGTTTCGAACATGGTTCTGAAGTATTCTGGTCTTCCCACTTTTCCGCCACACTCTGGACAATGGACACCCCGCTTTTGGATTTCATTCATCAACTCTTCCAAGTTGAGTTTTTCTGTTTCTACATCATTCATCCCCACCTGCTCTTGAAGCAAGTGGTCGGCTCGAAATTTGCGCTTGCACTTGCTACATTCAACCATGGGCTCCTTAAAGTGGTCCAAGTGTCCAGAGGCTTCAAAAACCTTGGCAGGCATTATTACAGACGACTCGATTTCGAGTATGCCGAGTGGACGAATGTAAAAGGCTCGAAACTTGTCTTCGATTCTTCTCTTTAAGGCAGCGCCTAAAGGCCCGTAAGTGAAAAAGCCACTTGTACCACCATAAATTTCGAAGGAAGGCCAAAAGAAGCCTCTTCGCTTGGCTAATTCCATGATTTTTTCAACTTTTTCGCCGCCCTGCAAGTATGACTCCTCCTAAATGGCTGGGTGAATTTTACAAACTCTTACCGCATTACTAAATAATAAATCAACCGTTGCTTTCTGAAACATGCACGAAGCAATGAAAAAGTAAACTGCAGCTTTTTCATGCCACTTGGCGAAATATTTCTTTTAGGTTTTCGATAGAACTTCCCAAAACCTCAATTTTCTTAACATCGCCTTCACCGAGACCTCTTTTCATGGCTTCTTTTATCACTGGTATTTTTTCTGGGTTCAAACCTACAAGTGTGGCTCCCATGGCTTCGACTGCGATTGCATCTCTGCTGACTAGGAGGATGTTCGTGCTTATTCCCTTGTCCGAGGTTAGATTCGAATAGGTGTAGGTGCCATCCAAGACAGCCAAGTCGATTCCACCTATTGCTTCATAGGCGTCAAGAAGTGTAGCTTCGAGTTTTCTGTGGAACCTCATTTTCTTTCTGTCAGGAATCAAGCCTAAGAGGTTCTTCAAAATAGTCCCTCTCTCTGATCTGCGTAACGTATGGGTACTTACGAAAACATTAGGCTTGAAGAGTATGTGAGAGAGACCAATTTTTTCATCTGAGATTTTGACTTCTCTAGTTTCCATATCTTCTGAAAGATTGAAAGGCACAACTCGCTTTGTGAAGAGCTCCTCCCAGATCTGAAGTCTTTCTGAACCCTTCCCTTTGTAGTTGTCCGACTCAGCTAGGAAGACCTGTGGCGCGCTATTGAAACTATTAATGATTGCATCAACTACGCCGACTGTTGGATGGTTGCTCTTTTTGTGGTCGAATACGCCGAGTTTAATGACGACAGATCTCTCTTTCGTGTTCAAGTCATCAATTTTCCCGATTAGTTTCAGTGCCCGCTTAAAAGATTCTTGAACACCATTCAACTCGACTATAGCAACTTTTGAAACCATGTTTGCCACCACTTTTAATGTCGCAAGCCGATCTCATGACCTGTACATTTCAATGCAGTGGAACCAAAATAATCCTTTCCAAAGCATCTGACATAAATTTCTTCTACTTAGCAGATTTATTCACCAAAAGGCAAATTTATTTGCCAAGAAGCAAAACAATGGCATATCGGAGAAAACCTTAGGAATGAGCGAGTACGAAGAAAAGCGAAAAGATTCTGAAGGCGTTGGCTGACAGAGCACGACTACGAATCTTAGAATGTATACAAGAAGGGATTTCTAATCCAGGCGACATTGCAAAAAAGTTGAAACGACACAGATCAACTGTTGAAAAGCACCTAAGAGTGCTTCTAGGAACTAACCTCGTTGAGAAAGCTCCATCCCTAACGAAGAGTGGCCAATTAACAATCCGCTACAGAATACGGGATGATGCAATCGATTTCTTAGCCACGATTCAAGACATCATTCAAAAATTCTAGGTGAGTGACTCCTTGAAGACGCTGACCTATCAAGACTTAACAGACTTGGTTGAAGGAGCAACCGTCTTTTCGGCTGGTGGAGGCGGCGACCCCTTGGTAGGCTTCAATATTGTTGAAAGGCTGGTTGAGGAGCGTTGTGAAGCACGCCTCATCGACGCCGTCGAGATCCCAGACGATGAAGTTGTGATTGATTTTGCTTGTGTTGGTGCAACTGCGAATGTTGCCTATCACAGCGACGCTGCTGTCAAAATTCTAGAGACGCTAGAAGAGTTTCTGAGGAAAAAGGCTTACGCTATAATTCCAGCGGAGTTGGGTGGATTCAGCACTCTGGCAGCCGTAGATGTCACGGCTAGACATGATATTGCTGTGGTGGATGCGGATGGAGCGGGAAGGGCGGTGCCAGAGGTGCAGCTTCAAGTGTACATGATAGACAACAACACAGCGCCTACATCTTTGGCAGTTGCAGACATTGACGCTCAAAACATAACGTTGAAGCAAATAAATGATTCTGAGATGGCTGAACAAATCGCCCGGAAATTAGCTACAGAGAGGAATCAAATGGTCTATGCGGTTCGATCATTCTTGACGGGGAGGAAGGTGAAGACCTCGCCTGTGTTGAACTCGCTGTCAGCCTCTATTAGAATAGGAATGTTGCTTCGAAAGGCTGTCGATCCATTGAGGGCGATTTTGAGAGAGACAAATGGTTTCTCGCTGTTTGAGGGCGTTGTTACCAGCGTTGAGCGTGAAACGAAACAAGGGTTCACATGGACTAAGCTGAAGATGGATGGTACCCAAGATAGTGTGGGGTCAAAGCTTGAATTGAAAGCTAAGAACGAGTTTCTAATTGCATACAAGGATGGAAAACTCGCGGCCATCGCGCCTGACATCATCACAACGGTTAATCCAGAAACCTGTAAATGCACGCCAGCTGAAAAAATCATGGAAGGCAACAAACTAGCAGTCTTGGGAATTCCAGCACCTCAAAAATGGCGAAACCCGAATGGGTTGGAACTATGGCGCGAAGCCATACAGAAGTCTGGAATAAACGAGAGCTATGTACCAATTGAACAATTAGTTGAGTAAAGCCTTAATCAGACATGCCTGGCTATTTCTGTCTGTTTGACTCTTCCTTTTTCGTCGATGTTAAATTCAAGTATGACACGGTCTTTCACATGCTTCTTAGTGTTGAAGTTCTCATGGCATGTGCCGCACTCGATGTCGGCGCCGATTTCGACCACGTACCAAGAGGCGTCTGCATAATAGCGCCCACAACTTGGACACTGAATTATGGCTATGTCAAGCCAAGCCTTTCCTTCGCTCATGAATCTTCAAGCCTCAACTCTGACTTTAGTACTAAGGTTATAAAGTTTGAATTTTGTTTCTATCGCTTGGCTTCATTAGGGAAGAAGATAAAACAGAAGTTTAACGACGGCAGGTTTTTGAGGGGAAAGTTCATACGTTAAGTGTCCGATTAAGGTGCTAAGTGGTGTCATACTTATGTCGAAAATCCGTGTTGCCTTGGCAGGCGTTGGAAATTGTGCTTCAGCTCTCGTTCAGGGCGTGAACTACTACGCAAAGGCTAAGAAACAAGAACAAGCGTTGGGTTTGAGACACCTGCTTTTGGGCGGCTACCATCCTAGAGACATGGAGTTTGTCTGCGCCTTCGACATCGACTCCCGAAAAGTGGGCACAGGCCTGTCCGAAGCCATTTTTTCCCGTCCCAACAACACACTGAGATTCGCTGATGTGTCCAAACTTGGAATGCAAGTGCAGAGAGGACCAACCCTCGACGGCTTAGGCTCACTTACCAAGAAGATCATCAGAGAGAGCACCGAACGAGAAGTCGATGTTGCAAAAGAGCTGGAACGAAGTAAGGCTGAGATTTTGGTTAATCTTTTGCCCAGCGGCGCTGTCAAGGCTACTGAATGGTATGCCGAGCAGGCTTTGGAGGCTGGATGCGCCTTTGTTAACGCCGCGCCTGTTTTCGTCGCCAGCAACCATAAATGGGCTAAGAGATTTGAGAAGGCTGGTTTACCCCTAGTTGGCGACGACTTGGCAGATCAGGTTGGTTCAACCGCTGTTCATAAGACCTTGTTGAAACTACTTTCGGAGCAGGGTGTGCGCATCGATGAGACTTATCAGCTGGATGTGGGTGGCGGAACAGAATCGTTAGACACATTGGACCGCACTCGAGAGTTGAAGCGCGCGGTTAAAACCAAGTCGGTTGAGTCAGTTTTGCCGTATAAAGCGTCGGTAGTGGCTGGCTCAACAGACTACGTTGACTTCCTAAAAAACAGACGAGACAGCTTCTTCTGGATTAAGGGCTTCTATTTTGGCAGAGTGCCCATGCTGCTCGATCTTCGATTAAGCACGGTTGACGCACCCAACGCAGGTTCAGTTCTTTTGGATGTTATCAGAGCGGTGAAACTAGCCCTAAACCGAAAAATCGGTGGCACCATAACGAGCGTTGCAGCCTACGCATTCAAGCACCCCCTGAAAATGCTGACTTTGGAAACGGCAGAGCAGCAGTTCGAAGAGTTCGTGGCTGGAAAGAGAGAGTGTTAAATGGTTGGTTCATTGAAGCGGCCTTTCAATTTTGCAATTGCATTACCCGCGTCTCTAACCTTAGACGTCCCGCATCTGCGTGAGAAAACCTTCCGAATTGGATTGATAGGACGCGCGGCTGCCATATTTCGGGTTGATGAAGTCACTGTTTATCCCGACATGCCCAATGTCGATCAGAAAACAGACATCAAACTAATCCAAACCATTCTTTCATACATGGAGACTCCGCAATACCTGCGCAGGAGACTGTTCAAAATAGTGCCAGAGCTGCAGTACGCAGGCACGCTTCCACCCTTACGCACCATGCATCATCCAACAGCCAACAAAACAGAGAACTTGACCCTTAATGAATACAGAGAGGGCGTGATCCTTTCACGCTCAAAGGAAGGCTCACTGATAGACATAGGCGTCGAACAGCCATCGTTGATTCAGGGAGCAACTCTGAAAATAAACACTCGCGTAACCGTCAAAATCACTGACTTGGGCAGGCATCCAAAAGCAATTGTAGTTGATCGAAAAGAAATCAAGGCTTACTGGGGGTACCATGTGTCAGTTTCAAATGTTCCTTTCGGACAGTTCCTCAAGAAAAGACAGTTCGACCTTGTAATAGCAACTTCTAGAAGCGGAAAGCCTGTCGCCATTGTTTTGGACGAGTTGAGGGAAAGATGGAAAAATTCTCGTAGGACGCTGGTAGCGTTCGGGGCACCAACTCAAGGCTTATACGAAATCGCTGCACGGGAGCATACTAAACTCGATGATTTAGCAGATTTTGTGGTCAACACCATTCCAAATCAGGCAACTGAAACCGTGCGAACCGAAGAGGCAGTTTACGCCACTCTGGCAATCTTAAACATGTTCAACAAATGAATTCAAGAAGAAGAAACGACACTTATTGTTTAAATTCTGCTTTTCTGGGATAAATCATGACAATAGCAATCAACGCAGGAACGAACATGGGCAAGAAGTAGTAGAGCAAGGAGCCCAACACATACGAGTATGGTATAATCATCGATATAATCCAAGAGCCAGCGCCTGAAAGCATGCAGAGGCCTGCGGAAACCATGGTCCACACGTAGCTTCTTCTAATCAGTGATAATATGCCTGCTGTGAGTCCGAACAAAAAGCCTGTAACCGAGAAGAAAGTGAGCGTTTGATCGTACACAATCCAACCTTGAGCGACAACTGGAGGATACCAGCTGTAAATGCTTGTGAGTGCTACAACGGATTGAGCAAGAATTATCAAGTGCGCAACAGCTGCAACAATTGCTAAAGTGCCTCCAGCGGACACCTGAGTTGTTCTCGCCGACGGTTTGAGCCCGTATCCACAGTATAGGCAGTAGACTGAATCATCTGGCACAGTTCGACCGCACTTCGGACATTTAGAAACCATAGGGAGACAAGTGTGGACAATAGGCAAATTAACGTTTCCAAAACCCTTTTACACCTATCACTGAATTTGAGGAATGAGGATTTGTTGGTGAAAACAACTGGTTTCTTACAGCTTGTTACACTCTTGGCCATGATCCCGACGGTTGCTACCTTCGGTGCGAAAGCCGCTGACACAATTGAACTGACCGCCACGGATTCCCATCATGTAGCAGAACTCAACTCAAATCAACCTTACGTGGCTGGCTATCACGTGAACACACTCGACTTGTACACTAGGGAAGGAGTTCAGGCGACTGGAGTCACCGTTAGCTTTCCCTCAACTAACCCAGCATATTTTCCATCTGACAGTTGGCTTGGAGGCGGCATGTTTGTGCAGGCTCAAGATAGCAAATTTAGGAACGTGGACTACGCGTTCTACACGATGCTTGTGCTAGACGCGTCAGGTCGCTTCTATGTCGACTTGGGTCTGCACCAAACTAGAGAGTCAACTGCGCCGATACAGATGCCAACTGAGGAGCTTGTTTACGCGTATACTTGGCAAGTCTCGGGAGTTGACCCGGCGACTCCTGTCACTTTGCTTGCAAGCTGGGATTCAGACGGGTTTGTTCGCTATTCGTTGTCTGTTTCTGAAACTGAAGTCAACATTGTATCCATTCAAGTTGTGGCTTTGCCGAATTGCGAGAACATCATTAGACAGTTTTATGCGGGCAATGCCGTAGCTGGGACAGCGTTTCCGTTTGGACACTACGTTTACTACTTCCAGTTTGGAGTAGCCAGTTCCAAAATCATAGCAAACAATCATTGGTCAGTGTATTTGACTGATCCTAAGATTTTGAGGAAACCCGAGTGGCGTCTTGGAACAGGTTGGCACCCTGTTGAAACAGCTTGGTCTGCGCAAGGCGACATGTCCTATCTCGATTACGATTGGATGTGGGGAGGAACACCCTACCATGGAGTGTCCGCTCAATACTATCAGAATCCGCTCAAAAATCCGTATGAGGTTATCTTTTTCTACAATGGGCAAACTCTCCCCACAGGAACAATTCTCTGGCAACACAAGAGTTCAAAACCCAGCAGCATGGAGGCGAATGCACCAACGCCTCGAAGTCAGATCTTGAGAGCGACGCGAGCAGGATCTTTATTAAATGAAATAGCTGTTGTCATTGCCGTAACCATTGGAGCGATTAGTCTGCCCAAGCTAAGAAAGCACAAGCTGTGAAAAGAGAAAGAAACGCTTGTGTCTTTTGTTACGGTATGGTGAAGTAGTGTCCTTCTGTGTACATGATGTATGTTCTTGCTTCCCTTGTGTTGTTGGGTAGTGTGAATTCAAGTTGGATTTGTTCGCCTGGGACTAGTTCGACGTAGATGTTGCCGTTTTCTGTGAGGAGTGCTTTTACGTCGCCTTGGGTTGAGTGTGTGGCTGAAACTAGATTGGCTGTCTGAAGCTGGTAGTCTTCTTGTTTGGTTGTGTCCAATCCCACATAGTCGAGTCTGTGGGGCAGTGTCCAGAACAGTCTAACCATAAAGTCTTGGTTTCTGATAATGTAAGGTGAGAGGTCGACGGCTTCAACTGCCCAGTAGTTGCGTGGAATAAAACTAGTCACGGTTTGCCACTGTCCGCTTCCGTCCAGTACTTGGACATGGATGCAGTAGTCGGCGCACTTTATGTCGTGTCTGAGGATGAGCTTGGCGTTTTCGGAGCTAACCACGCCAAAGTCAAGGACCAGATAGTCGCCAGCAACTCCGTAGAAATGGGTGGCTGGATCCGAAACATCTCCATCCATCAGGCGGATCTCACTCAACCTGTCGTTTCCATAATTGTCAACGGCTGAAATCGGCGCAGTCGGGTTCTTGTAGGTTAAGATTTCGCCCTCTGGAGTAACAGCGATGTTGACGTCTGATTCGTGGTCAACCGCCAGCAATCTGATCTGGTCAATGTAGGAGTGTTCCTGTTCGAACTCGCTTAGGAGCATTCGATATTTTCCGTTTTGAGAAGCGAGAGTTTGTTCCAGCCTGCAGTAGTCTTCCACGTCGGTTCCGTTGCTCACCTCGGCAGCAGGCAAAACGTTGTTGTCAAGCACGTATTTGGTTCCATCCCAAGTCGATATGTAGGGACACCCGCCACCTCCTCCACCGCTACTGCTGGCTATGCTTACTGCAAGGCTCAGAGACCAGTCACTCCAAGCGTTATTGGAGTCTTGTGCTCGAACTTTGACGTATTTTGTTCCGGGTGTAAACCACTGGTGGGCTCGTTCTGCAGTTTCTCCCGAGGGGTACCAGCCTGTCCATGATCTGGAGCCGTCTCCCCAGTCGAATTCGTAGTGTATGTTGTCCGCAGGATCGGTTGAGCGCGTTGTATAGTGGTAGGTTACAGGAGTGTATCCTGACGTAGGACCTGAAGGTGTGTCTGGGATTGTTGGAGGCGGATCCGGCGTTGGTAGATTATCAGTTTTCCTGTATGAAGCTCCACCGTCGGTGCTCTGCGAGGTCGCTTGATAAAAAATGGCTATATCGGAATCATATGTGTACTCATCGTTTAAAGCAGAGTCAGGGTTGTTCCCGGCATAGTTATTCCTTAGTATCCACATTATTGGGTTGTCAACGCTATGGGGTGCGATTTCAATATATTCGTACCAGTGACTTAAATCTGTCACGTAGAGATGGACATCGCCTGTCACTTTTCTCTCATAATAGACGATTTCACTTGTAGATGGCAAATACGGAAAGTTTGTTGTATCCCATAAACTAGGATCAATGTATATCAATGTCTTCCATGAAGAACCAGTGTTGTAATATAGGTGAAGCCAGATTTTGTCTACACGCATTAACCAGTTGTACATCATCCGAGTTCCTCCCACTAAATAGAGAGCTTTCACATTGGCAAAACCGTCACCCTTCTGGTATATGCGCGGTCCACTGAATAAGTACTTGTTCATGTCGGTTCCAAGGTTATAGTAGGCGTCATCTATCCAGACGTGTTGTGCGCTGAGTTTATTAATGAGCTTATAGTCCCATCCAGGGGGAAATGGCCTGTAATACGAATACG
>Ga0315306_10001619_pt1 | contig 10705 bp, 12 predicted proteins | sample TDP1_MG_FD_203803 | JGI IMG/M metagenome (GOLD analysis project Ga0315306, IMG submission 203803) | Freshwater sediment microbial communities from Lake Towuti, South Sulawesi, Indonesia - TDP1 | ecosystem: Environmental > Aquatic > Freshwater > Lake > Sediment | place: Indonesia: South Sulawesi... | reverse complement strand
TGTGTCATTTGCATAGACTACGACATTATGTGTTCCTGAAGATAAACCAGTCAAAGTGGTGTTTCCGACAATCGTTACGTTTGCTTGGCTATCAATAGAGTAGCCGATCCAAGAAGTTGGCTCATTAACTTCAAAAGTCAGTGGAACAGTATTGTAGTAGGTTTTGTTCTGTGGCGTAAGAAGAGTTATCGTAGGTGGTGTCGTGTCGACTGTGAAATAGATCTTGTCGAAACAGCCCATGTTGCCAGCTGTGTCATTGGCGTAAATTACGATGTTATACGTGCCTTCTGAGAGTGTGAGAGTAGTGTTTCCTGTAATGGTTATGTTTACTCCATAGTTTAGGCTGTAGCCCATCCAGGAGGTTGACTCGTTGACTTTGAAGGTTAGTGGAACTGAATTTGAACAGTAACTTTTGTTTTCTGGTGAAAGAATAATTATCGTCGGCGGGGTTATGTCGATTTGCACGGTTCCGTCAACGTACAAATTGTCTGCTGTATTAGTTTCGCCTAGCACTGGTGAAGCATAACCACTTACGGTGTAGTTGCCTTCAGCAACCCCTGTAATGTTCCATGTAAAAGTAACGGTTGTATAGTCTCCGCTTATTAGAGTGACATTTCGTGTTCCGACGGTGATTTCGTCTCCAATGACTGTGGTATTGAGATCTGCGTAGACTGTGACATTGAAGGTTTCAGTGAAGCCGCCTTGATTTCCAGCGGTCACGTTAATGGACGTAGAATAGCCTTGACCAACGATGGTCTTAGATACCACAACATTTGTGACCACCAAATCAGCATGTCCGTATCTCCTGAAATAACGACTGTTCCCGCCAGTGAACGCGTAGATATACCTGTTGGCATGCACCAAGCATCCGCCTGGATCCACAATCGGGCCTATTTGGGGCATTGTTGTCCAAGAGTTTCCCAAAATACCGTATCTATAGAAAAGCGGAGTACTTCCTCCTACGAGGGCATATATGTAATCTCCGCCAGTCCACGCCAAGGAGCCGCCATAGTTGACAGGGTAAGGAGAGTTCCACACTTGTATCCAGTAGTTTCCTGAGATACTGTATCTATAGAAATATGGAGTACCGCCTCCCCTGAAAGCATATAAAAAGTCTCCACCAGTCCAAACCAAATCAGCCCCAGGTTGTTCAGGAAATGGAGTATTTGGCATTTGTGTCCAAGAATTTCCTGAGATACTATACCTAAAGAAATATGGAGCACCAGCCCCAGTAAAGGCGTATATAAAATCTCCGCCAGTCCACACCAAGCTTGCCCCATCATGCACATTAGGACCTACACTTTGCATTTGTATCCAAGAGTTTACGGAGATACTGTATCTATAGAAGAATGGAGTGCTATCTCCAGTGAAAGCATATATATTATCTCCACCGGTCCACACCAAACAACCACCATAGTATGCTGGACGTGGGGCATTTTGCCTGTACTCCCAGTAGTTTCCTGAGATACTGTATCTAAGAAAATAGGGAGTACCACGTCCCGCAAATGCGTAAATATAATTTTCATGAGGCCAAGCTAAACTAGCACCATAGAGAATCGCTTCAGGGACATCTGCCATCGACACCCATGAGCCTTGAGCGGATACATGCGGAAGCAAGCAAGATACTGAAGCAATCAATAGGGCAACAGTGAACCAACAAAAGATTCTCCCAAGTAGCTTCGTATACTTCACTTTCTCCCCTCCTTTGTTATGCAAATCTGTTGTGCAAATCTGTTATGTAAGTATTTAAGACTTTCATTATTCTATTTAGTGCTTCACATACTCCGCTTACATTGTCTGCGGTTACTTTGACAACCGTTCCAGTTTCATTGCCGTCGATTATTGTGGTGTTCCTATTTTTGCCGATAAGCGGCACTGTCTTGTTTACGATTACATGTTGCATGCCAATGTTAACATGCTCAATAGCAGCAATGCCAGCATTATCCCAAAAAAACTGATAATGAAAAAATACAAATTTTCCCTGCGTTACCTTCTTGAAGAGAGAAAAGGACCCTTCGTAATCTACCTATATATAGGGGGGTCTATAGACTATTTGCTAGACACTATTCTTCACAACCATCAACTTACAAAAATAAGGAACCTATGAAGCGATAGATTTTATAGTTACCTCCATGCTGTCTCTTGTCAAAGGTGGAAAAATCTAGTTGACTGAGCCCTGGTGGAGAAGAAAACGAGACCGAGACAGACGCCGAGATCCATGGTTCGATGTCTTCGACGAATTCGACAGACTCGAAGAAATGATGGACGAAATGATGAAACACACATTCGATGAAGAACCATCAGAAAAACTAAGGGCTTTCAGACCATACGTCTACGGCTTCTCCATGTCAATCGGACCAGACGGAAAACCAGTCATAAGAGAATTCGGAAACGTCCAAAAGAACCGTTTCGGACCAAAAATAAAAGAAGAAAGAGAGCCACTCGTCGACATTCTTGAAGAAGACAAGCATGTAGTTGTTGTAGCCGAACTTCCAGGCGTAGAAAAAAAGGAAATCAACCTTCACGCAACTGAAAATACCTTAACAATATCTGTAGACACAGCAAGCAGGAAATACCATAAAGAACTGACACTGCCAGCAAAGGTTGACCCAAAATCATCCCAAGCCTCATACAAAAACGGCGTACTCGAAGTCCGCTTAACCAAAACAACAGAAAAAATATTCAAAGGCGAAAAAATCTCCATAGAATAACCAAGCCACAAAACAGAGGAATAAATCAAATGCCACACAAACTAAGAAAAACACGCAAAATGCGTGGCTCAAGAACTCACGGTTACGGCATAATCGGGCAACATAGAAAGAAGGGAACCAAAGGCGGAAGAAAAGTAGGACGCCACAAACACCTGTGGACGTACGTTATAAAATATGAACCAGACTACTTTGGAAAACGAGGCTTCACATCCCACAAAAGTTTACATCAAAAAATTAACTCAATCAACGTAGGAGAACTCGAAGAATTAGTCAGCAAGTTGTCAACGGAGAAAACCTTGGAAAAAAAAACAGGAAAAATCTTCCTAGACCTCGAAAAGTTAGGATACACGAAACTCTTAGGAACAGGCAAAATAACCCAACCCCTCTTAGTAAAGATTCCAAGCCACTCAGAAACCGCAAGCAAAAAACTAGAGGAAGCAGGCGGACAAATCCTAAAAGAAAAGGAATAAACTCTCTTTCATGACATTTTTGATAGAAGAAAAGATGTTATTGCATTTCTTTCATGAATATTTCTTCAAGAACTGCTTTTTCTATGCCAAGCTTTTCTGAGAATCTTCTAATCCATTCCACATATGACTTGAAAACGCTTCGAATTATCTCTACTTTTTCATTTTTAGACAATGCATCCTCTCTTGCAAGAAGAAGAGCAAACCACTTGCCCAAGTCAGATAAAACATAATACTTTACCCAAACCATTCGACCTTCACTTTCCATCTTTTCCATACCCTCTTTCAAAATTCCAAGGTCAGCCAAGGTTTTAAGGCGCTCTATCATGGTTTTGTTTGAATAACTAAAAGCGTCAATTAGATTTCTCTGATAAATTTTCTGAGAAATCCCCTGCTTTATTGAAAATTCAAGAATATCAATAGGGACTTTAGATCCAAAAATGGCTCTCAAAATACTCCGCTTTTTCTTAGCCGGCAAGAAAATCACGTATGGATACAATTTCTTGTTCATGGAATCTAGCTCTAGAGATAGTATTTTGATTATCTTGCCATATTTGGCTTTTTAGGGGTTTACTTTTTCTTTGGCTCGACTTAATTGTTCAAACATGAGATTTGCGGTAGCCACACTTATTAATGAAACTATGAGCAGTATGAAATACGATGGGCTATCCGTGAAAACATTTAAGGTATCGTTGTAGGCATTTATGCAGAAAGCATAGACCGTCCAGAGTACTCCTACCCAGCCTAGATAGAAGAGCAAAAAGTATAGTACGCGAGATACTTTCGTCTCCATGTTTACTCCTGCCTCATCATGCCGCTTTTCTTTAATGCAATCATAAGCCCGTATGCTAAGTAAACCACGAAAACCACTAATACCAGTCTTTCGGCAACTGTTAATGGTAAGGCTGCAGCAAAAATTGCTGCAAGTGGGTCGCCAGGCAACTTCAAACCTCTTGTCACCCAAAAAAAGCCGACATTTCTTAATGCATCCCTCACGGCATCGAGAGAAACAAACCATCCAACTGAACCAATAAATATAAGATTTCCAGTCATACTGTTTGCCATTATGCCACCAAAACAGCACATGATTGTACCCAAAACCTTCTTGAGACTTCTATCTGCGTTCAGGAAGATTTGGATTTTTCCTCTAAAGATCAATATAAGCGCAAACGCTGTCCAGTGCAGAAACGGGTAATAAAGCACTTCCTGTCCTGGAGGGGTCAGATACCAAAGTCCCATAAGCACAGCATAGATTATCACTGCAAACTTCCAGTTGGAGCTTTTGGTACTTCTAGCCAAGTTTCCACTCACCATTGCTGTAACTGGACCAGTTGGAAGATTCAACAGACCATAGACAGTTGATGACGGAATTATCCAAGCGATAAAGTTGCCCAAGAAAGATGTTAATCCACCAACCCAAGGTCCCAGCAAAATTCCTACAATAGGGTCTAAAATTACAACAAACTCTATTTTGGTACCTGCTCCAATAATAGGGATTCCTGGAAGCCTTGAAACTACTGCATATAAGGCTGCAAAAATGGCTACTATAGCAACTTGCCTTGATGGAAGTTTCATTTTAGACAACCGAATGTAATAAATTACATTCACTTCTTAAGCTTTCCGCAAGACATATCTCTAATTCAGAAACTCGATCCTGACCATCTTTTGAAAAGCCTATGTTCGATTTCTAAGCAATCTAATACTTTTCCCACCATATAATCCACAATGTCGCTGATCTGTTTTGGCTTATGATAGTATGCAGGCATTGCTGGAACGATTGTGACGCCTTGTTTTGCGAGTTCCAGCATGTTGCGGAGATGAATGATGTTCAATGGAGTTTCTCGTGGTACCAAGATGAGTTTTCTTTTCTCTTTTAGCATCACGTCTGCAGTTCTAAGAATAAGGTTTTCAGTGTATCCGTGGGCTATTCCTGCTAACGTTTTCATGCTGCAGGGTATTATTATCATGGCATCAGTTTTGAATGATCCACTCGAGATTGGAGCTGCTAAATCGTCTACTGAGTAGACATAGCTAGCAAGTTTTTCGATGTCTTTTTTTGTGGCTTCCAGTTCGTATTCAATTATCTTTTCAGCTGCTTTGCTTATGATTAGGTGAGTCTCAATTTTCTTGTTGCGTAACACTTCCAGCAGGCGTTTGCCATAGATGGCTCCGCTTGCTCCTGTTATAGCTATAATTAGCCGCATTGATTGTATGGGTCGCATTTGCATACCACTATTTTAGTTCCAAAACTTCTTTTAAATATGCCCTAAATGGACCAAGTTTACCGCCATAGTTTCCAGCAGAGATTTTCACAATTCCAGGAACTTTCACCGCAGCTTTTATCCCTTCTCCCATTGCTTTTTTCACTAGGTCAGAGTTTAAGCCGTTTATCACAATTTCATAAATGCTATTCACGTTGTCTGGAACCTTTGAGTCTGGAACAATCTTTTTTAGTTTTGGGCAAAAATCATGAAATGTAGAGGCTTTGAGTTTATATTTTATTGAGCCTGATTTTGAGCCGGCTCTGCAGATGCCTCCTGGAAATGGTAGTATTATTCCTTCACTTTTCCTGTTGATAGCTTCAACTGCGTTCTCGGCTGCTTGAAGTCCAGATTTGTGGTCTTCAGATAGTATCAGGAAGTTTCCGCCTGCGATTGCTTTGGTAGCGCCGAATCGGTCTTCTACTATAAATTCGCCTTCCATAACTGGGATGCGCCAAACCTTTCGGTCTGCAAATGTGTCTCGTCTTTGGAAGCCGTCGCCGAAGAAGCGAAGGCTTCTACCTACTTTCAGTCTTCTTTTTGCATCTGGCAAGGCGTCAAAGGCTGTTGTAGTGGGGCAAGTCATGATACACTGCCCAATTCTCAAGATCATTTGAGATTTTAATTCTCTTCGTGTATGATGGTAAACCTGAATCAAAACACCATTTCTTCCATCAGGCGTCTTCTCTGGCGGAACAGTGCTTTCTATTCCAGCTTCTGCGGGTGACATGATGATTGATGTGGCTAAGCCTGTTGCTGTTTTGGCTGCGGTTAGTGCCCACTTTTCATTGTCAGCAGTTACTAGGATTCTTCCAGCCCACATGGAAAACAATTCAGCGAAAGTGTCTGAAATTTTTAGAATGTGTCCCATTGGCGACTGTACAATGAAGCATGGGTCTGCTGGGTCTTTGTCATCGTAGCCTATAACTTTGAGTTCATTTTCGCTTGCGGTAGATTTTGACTTCGTCTCGCTCGGTAACATATTCAAACCCTGCTTTTAGAAGTTCTTCATCTTCTTTGAGACTTTTAGAAGTTGCGGTGTGGTATTCGTCACCCTCAAAGTTAACTAGGTGCGTGTAGATCAATGTGCTTGTTATGCTTCTGTGGCCAAGTCTTTCCTGAACATGAAGGATGTTTTTGGTCTTATGATATTCCATGGTGCCAAACCAGTGGCGAAGAGTATGGAAAGTTATGCGTTTGAGCCTGGGATTCTCTACTTTGTAGGCGATTTTGTTGCGTTGCCACATGAAGCGTTTTCTCATGATTCTCAAGTCTACTGAGAAAACTTTGCTTCCTTTGGGCAGACGGTTCAGCATTGTTGTGAGTTTGCCGCTGATTTTGAATTGTCTTGGAAGGCTGTGTTTTTCGGGTTTGTTAACGGTTACTACGCCATGTTCTAATTCGATGTCGGTCCAGAGTAGCCTGATGGCTTCGCCACAGCGCATGCCAGTTTCTTTGAGGAGTTGAAGAAACGTTGCTACAAGCAGTTTAGAGCCGGCGATTAGTTGATCTATTTCTGTTTCTAAAGGCACCCATGGAAGTTTCTGGGGTTGTCGTCCCCATTTGTCAAAGTTTATGTCTTCTGGAATCGGAATTTTGAGAAGTTCACAGAGGCTTAGGTAGGCTTGAGCTGCGTTGTTTTTTGAACCTTCACTCCAAGCGTCGTCAGTTAGTTGTCTGTTTCTGAAGTCCCATTTTTTAGCATGGTCTATGGCTTGGAACATGGATTCAGGTTCTAGTAGACTTGCACCTCGCTTGTGTAGCAGCTTTAGTATGTTTATTCTTCGTTGAATGGTTTTTGGATCTAGACCTTTCAGGATCTGTTTGGCTTCGTAGTTGACAAGCATGCCTTTAATGTCAGCGCTTATCTGCGTGGCTCCCGCAGCCTGGCTTAGTCGGATTTCACTTGTGGCCAAGTTTTTCGAGTCTTCTGTCAAGAGCTCGCATACTTGACGACTAGAAGATATGTTACTGGCGCTATTTATTGACCATCTTGAAGCCTTTTGTAAGGGTCTCTCAAGTCCATTTTCAGAAAAACGATATCCACAATCTCTACATATCCATCTCTGTACTTCGCCATGGGTTGTCTTTCGTAAGCCATCTTTCCAGATTTTCTGCGACCTACATTCTGGGCATGCTTTAGGTGATATCGCCACCGATATTCTTGTAGTCGTAACGATAGGCTGATTTAGGGGCTGGCGCGGCTGGACAGAAAAATCCAGTTCCCCACTGCTAGAGTCACTTTTATCAAGTGTGCAATTATTGTGGAAGCCAGCCTTTTTCTCAGCCATTCTTACTCCTTCATTATCTGACCCATACAAGCCAACCGTCAGGATCAAAAGCGATTAAGCCTTCATCAACCCATTTTTGACGCAACCGCGCTACTTTTTCGGCATCGTAGCCCTGACTTCTAATCAGAGCCTCAAACTCTTCGCCTGTTCCCTTCTTCCATTCGAGCCTAAGCCAACCCAGAACATTCGCTTCCGTAACAGCTGAACCTTTGATGTTTGTGTCAGTGTGTCCGAGTTTATTGAGTCCCAGAGGTGTGTCCACAGGTTTTTCAACATTGTTTTCATGGTCTTTTAACATAGTTTTTACTGCGGAAACCCCCTCGGAAGTCGGAAAACTCAGACACTTAGACACAATGTTGCTGAAGCCGTAGTTTTTGACGGTTCGTCTCAATTTCTCATCATTGAACTCGTAAGCTTTAGTGAACCCTTCTCTAGAGCGATAAGACCGTTTATTGCCGCCCAAGACTTCATGAATTCTGTAGCCGACCCTCTGTTTGGTAACTTCTCCAAATTCTGGACTGTCCATTTTGTTGGGTTTCTTGTCGTCAAGTTTTGCTTCTAAGTCGATTACAAGAGCATCCCAAATGTCGGTGAAGGGGATAGGTTGATCCTTTTGATACAGCTCTGCAACTACCTTGACGATGTGGCCTTCCAGCGTGTTTTGTTTTCCAGTTAGTCTCTCTTGAGCCTGTTTTTCCGCGAAATTCAGCAGCGTTTCATAAACTGACAGTCCATATGTAACTTGGAGAATGGGTTTCCAGAGTTCGCGCATTCGACCCTTGAAAGATAGGTCAGGCTCCGGCAGAGACCATTCTAATCGACTGGCAAGACGCCATTTCAAGAGTATATTTCTCAGCTCGTAAATCCGTTTCAGGTCCTCGATGTCTCGCTCTGTCCACGCTTTCTTTGGTTCACCGTGAAACATAGCAATTGGAACACATCTTTCGTTGAAGCCTTTCACGGTTGGCATTTTTTCGGCTGCAAAGGCTTTGAAACAGAAGCAGCGGTAGTATTCCATTTTTCGTCCATATTGGAGCATTAATGTACGTGGGACAGTGGCGCCTTGGGCATACCCCGCCTTGTAAATTTTGACCTTCTCAAAGTCTTTGTCGAGTCCTTGAGCTTCATCTTCTAAGATTACCCCAGGAGAGTCGCTGGTACCTAAGTACCCATAGATGTCGGCTACTGGGATTCCCACTGAAAAAAGAGGTCTATAGGAAAGGGCTGCTAATATGCCAAGGAAGCTACTTTTTCCTGACTCATTGTCTCCCAACAGAAATGGGTACGGTACAGTCAACAATTTCTCTTGTTGATAGGAGAGAAGCACGCATGCTGCACCATAATCCTTCCATATTGAATCAACGTCTACAAACGTGTCAACATCATTTCTTATTTGCCAAAAGAGGTCCTCTCGGTTAGGTATAGCATGCTCGTAGTATCCGTATGGGGAATAGGGAAACTCCCCAAACTCCTTCGGAACAACCTTGCACCCTTGATTAGTGACACTTTCAACAATACTGAAGCCTTCTTTTGTCCTAACCAAAAACATGGGCTGTTCGTCGTGGTAGATCGCTTCAAAGGGTCCCTCTTCGCTGAGACCAGAAGCCTTGTGCTCTGGCATTTTCTCCCTCTTTCCTTTAGAATGCCTAGCAGGATAGAAGTCGTCACAGGCGGGGTCGTCGGCTCTAATTATGCCTTCTCTAATATCCTTAGTATAAGTGCAGCCACTGTTAGGCACTTTGAACCTAGCACAGTTGCCACAAATCTTATCTTCCGGGTCTTCCCTGTCCGGCATCCACCCTTTCCCTCGATCAAGCAATTACTTTCGTTTTTTACGACCAACAGTTGAACCGTTTTCAAAGAGCCACACAAAATAGTTGCCAATCGTCATCTTTCTGTCATGTTCAGCTAATGTCTTGACAAGTCTCTTAAACTCTAGGTTGTTCACGTCTTCGCTTCGCTCATACTTGCCTTTAGGGCCTTCTTCCTCTATCCACTTAATCTTATCAAGGTCAACTGGTGCAGTTTTCTGATCTTCCGCAGCGTTATCTATCCTCGCTAGCTCTGTCAGTATATTGTTCAAACCAATGGCTATTGTCTGCACTTTTCCTTCAAGCGCATCCAACCTCTGTTCAACATCAAGAGGCTTCTTCTCTTCACTCATTTTTCAGTCTCCTTTCGCTGATGTTCAAGCTCCAGCATCAAGGCAAACTCTTTTTTGAGAAATTCTGGGTCGAGCTGGAGGTTTTTGGGTTTGATGATAATGATGCTGTTGTAGAGGATGTCGATTTCGTCGCCGACTTTTAGTTTGAAGGCTTTCATCCAATGGGGCGGTAAAGCAGTTACCATACTGTCTCCGCTTCTCAACACTTTTCGAATAGTTCTCGCAGGCATATATATCTCCAATTAAGATAGTAACTGTTAGAAAGATATAAATCTTTATTTACTTACTGATACTATATCTAAAAGAGATAGTATGGTGCAACAAATGTCTAAAAGAAGACGGGAAAGAACTGGACCTACAGTGCTACTTTTCTTGGCAAAGAACGGAGAAGGTAGCAAATGGGAAGTATCAAAAGGGCTTAAGAAGGCTTACTCAAACGTTCACTCCACTATTAAGGAACTGCTGAATCTTAAGTTGATTGAAATAAAGGTGAAGAAAAGTTCAGTTAAGAACCCAAAGATAAACGTTGAATATTACGGTTTAACTTTTTCAGGGTTATTTTCTGCATTGCTTCAGCCAAATATCACTTGGGGAGATGTTTGCGAGATAGCTGAGCGTCAAGGGAAACTGTTGCCATTGATTTTTGGGAAATGGAGCCATTTTCGCGCCAGTGGCGTCCCAGACGAATACTTGTTTAAGGCTTTGAAGTGGGTGTGCCGCTTTGTTTCATCTCAGAGACCCAGTATCGACTCTGCCATGTGGGGTTTCTCCTTGTACATTTTTCAGATGGCAACACCTCTAGAAAAAGTAG
>Ga0315306_10001617_pt1 | contig 10708 bp, 9 predicted proteins | sample TDP1_MG_FD_203803 | JGI IMG/M metagenome (GOLD analysis project Ga0315306, IMG submission 203803) | Freshwater sediment microbial communities from Lake Towuti, South Sulawesi, Indonesia - TDP1 | ecosystem: Environmental > Aquatic > Freshwater > Lake > Sediment | place: Indonesia: South Sulawesi... | reverse complement strand
TGACCTACATCACAGCAGATGAACTGATTCCAGTAGCGCATGATTACGGGCATAAGCACACGGTCTCAGTCAGTCTGCTAGTCGGGATGATATTCGCTTTGATGGTCGACGTCATACTCAGTTAGGGTGGGGCTACAGATTTGGGGTGTCCCGCCTACTCACTTTCCTGGTTTCAGAAGGCCAGCCCCACGTATGAAGCTCCCGCCCTATTCCTCAAGACCGCTCACCGCTTTATCTTGAGTGTGCTCATCAGCCTCATACTTGACATAATCATCGCCTTATACCTACGGCGACCTGGCGTGAGAGGCCTCTACCGTAAACAGGGGTAGAACTCGGACTCCACGAAGACGAGGGCGTGAACCTTTTCAGGAAACACAATTGAAAGGGGTGAGAAGGCTGTTTCCAATGACCTACCTTCTCTTGAACGCAGCTGTTCCGCTTTCCATGATTCTATCCTTCTAGCCTAGATGGAAGAACTCCATCATCCTCATAACGTCGTCCCGCTGGCCGGTGTTCTGCGCCCGCTCGTTCGCAGTATGGCCCAGCACAAGACAGAGGGTGTCTGTTGCAGTATCAACGATTCTCCTGCCGTGTCCAACGCCAAAGGTGTCGCAGACGTCAAGGTGAACGATCTCCTATTATTCATCATAATACGGTGAGTGTGGTTTTCAGGCGTGAACGTAAGATTAAAGCTAGCGTATCCATAGTCGTTTGTCCTACCCTGCCACAACAACCTTCCCGTGTCCTTATTCGTCATCTCTATCTCCACGTCGGGATCCGCTATCACTACGTAATTTCTGGTTATCTGTCCATCAAATTCGCTGATCTCACCTTTCATGGTTACGTTTCCACACAAGTAAAACGAGCTCAACCCCTCGGTTGAGATTCCTCCTTGAATCGTCACGTTGCCAAAGCATATTTGGCCTCGGAATGCGTGAGTGCGGACGTCGTCGAGCGTTGTATCTTTAATCGTCACGGATGAGTTACCGTAGCAATCGACGCCTATCGTCTCAAAGCCTGGGAGTGTTATCTTAGCGTCTCGAATGAGGAGGCGAGAGTTATTATAGCAGCGGTACACACCGCTTGAGTTTATGGACGAAATGCTGGAAAAACCGTAGCTGGAGAGGTCGCTTCGCATTGACGAGTTCAGAACCAAAACACTGGAATAATCGTGGGCTTCAACGGGATTGTAGTAAGTGGAGTTTGCGATGGTGACCTCGGAAGATCCTGACGCTATGAGGGGGCTTGACAAAAGGGTCGAGCTATTTATCACTACGGTGGCCTCGTCCGAAACGTGAACTATGATGAGGGGAGGCTCTGCTACTTTCGGACGAATAGTCATGGCCATTGCTACTACGCCAAACCCTCCATTTTCCACTATCACGCGTGATGCGTCCCTTATGCTTATCCTGTGCCCGTCTTCTGTTTGATCAATAACTAGTCCGGCATTTTTGATCAACACAGTCGCATTACCCTTGACGATAACATTTCCGTCTTGCAGATAGTCACGGTTCTCGATTACGAGAGTTTCGTTATCCTCAACGAATAGGTCGCCCTTATGACTTGTTGGCCCAAAGATGAAGGCATGTGCGGTCAGGGACACGATTGATATTAGCGTTAGCATGATAGCTAGCCGTAGCGTTCTGACTTTGAGTGATGGACCCATGACACCGCCGATCAGAGCAAGAACATCGAAGGGGAGGAAACCTATCAGGACGATTAAGGGGTGAGCAGGCGTAAGTGCACCGAGTACTCCGGGAAGAAAAAGGGTCACAAGAGCTGCGCTAAGGAAACCGTTCAGGGCACCCCGCGCGCGCTTTCGAACTAAGAAACCAACAGTCAAACCGGTGAGGAAAGCCCCAACGGTTAAAGTAATGGCGAAATACATGAAAGAGAAGGGATTTGAGGATCCCCCAAAAGTCGTCAACATAGACCATGCGAGTGCAGAGAATATAGCCTTTATCACCATTCCAATAATGAGCGCATTCGCTCTAGAGCGTTCCACCGTATCACGTCACCTGCTACCAGGGCGGTCTTCGATATTGCCCGCCCCAGTCTCGACGCTAACCCTAACCAGGTCTTGGAGAAACGAAGGGACCCTCTCGTAGAAAGTGTGCAGGAGCACAGCTACGGCCACAGGCGAGTAATCGTTCCCCCGCAGGTAGTTCCCCTCCTCGGGAGGATACTCAGGACGAGGCTTCACCTTGTGGACCGCTCCTTCACAAGACAAGCTTGAGCCCCCGCATCCCAGTTGACCCGAACTGCCTTCCTCCGACGCGCCTCTCGCTTTTGACATCTGCGCTAGGCCCGAGGTCAGCTCCGGGCACGGACCTCCTCACCTTAACGAACCCTAAGGAATGAGCAAAAGGCCAGATTGTGAAATCCGCCAAGCAGAAGCCCTCGTTCACCCGACAGCAGTGACCCTCGGGAACATCAAGAACCCTCACTGAGTGATGTTGAGTGTGCTCATGCACCCCCAATGGGAGGTCATGTCTGATAGAGCCCCATTAGGCTCAAAGAATGCTTGAGAAGGAGCTGGCAAGGCTGAGGCGAACACTGGACATGGGCTATGGGCTTAGGTTTGAGTGGAAGCCCGACGGCTCTGACACCTTAGATGGTGAGGTTAGAGGAGCACCGTCTGCATCTACTCGAAGAACTCTGAGGAGGCCGTGCGGACCCTCAAACATGAGTTTCTCGACTACGCTGTGAGCCAGCTCGTCGAACCCTACAAGGAGGTCACTAACGCGCTGATCGCCCTGAAGAACCAGGAGTCATACAAACAGAAGGAGAGGTTGATCGACAGGCTGCTGAGGTTACTTTGACCACCTTGGCCTTCAATTGTTCATGTGTCCAAACGTATCTCGAATGGTGTAGTTATGGTTCATTCTGTTCTAATTAAGCGAACCGCATTTAGAACCACTAACATAGCGTTGCCTTCATGAATAGCTGATGCTAGGATCGGGCTCACTATTCCAATCGTTGAAAGAGCTATGCCAAGAATGTTGACTGCAAGCGCGAACAGAATGTTCTGCTTTATAACGCTTAAAGTCCTTCTGCTCAAGCCGAGGGCTTCTGGCACCTTAGCCATATCATCGGTGGTTAGGACAATACCTGCGGTTTCTATGGCTATGTCAGTTCCGGCGGCACCCATAGCTATCCCAGCGTCTGCCGAAGCCAGTGCAGGCGCATCGTTAATCCCGTCGCCAACCATTGCCACCTTATGGGTAGCTCTGAACCTTTCGACGTAGAGAACTTTGTCTTCTGGAAGCAACTCCGATTTGACCTCATCCACAGCCAGTCTGTTTGCCACGACCTCCGCAATACGTGAACTATCACCTGTGAGTATAGCGATTTTCCTGATACCAATTCCTCTCATTTTCTTGATTGCCTGAGGTATATTCTCTCTCAATGAGTCGGCGACGCCAATTATCCCCACAAGCTCAGATCCTTCAGCAACTAAAAGTGCCGTTTCTCCATTTTTTTCTAACGTTGTTAAATAATCCTCAGACACTTTATCTATTCGTATTCCTTTGCTCTCCAGTAGTCTCCTGTTTCCAACGATGATTTCGCTACCATTAAGTCTAGCTGTGATGCCGGAGCCAGGCAGGACAGTAAATTCAACAGGATCAGCGACATCTACACCTAACGCACCTGCTTTTGTCAGTATAGCTTTAGCTAATGGATGTTCAGAATATCGCTCTGCAAGCGCAGCGAGAAAAAGGACATCTGTCTCTTTTCTTCCGTTAAATCCTTTTATGGTAACGACTTGTGGATGGCCTGTTGTCAGCGTTCCTGTTTTGTCTATAACTACCATATCGACTTCGGCTGCCCGTTCAAGGATAGTTCCACCCCTTATCAGGATGCCTTTTCTAGCCGCATTTCCAATTCCGGCGATCACGGCTGTGGGAGTAGCGATGGTTAGAGCACAAGGGCAGGCAATAAGTAGAATTGAGATCACCCTTAGTGCATCACCAGTTGCGAGGAATGCTAAACCACCAACGATTAGGATTATTGGCGTGAACCACCGTGCGTAACGATCAGCTACTCTCTCTATAGGCGCTTTGCGGTCTTGAGCCTCTCTGACGAGTTTAATGATGTGAGCGAAGGTTGTATCCTCCCCAACCCTGTTTACTTTGACCTGCAAAGCACCTACCTCTAGAATGGTGTTGCTGAAGACTTCGTCGCCCAATGTCTTGTCCACAGGCATCGACTCGCCAGTTATCGTTGCCTGATTGACCGTTGCCGTTCCTTTTGTGACTAGTCCATCGATAGGGATTTTCTCTCCAGGTTTTACAATCACGATGTCTCCTAACTGGACCTCTTCAATTGGCATTTCAATCTCCCTTCCATTTCGACGCACTCTTGCTTTCTGGGGAATTGACCTAATGAGTTTCTCAATGGCTGTGGTGGCTTTCTCCGAAGCATAATCTTCCAACATTTCACCTCCAGATAACATGAGGATGACGACTGCAGCAGCAATATACTCCCGAACAACAACGGAACCAATGATAGCTATACTTGCAAGGAGGTCAACATTGAAATTTTTGGAGAGAACCCCTTTAACTGCGCCTAAAAGAATAGACGCACCTCCGACGGCTACAGCAAAGAGAACGAGCACATCGGCTATCGAGCTGGGAAGTAGGTTGAGATAGGATACCGCCAAACTCGTTATAGTCGTGACTAAACTAAGAGTGAAAATAAGAGTTCTATGACTTGGGAGTTTCAACAATTAACCGATCCCCTGGCAATGCTCCAAGATCTGTTACAGAAATCTTGCGAGAGCCTCCTTTAATTCGGCGACTGCATTTTCACCAGCTCCTTCCTTTATTGCCTTTGAAACGCAAGTTTCTACATGATCTTCAAAAACCATCCGAGCAACTTTATCTAGCGCGGCGCGGATTGCGGCAAGTTGTAGAAGAACCTCTGGGCAGCTCTTGTCCTCCTCCACCATTCGCCTTATCCCACGTAGGTGTCCCTCGATCCTAGCTAACCGCTTTATGACATCCTCACGCTTTGTGTGCACAGTCATGGTATCCCCTACTGGGGGAGGGGATAGGAATCAGATAAGCCTTGCGGCTTCTGACAACTCTTAGGAGTCTAGCGTCTCTTTCAGCCGGAGAACGGCTATCCGGCATAAGACAGCTAACGTGCTTACCCAGCTTCCTCCGCGGATAGTTCGGTGTAGAGCGCGTCAAGTACTACCATAGACCTCTCCACAATCTCTTCGTCGCTCTTTGAGATACGCGACAGCCCTCTGATCACCTTGAAGAGCCCAACCGTCTCGCGTAGCCTCGTCTTACTCTCGTCTTCGCCGGCGTCCACTTCGAAGTCATGTATGAGGGACCGGATCAAGGATACCACAGGATCCTTCACCTGGTACTTCTCCACTAACACGTCCACCGTAGTCTTGACGCCTTCGACTGGGTTAATCTCGGCGCCTGGCAGGACGAAGGGGTTAGTACCGGGTGGGATCGGCTCTCCTCTATTGATGAATTCGAACGTTGCCTGGGGGTCGATGAACCTCTTGATGATCCAAGCGGCGGCGCACCTGTCGAGGTGAGGCTCCTGTCGGGTGACCCAGCGCAAGCCGGTCACGCCTGCTTGGTCTTGGCCTTGAAGTACGCGTAGAGCGCATCATACATGGGCCACTGCTTCGCCATGTTATCGAAGTCATCCTTCGAGATCAACCGGAAGCCTGCCGCGATCGAGTTCAGCCCCGGGGATTCGGGCGTGAGGCTGCGGTTCGGTGTGTCCGCTCCCCTCACCACTTTGGCCAACTCCAGCAGGGCAGGGTCAGTGAGGCCGTACTTGTGGATGATAGCGTCGAACGAGCATTCGTCGCCGTGATGGCCTAGCTCCACGTTGGGCGCATCGAAGGGAATCGCGTTCTTCACCTTGGCGACCTCCAGAACGCTACCGGCTGGGACAAAGAGGAACTCAGCCTGCGGGTCGACGAACCGCCTTATCAGCCACGGGCAGGCGATCCTGTCGACCATCGCTTTTTCACGAGTCACCCATCTCAAACCGGTCACCGGTGCATACTATCCCGTTACCCATATATATGCGGGATAGTGGGCCTGTCACACCTTGTAACGGGGTCATGAAGCCTCTCCGCCCGCCGACCAATGTCTGCCAGTTTTCCCATCTCGCCACGCCTTCATCATCCACATTCTAGATGGGTGCGTCGCGTTCGATGTCCATATACGGGAACCTTTTCAACGCTTCTTCGTCGAGTTCGATGCCGAGCCCCGGCCTGCTCGGGACCTCGATGGGGGCATCTGGCGTCCTCTCTCGCAGAAGGCAGAGAGCCGCAGGCTCGGAAACTTGGAGTGGCCTAAGCGACCCTAACCAGCTGCATCTCGCACAGGCGCGCGTACAACTCGTTATGTCTGACAAGCTCCGAGTGAGTGCCTTCTGCTTGGATCTCGCCATCACACAGAACGATAATTCGGTCGGCGTCCCTCACCGTGCTAACCCGGTGGGTCACGATTATGATCACGCGATTCTTCATCTCGGCTTCAAGGGCCTTCTGTATGAGCTGCTCCGTGAACGGGTCGACGCTGCTGGTGGCCTCGTCGAGTATGAGGACTTTCGGGTTGGCGACTAGGGCCCTGGCGAGGCAGACGAGCTGCCGCTGTCCGTAGCTGAGGTTGCTGCCGCGCTCCCTGACCTCCTCATCGTATCCGTTGGGTAGCCTCATTATGGGTTCGTGGATGCCGACCAGCCTCGCTACCTTGAACATGTCTTCGTCGGTGGCCTCGGGACGGCCGAACTTGAGGTTGTACCTCAGGGTGCCCTGGAAGAGGTAGGGCTCCTGGAGGACTATGCTCACCTTCCTCCTGAGAGATTCCAGCATCACCGTCCTCAGGTCGACGCCATCGATGGTCACCGCTCCGCTGTCAGGGTCGTAGAACCGACCGACAAGGTTAATTATGCTGGACTTCCCCGACCCCGTTGGGCCGAAGATAGCGAGGCGTTCCCCAGGCCGGGTCCTCAGGCTGATCCCCTTGAGAATAGGCTGATCCTTGACGTAGCTGAAGCTCACGTCCTTGATCTCGACGACGCCTTCCCCATCCGGTAACTCTACGGCGTCTAATGCTTCCTTCACCTCCGGCTCAACGTCAAGCACGGAGAAGATGCGCTCCGCGCCGGCAAGCGCGCTCTGTATCCCTCCATAGAACGTGCTGATGCTTTCTATGGGGGTCAAGAAACTGGTCAAGTACTGGGTGAAGGCGACCAAGTCGCCCAAGGTAAGGGCTGCACCGATCACCTGTTGACCACCAGTGAACCAGATGAGGGCGCTTATCAGGGCGGTGAAGAAGCTTACGATGGCGTCGTAGATGTTAGCCGTCACCTCGGCCCTGATCTGGGCCCGAGCATTCTCCTCATTGACAGTGTTGAAGTCGGCTAGGCTCCTCTCCTCCTGGGCCATAGCCTTCGTCACCTTTGCGCCGTACATCAGGTCCTGGACCTTCGCCGTCATTGCCGCGATGTTCAGCCGCGCCATCCTCCATCTGTCGCGGACATACCTCCTCAATGTTGTCGTGACGATGGCGAGGACTGGAGCCATGGCCATCGCCACAAGCGCCAGCTGCATGTTGAGCAGGAGCATGGTAGCCAGTACGGCGACCGCCGTCAACAGGTCTGCTACCACGCCGATCATGCCGGACGAGACCAGGGTCCTCATCGCTTCTGCGTCGTTGGTGACCCTGGAAACGAGCTTGCCGGTGTTGCCGTACTCGAAGAAACTTTGGCTCAGCTTCTCCAAGTGGAGGAAGAAGTCCCTTCGAATATCAGCTATCATGTAGTACCCAAGCTTGTTGATGTAATATTCCTGAAGGCTCATCGCCGCCCAGAGGGCGATGCCCACAGCGACGTAGACTAAGCTGGATGAGACGAGGATAGTCCAGGGTGAGGCCGCGGTTCCCCCGCTCATGGCCGAGGCGATTCCCCTTACTATGCCTGCAAGCCACTGCTCGTTCGGCTCCGGGGAATTGCTGATGAAGTTGTCGAGGGTGACCTTGTAGATGAACGGACCAGCAAGGACTAGGAGGGTCTTCATCAGGATGATGAAGCCTACCGCGGCGACCAGAGGCTTGTGACGGAGCATATACTCCCTGAGGATCCTCTTCACCAAGTCCCAGTCGTTGAACACCCGCTTGGTAGACTCGAGCGAGCCGACGTCGTATCTGCCGGAGTACTCAGCCATCAGTCGCTGGCCTCCTGCTCCAGCGTCAGGGTCTGCGACTCGATCAGCAGGCGATACTTCTCGCTCGTCTTCAGGAGGTCAGCATGTTTCCCAGTGGCTATGACGCGGCCCTTATCCACAACGATTACCCTGTCAGCGTTCTCACAGGTGGAGGCGCGCTGCGTGATTATCAGGGCCGTACGCCCCTCAAGCAGGGCGTCGATGGCCTTGCGGATCAAGACCTCCGTCTCAGCGTCAACGTTGCTCGTTGAATCGTCGAGGATGAGGACTCGGGGGTCGGTCAGGAGGACCCTGGCTATGGCGATCCTCTGCCTCTGCCCGCCGCTCAGGGTGAGGCCCCTCTCACCCACCTCGGTTTCGTAGCCCTTGGGCAGAGACGCTATGTAGTCATGAATCTGGGCAGCCTTCGCTGCTCGAGTCACCTCTTCATCCGACGCGTCGGGTTTGCCGAATGTGATGTTATCCCGTATCGTGGTTGAGAAGATGTAGATGTCCTGGAGGACGATGCCTATCTGGCTCCTCAGAGATTTCAGGGAGGCCTCACGGATGTCGCGACTGTCTATGAGAACCTGTCCGCTGGTCACGTCGTAGAAGCGGGGGATGAGTTCTGTGAGGGCGGTCTTGCCTGAGCCGACGAATCCGATTATAGCTATCCTCTCGCCTGCCGATACCCTGAGGCTGACATCCTTTACCGTCTCAGCGGTTCCGCCGTAGCTGAAGGATACGTTCCTAAACTCTATGTCGCCTCTGAGTCTCGGGAGGTCTACGGGGTTCTCCGCCTCCGGGACGTCCCTGCCTACGTCCAGCACCTCGAATACGCGGCGGGCGCTGACCAAGCCATCCTGGTAGAAGTCTATGAGCCGTGCGTACATCCTGACTGGGCCGACGAGTTGGTTGAAGTAGGTCCCGAAGACGACGAGTTCACCAAGAGTGAGCGAGCCTCCCGAGACCATGATGCCGCCGAATGCGAGAACTAGTGCCGTACCTATCGCGGTGATCATCGTGTTTGAAGGCGTGTAGCCCGCTTGTACCCTGAGAGTTCTGAGGCTTCTGGCGACGTATCCTTGGTTCTCTTTCTCGAATCTGTCAGCGAAAGCCTCTTCCTGCCCGAACCCCTTGATCAGCTTCTGGGCTGATATCCCCTCGATGAGTACGGAGTTGAGCGAATCGAGCTGGGCTCTTGTCGCAGACATCCGCTCTCTAGCCCTCCCCATGTAGAGGCGGGTAGTCAGGAAGACTACGGGGAGGGGCAACAAGGTTATGATGGTCAGCCTCAAGCTCATCGTCATTAGGACGGCAATTGTAAGGGCCAGCTGGAGGCTCATCCTGAAAGCTTCTCTGACAGTCTCCGAGTAGAACATGTCGATTGCGTTCATGTCACTGGTGACCCGGCTTATGATCTGGCCTGTCCTCACCTGGCCGAGGTAGCCGAACGACTTGTTGATGAGAGCGTTGTAAAGCTGGCCGCGCATATCGCGGATGATGTTCTGGCTTAGGACCCCACGTAGATACCTGTGGACGACGAAGAAGATTGACCTGATCACTGCTAGCAGTATCATCAAGCTGCTGAGTATGATGAGCAGCCCATACCTGTCGCTGACTCCTGTCCACGCCTTTAGCAGCTCCAGAAACCAGTTGGTTGCTCCCGGTGCTGGAACTAGGGCGTAGTCTATGATCAGCATCACAAGCAGGGGCGCGACTAGGCTGTATATACCCTCCCTCCCAAAGGCTGTGACGTTTATCATTGCGTAGGTGCCTAGGTAGGGCTTGACATATCCGAGGAGGCGCTTGGTCAAGCTCCAGTTGGACGGATCATACTTCTCCGCCATTGCCTGCTCCCCTTGTCACGTTAGCTGATTGCTCAATTGACGCGCTGCCAGCCTTTTTACACCCGACACTACTTACTCTTTCAATCTTCACTCCATTAGTCCTTCTCGACAACAATCTTCGACACGATCTGGATGAACAGCATCACAGCTGAGTCAGCGAGATCTTCTACTGTGTCGATAGGAAAGACTTAGGGAGGACTGAGTTGTCCCTCTTCGACGAACCTCGCGACCTTCAGTTCGATCTCCCGTTTCTCCGGTCTGGCCTTCATCACGAAGTACTCGCCGCCCTTCAGCCCAAGCAACTCCCTGATCTCTTTAGGGATGACGACGTAGTAGGAGGTTCCATCAGGCCGCATATACCCCTTAACAACGACCTGTTCGCGTCGTTCCTCCGTCCGATCAGGGGGCCCATGCCGACGATGATGACGGTGCTCTTCTGATGTCTCCTCCTCCACCACCATTCCTCGCTCTTCTTGCGTCTCCTCCTCCATTCCTCGCACCTCCCAATATGTTAAACATAATGAGCATAACGGGGATACTTAAGCCTTTCCATCCACCAGGTCGCCCCATAGGCTTGAACAGGTCTCAAACGCCCATTCATGAAGAGGGGGAGGGGTCTTGCAGGTTCTGCACGCTGCGGAGGCCATGGAGATATACTTGAAAGAGGCTA
>Ga0315306_10001616_pt1 | contig 10708 bp, 8 predicted proteins | sample TDP1_MG_FD_203803 | JGI IMG/M metagenome (GOLD analysis project Ga0315306, IMG submission 203803) | Freshwater sediment microbial communities from Lake Towuti, South Sulawesi, Indonesia - TDP1 | ecosystem: Environmental > Aquatic > Freshwater > Lake > Sediment | place: Indonesia: South Sulawesi... | reverse complement strand
ATTGAACGCGCGGTGCTCTCTCCCACGAAACAAGTGGACAAGGACATTCAACTGGTCAGTTCTGGGTCGGCAAGGTTTAGAGACGGCTTCGTAAGAATCATACTAAGGACGGCAGACGTGTCCGAGACTGGTTCAATGACTGAGAATCATCCAGACGACGTGCCTGGCACCACAGACTACTCAGGCGTCACCAAAGAGTTTGCAGAGAACCTCATGGACGATGTCGTGGACTACGTTTCTGAGTTTGTCGAGAGATTTGAGAAACTAGAAATACCTGCCATCACCGTATCCAAAGAGAAGGCATTGAAAGCCTTCAAGAGATAACGCCCTTAATCGACCCCTTCCTTTCTTCCTTGAATGACCCAGTAAAAGAATTGTCCGGTGGATCTTCCATTCAGTCAAGGTCTTTCATAGTGGCCGAATCAAGGCTGTTCATGGAAATGAGTCTTCATGAAGTAGGTGGCGGCTCTGTTTGCTTGGTCCGAGGAACCTTTTGAAGCAAAATGATTGCGCCCATTAGGAGTGTTGCAGCCAGGAGGAACGAGCTCCACATCCCATAGAGTTCGGCAGATGCTGTCCCAATCGCAGGTGCAACTGCCCCCGCGATGTATGAAGGTAAGAAGTAGAGTGCGTACCCGAGTCCCCTCTTGGAACTGGGAGTGAAATGGGACACTAGGGCTGCGTTTGGTGCCATCCCGCTGTAGACCGAGTAGCCGTACATGATTCCGAGAAGATATAGCCCCTCAACCGTTCTCACATTCGTAAAGCCGACCAGTGCGACAAGAGATGATGTCATTGACAACGTGAGCCATTTCTTTTCTCCGATCCTGTCGGCGATGAAACCTCCCACAGGGGCTGCAACAATTCCTGTCAGCGCGATTAGTCCGATGATGTAGCTTGCCGTTTGAACGGAGAACCCTCGCATCAGCACTATGTAAGGTGACATAAGAGTTGACACTATCTGCCTGCCAACTGAGTTGATGGCGATCACTGCGAGAACCGTTGAGAAGGCTACTGTGAACATGGACTTTAGACCTTCTCCGCCTCTTTCGATTGCGGTGTGAGCCTTCATATCTGGTAGCCTCATCTTCATCAGAAGGAATATGCAGATCAGGGTTGGGGGAACCCACAGGAGGTAGACAAGCCTCCATCCTGCGACTTCCAGCAACAAACCAACCGACAAGGGACCAAGCGCCCAGCCTAAGGTTCCGCCGGCCCCATGTATCCCCAGAGCCTTGTTCCTTTCTGCCTGAAACATTTGGCTAACGGCCCCGTACGCAGGCGGATGGTAGATTGTTGTCGAGAGAGCTAGGAGAGACAGAGAGATAATCACAAAGTACACGTTTGAGGCCTGAGTCATAAGAATGGCTGCTGCCGCTGTCAGGCATAAGCTGACTATGATCTGGCGAGAACATCCAAGTTTGTCAGCGAGGAACCCGGCGGGTATTGTTGTGAAGGCTTCAAAGAGGATCGGGATCATGACCATTATTCCGATGAGTCCGAGGCTGAGGTCGAACTCCTTCATGAAGACCGGAATTAACGCCAGATGTATCTGCACGTAGACGTGGTTGGCGAAATGTGTGAACGCCATTATTACTAGGTCGGGCAAGCTATACGAGGATTTCTCTGAGTCGACAGCGCTTTCCATCTGTCTCATCCCCACCGTAACCTTCAGTGTTAAGGCTGCATCGCCTCTCTCGAGCGAAATAAGCCTTGCAGCATACTGTCAATCGAGAGCGGTGGATGAGGACGAATGTGTCTCTTCAAATCCGACCGCGATGAGCCGGCTAACTCAGAAGCAAGTACCGGTGAACAGAGCTAGTCTGCCGAGTCCTATGCCAATTGCCGGAGAGCTTGCAGGCGCTTCACTATGTTCGGATGTGTCGAGAACACTTCCAGCACTCTGTCCAGCGCTGTGATCTTTCTTGAAAGCATCTCTTCTACAAGTTGCTGATCTGTTCCGAACATTCTTGAGGCGGCGATCGCCACTTGATCGCTTTCAGCCCTGTCAGGGTCGCTGATGAAGAGCGCCTTAAAACTGTTTGAACTCCCCGCGCCGACGTGTCGGGTCTTGATTCTGCCAGTCGACGCGACAATCTTCGCAAGAGCCTCTGAGAGCTTACGTGAACCATCCTCGACCGACGTGGCACTCGTCCGGTCTGCGTAGTATTCACGCATGCGACTCAATCCTAAAACGAAGAGTGTGAGAACCCAGTAGAGGATCATGGAACCAATCCCGATCAGAGCGGCCAATCCGCTACCCTCCTGTCTACGGTTCCCACGGCTATATGCCGAAGACATCATCATCGAATAGCCCAAGTAGTAGAAGATCGCGGGCAGCACTGACACTAACATCATTACTTGAACGTCCCTGTGCTTCAAGTGGCCTAGCTCATGCCCGACCACAGCCTCAACCTCTTCGTCTTCAAGGTCCTTGAGCAGGCCGCTTGTGACGGCAATCCTGTTTCCTGCGATCGGTGAACCGTATGCGAAGGCGTTCGGAATTGGGATATTGGCTAACATTAGCTTAGGCGTCTTTACTCCGATCTTTTGGCTCAGACTCTCAATCATGGCCCATAGCTTGGGGTTATCTGCCTTCGAAACGCTTCGTGTTCCATACAAACCACTTATGAGGTAAGGCGCGACAAGCCATTGAGCTATGTTGAATACTACGACGAAGAACGCAAGAGCTAGGAAACTCAACGTACCCATCAAACTCAGAACGACAGTGAAGAAAAGCGTCGAGACAGCAATGACAAAAGCTAGAGTACCGATCATGCCTAGGCGAAGTTTCAGTAGACTCATGAGCCTACCCTCGACAGTTTTCTGAGAATCACAATGAGCCCTATTTAAATCTAGTCTGATAGTCAGAAAGCGGAATAACACACCAGCTATCTAGGCCTGCGTGGGTCTTCTTATGCTGGCTCCGCCTCTTATGAATCTCCTATCGCTATGATTCCTAGTCAAGGTCATTGGCATCTGGCATCACCTCAAATAAGCAAGAAATGACTTAACAATTGGTCAAGACTCATACACTGGCTGAGACAATGAGCTACCAACGGTTCGTCGACGAAGTACGCCAAGCAATAGCAGGTGCTTTGGGGAAGCTTCGCTGTGACGAAAAGATCCCACTGGAGATTCCACCTGACCCCGCCATGGGAGACCTAGCCACAACTGTTGCATTTGCCATCTCTAAGAAGAAAAAGCAAGACGCGTCCAAAGTCGCGAACGACATTCTCACTCACATATCTGTGCCCGAACCGTCGCTGATAGATCGCGTTGAAGTTGCGGGGCCGTACTTGAACTTCTTCATGAGAGTAGACAGGATCGCAGGTGAAGTGTTCGAGTCGGTGACGCAACAGGGATCTTCGTACGGAAGCGCGGACTTAGGCCAGAGAAGACGCGTGCTAGTAGAGCATACGAATGTGAACCCGAACAAGGCAATCCATATTGGACACGCAAGAAACACCTGCCTAGGCGACTCACTAGCGAGGATCCTGCGGTTTACAGGATACGATGTGCAAGTGGCAAACTACGTAGATGATAGCGGAATACAAGTTGCCGATGTCATTCTAGGATTCGTCTCGCTTGGATTCAAAACAGATCCCCCTGAAGGTGTGAAATTCGACCAGTACTGCGGTGACGATGTCTACGTAAAGGTCAACCAAATGTATGAGGCACATCCTGAATTGCTGGAGCAACGGAAGAATATCAGCAGATCAATCGAGGAAGGGAACAATGAAACCGCGGCAATAGCCAAGCAGATATCGCTGAAGGTTCTGAAGGCACAGCTTGAAACTTGCTGGAGGTTGAATGTCTACTTCGACCTCCTTAACTGGGAGACTGACATCTTGCGCTCAGGGCTGTGGCATGAAGCTTTCAGCAGGCTGAAGGAAACTGGACTAGTTGTCTTGGAAGACAAGGGGGAACTCGCGGGGTGTTGGGTCGCGAAGGTGACAGCGCTGCCTGAGTTTGCAGCTGAGACAGATGCGGTCCTTGTAAGGAGTAACGGGACAACAACCTATCTCGGGAAAGATGTTCCGTATGCGATGTGGAAACTGGGTTTGTTGGACAAAGATTTTTCCTACAAGATTCTCATAGGCCAACCAAATGGCGACAACCTCTGGACAACAACATCTCAAGGAGGTGTAGAGCAACACCCAGTTTTTGGATCCGTAGACACAGCGATATCGGTTATCGACGTTCGCCAGAGCCGTCCACAAGAGATACTCTCGACATTCATGCGACTGATCGCAGGTGAGACAAGCCCAAAGAGGTACATCCACTATGCCTACGAAGTCGTCTCCTTGAGCCCGAAAACAGCGAAAGATTTGGGAGTTACTGTGTCAGAAGATGAGGAACGAAGAAAGATGCTGCACATGGAAGGGAGGCGAGGCCTATTCGTAAACGCCGACACGGTCCTAGATGGCCTTGCAAAGAAAGCGCTTGAGGAGACAAGGAAGAGGAACCCCGAGGCTGAGGAGAGCTGGCTGATAGAAACCGCGCAGAAGATTGCAACAGCAGCTTTCAGGTACGACCTCACAAAGGTGGATAACGACAAGATCATAGTGTTCGACCTAGACGAGGCAATTGACTTAGAAGGCGAAACTGGACCCTATGTTCAGTACGCACATGTCAGAGCCTGCAGAATCCTTGAGAAAGCAGCAGCCACTGCACAAGATCTTGCGGTAGATCCTTCGCTTCTGACCCAATCTGAAGAAATTACTCTAATAAAGGAGCTTTCGAAGTTTCCTTATATCGTCAAGACAGCTTCAGAAAGCCTGTCGCCGCAACGAGTCACCAGATACTCATACAGTCTTGCAACAGTCTTTAACGCATTCTATGAAAAATGTAGAGTCATCGGAGCGGAACCACGGAGCCTTGAGCAGACGAGACTTCGGTTGGTCGACTGTACCAAAACTGTTCTCAAAAACTGTCTTACTTTGCTGGGGATAGACACGCCTGACGGGATGTAATAGGCTGATTCCCAAGTTTCCAGTGCAAGAATCGTTAGGGATTTCCGAATTGCCAAAGGCGCGGGAAGTATCTGCCTCCATAGGGCTGGCTACTCGCGCACCCGGTCCGCAATCATTTTCTTGAGTTCAGTTTCATCGAAGAGTCCGGGGTACCGGCTTGCAATGAGCTTCTCATACTCTTCAGTTTCTTCGTCGGTCATGTATTGGAACATGTAGGTTCCTGTGTAAGGCGCGGGGTCTCCGCTTCTGGTCATGAACTCTATGTGCATCAGCGGGTCCCCTTTCTTGATCGTTATCGGCTGGCGTTCATTGTGAAGGTTGACGAGCTCCAAAGCAAGTCTCCCAACGAAACCGCTGTGGACCTTTGCAGCGTTGAGGAAGGACAGCCCCACTCGGCCGTATTTGCTCTTGGCGGTTAGGTGAGCCACATAGTCTGGAGGAGTGAATACAATCTCATGCGATATGAGGTTCTTGTGTTCAAGGTAGTGGAGTGAGGTTTCCTCCCTAACTGTAAGGACGTAGCCATCTCCATCTAGGAGATCAGCGTTGAAGGGATGAATACACTTGCGCCCATCGATGAGCTTCACGAGCTCGCTCTTGCCAACTATGCACATTGGTTCTCACCATTTGTGAGGAAAATCATTTCAGGATCGTGATGGTTGGAGAGTTTTGGAACAAGCGGTCGGTCCGGGCCTTGGTGGAATTAGTCTTGAAGTCCAGAAGAAGTATCCTTTCTTCGCCATTGCTGATGCTAAGCTCAAGACTCAGCGTCACACCTGGTTGGCTGACTGACAGGTTGACCCTACTGCCGTTCAGAACGGCGATTGCCTCGGCCCAGGCGAATCTGATCTTGTCATATTTGCCAGCGGTTATCCGCGATCTGAGCAAAGTTTCCGTTATGTTTCGGAGGCTTGTCAGGTCGTAAGTTGAACTCATATTAATCAATTCTATCCACCCTGTCTTCTCGCCTTCACCAATTCTATGGAGAGCGATCTTTGAGCACTTTGCGTAGATAGGCTCGCCGGGGAGAGCTCCGCTGTCGGTGATCTTCAGAGTGACTACTCCCATTGCGAATGAAGGATAGAAGATGACTGCTAACACAAGGACAAGGAGGATCGCACTGACAGGTCTCCTTAGGTTCAAGCTCTTCACCGCGCGCTATTTTCTGTGAACACTGCATTCATCGTTTATAAAAGGAGTCTCTGTTTGCAGCTGTTTGGACGCTCAGCCCGTCGACCTATCCCCTGGGAAATCGGATTTCGCTATCGAAGGCGTAGAGCATCTTAGCACGACGCTGGCTCGATACCGGGGACGTCCCATGATCTCGAAATCGCACGAAGGGATTGGGCTTGGTCTAGGGTTGAGAAGAGGATAGTCGCAATCAGATGCTTTCTTGGATATTGATCGACTACGGGGTAGCGGGACCGTCAAGCCTTGATGGAAAGTTTGATAAGGGCTAGAGACGCAATCCACGCTCCGGAGAATACAAGAATGAAAATCTTGAAAGAGATAAAGGCCATCGCCAAGACTACGAGCATACTGATAGTCGTTGCGATAATCGTTATCGCCGCGATCGGAACCTACTATTACCTTCCCACTCCCACTCCTACTCCCACTACCACCCCTGCTGCAACAACCACAAAACCTCCTCCGAAGCCAACGGGACCGTTGATGGTTTACAGTGCACTTTCAGACTTTGAAATCGCGAGGATCTGCAGCGCTTTTCAAGAAGAGACTGGAATAGAGACGAAGTTCCTCAGAGCGTCCGCCGGGGAACTACTCGCCAGGGTTGACGCAGAATCTAAGAAGCCCATAGGAGACGTATGGTTGGGCGGACCTTGCCTCAACCATGAAGTGGCGAAAGCTAAGGGCTTGCTCTTGCAGTACAAGTCCCCAGTCGCAGCTGAGATTGACCCCTTCTACCGTGACGCGGACAGTTATTGGAACGGGTTCTATCTGGGAGCCATTGGCATATGTGTCAACACGGCTAGAATTGCCTCTCTGAAACTTAAAGAGCCAAAAACATGGAAAGATCTCCTAAACGCCACGTACAAAGGTGAAATAATCTCAAGCGACCCATCTACATCGGGAACAGCACAGACAATCTTCGGCACAGCTCTACAGCTATATGGCTGGGATCCCGGGTGGGAGTACCTCAGGGCGCTCAACAAAAACGTACACCACCTTGAGAGAGCAGGGGCAGCTCCAGCGCAGAGAGTTGGGGTCGGAGAGGCTGCAATCGGATTGTCATTTGGGCACGATATACAGAAGATAATCTTTGCTGGATACGGAGTCAAGTTGATCTATCCTGAAGAGGGAACGGGCTGGGAGATAGGCGGTCTCTCAATAATCAATAACGGACCCAACCCTGAAGCGGCAAAGGTATTCGTCGACTGGATGCTTGGGAAGAAGGCTGGGCAGCTTCACACGGACATCTCCTTAAGGCTCTCAACTAGGAAGGACGTTGCGTTGCCATCAGGAGCAATACCTCTGAGCCAAATAAAACTCATAAAATACGACTACAAGTGGGTGGCCGACAACTTGGACAGAATCCTCAAAGAATGGGAGAAGATCAGAGCCGGCTGATCATCTTCCTTCTCTTTTTTCAAAAAGGCTGACATGTTGACTTTTTCCAAAAGAACCAGGTTCCTTTCTAAGGATCCAACCACCATCGGCCTCTATCTGGCGGCTTTCCTGTTCATGCTAGTTTTCTTTTTGTGGCCTCTTGGCACCATGGTGGCCGCGAGCGTCGAAGGGCCCTCTGGCCCATCGTTCGCGTATTATGTTGATTTTCTCTCAAGGAAGTTACTGGTCAATTCCTTCTGGAACAGCTTAATGATGGCAGTCATCTCAACTGCTTCGGCTACAGTCGTCGGTTTTCTGTTCGCCTACGCCATGACTCGAGTAGATATGCCCGGAAAGAGATTCTTCAAAGGAATTGTCATTCTTCAACTCATCTCCCTTCCGTTCACCGTTGGGCTTTCTTTCATTATGCTCTTCGGCAGGAGAGGTTTGATCACTTACGGACTGCTAGGAAGACCTTTCGAGATCTACGGCTGGCATGGACTTTGGATGGTTCAGACACTAACCTTCTTTCCATTGGCATACTTGGTTTTGGTCGGGGTTCTCAAATCAATCGACCCAGCTCTGGAGTACGCGGCCCGCAACCTCGGCGCGCGGGATACTCACGTCTTCAAGGACGTAGTTCTCCCGCTGTCGATACCAGGAGTGGCTAGCGCAGCTCTACTTGTAGCTATGAATGTACTCGGCGACTTCGGAAATCCGGCGCTTATCGCAGGTGACTTCACGGTGATTGCCACTGAGGCTTATATGCAGATAGTTGGCTGGGGAAACTTCAGGATGGCTGCGGTTCTCTGCAATATTCTGTTCCTACCCGTGTTCATTCTCTTCATCGCCCAGAAATACTGGGTTAGCAGGAAGGTCTATGTCACCGTGACGGGTGCACCGACTCAATTGGGAATCAGGAAGACAGGTAGACTCGTCAAATGGTTTCTATTCTCTTTTTGTCTGATTGTCTCGTCAGTGATCGTACTGATCTACGCAAGCATCGGTCTAGGCGGATTCGTCAGAACGTGGGGGATGGACTACTCATTCACAACGCAGCATTTAGACTATGTCATATTCCAAGGCATCCCTGCCATAGAAAACGCATTGATCTTCTCGCTGACTTCGGGACTTGCATGTGCAATCCTAGGCGTCCTAGATGCCTACATTATCTTCAGGAAAAGAATGTTAGGGCGACAGCTCCTCGACTTCATCTCCACTTTGCCTGCAGCCGTTCCCGGCTTCATACTGGGGATAGGATACATTCTAAGCTTCAACACTCCTCCTCTAATTCTAACAGCGACACCTTACATTATTATCCTAAACAATATCGCAAGGGATTTGCCGACTGGCTTTCAGGCCGGGATGGCGGGGATCCAGCAAATTGATGTTTCAATTGAGGAAGCATCAGTGAACCTTGGTGCTGGCACCTTTCAAACTCTTCGGAATGTCGCTTTGCCACTATTGAAGTCGGCACTCGGGGCGGGTTTCATATACTCATTCATTAAGTGTATGACAACGGTGAGTGCTGTGATATTCCTAATAACACCCAAATGGAATCTGCCTTCACCAATTATACTGGGACTCGCAAGTGAGGGATACTGGGGTCAGGCTGCCGCGCTATCCGCTATTCTGCTGACGATAGTTGTTGGTACGCTACTCGTGTGTCGAGCGGTTGCTGGGAAAAGAATACCGCTCTTTGAAGTTTAGAGGATGCAAACATGAAAGAAGCAGTCAGTCTAAATGAGGCAACCAAAAAGTTTGGCTCAGTCACAGCTGTGGACCACGCAACATTCGCTGTCGAAGACCAGTCGTTCACTGTGCTACTGGGACCGAGTGGATGCGGAAAAACGACGTTGCTGAGAAGCATAGCCGGATTCTACGATCTAGATGAAGGCCAGATCCTCATCAAAGGAAGAGACGTCACAAACGTTCCTCCTCATAAGCGGAACACGGGAATGGTCTTTCAGAACTACGCGTTGTTCCCTCACATGAAAGTGTTCGACAATATAGCATACGGATTGAGATTTAGACAGTTTCCCAAGGCAGAAGCAGAGCAAAGGGTCAGAAAAGTCGCAGGGATGCTGGGGATAGAGCATCTCTTGACTAGGTTTCCGGCTCAGTTGAGTGGAGGCGAACAGCAGAGAGTTGCTGTGGCGAGAGCTCTTGTGATCGAGCCTGAAGTTCTTCTTCTTGACGAGCCTTTGAGCAACCTAGATGCCAAAGTGAGAGTTCATGTGCGGGTAGAGCTAAAGAAGATTCAACAACAACTAGGCATCACGGCGATACATGTCACACATGACCAAGAAGAAGCGCTTGCCATTGGCGACAAGATCGTTGTCATGAACAAGGGGCAGGTCATTCAGATCGGAACCCCTACAGAGATCTACTTCAAGCCCAAGGCAAGGTTTGTGGCCGACTTCATAGGAACGATCAACCTGCTCAAGGCAACTGTTGTCAAGACGACTGCAAAAGAGGTTCTCCTTTCCGTCGGACCAGAGATGGTTCTTTCAGCGTCCACGGATCCTGAAGTTGCCCTAAGTGATGGCCAAGACGCCACATTGTCGATTCGGCCCGAAAGCATTGAGATCAGTAGCGAGAAGCCGACACGTGAAGGCAACGTTCTTCATGGAGAGGTGAAGGACACGATCTTCATGGGGGCGGTAACGAGATACTTTGTCCAGACAGGTGACCTTGAGCTAATCGCGGATGTCCAAGGATCAGATGTGCCTCTGAAAGGCAGCGTTTACGTAAGCGTGGACAGTTCGAAGTTGCACATACTGCCAGAGCTCGAGTAGGAGCAGGCGGGCAAGTTCATCACCGATTCATCTCTCAGAGAAGCAGGAAGAGTGGGTGTCATACACCCCCCTCCCGGTCGCTTGAAAGTCCCGTTTTGGGCTTATTTTCGGCAGATTGGTCTATTTCTTGCTTAGTCCAAGTCTCCGAAAGGTGGAAATAGTCTCGTCCAGTCTCTGGAAGGCGAGCAAAGGTTGCCACTAGATAGATCTCTTAGCTTCAAGGCTGTGGTGCAGGAGGGAGACCGGCTTCAGGTTCCACGTCTGATAAGGTGGCAGTTTAGTTTGGAGCCCACGCAGGTCTTGGAGATTAGAATTCGCTCTGCGGAGCGCATCGGTGCTAGTGCGGAAACCTACTATGCGAAAGTGAGG
>Ga0315306_10001614_pt1 | contig 10718 bp, 11 predicted proteins | sample TDP1_MG_FD_203803 | JGI IMG/M metagenome (GOLD analysis project Ga0315306, IMG submission 203803) | Freshwater sediment microbial communities from Lake Towuti, South Sulawesi, Indonesia - TDP1 | ecosystem: Environmental > Aquatic > Freshwater > Lake > Sediment | place: Indonesia: South Sulawesi... | reverse complement strand
TTCTTCCCGAACAAGCGTCTCAATCTTTCCAACAATTGAAAATCACGTGCCAGTTCAACATTCAAACGGTAATATACCATAAAATAAATATTGACAAGAAACTATCTTCCGAAACTATCTTACCTATTCTTGAATCATACTATACAAAATGACGGGTATTTTGAAGGATATTATTTATATGTGAAAAGTGGTCACTTTTACCCATAATAGTTAACCTTCGTGACCACCCTAAGTATACTTCGTGAAAAATGATGAGGTGAAGAGAAGTTGAGTGAAGAAGAAAAACATGAAGAGAGGAAGCCAAAGAAAGAAGAAATAGAAGAACTTAAACAGGTCTTGGGAACAGTCTCCGATATGGTACCAAATCTGATAAGAGGAATAGTCTCATCTATCTTCTCCGCTGAAGCTGGTAAAAACATGGGAGCAGCAGCCGCTAATTTCTACAAGGAGCTGAAAGCCGCGGGAATGCCCGACGAAGTAGCCATAAAAATGACTGAAGACTACGTCCACACATTCACAGATATCGGAAAGCTAATCCAAGAAGCAACCAAAAGGGGAGGACTCGGTATAAAGCAAGCTGAAAAAACTGGAGAAGATATACAAAAGATCGTTGAGGAAGAGGTCCGCAAGAAATTGTCGGATAAGACCACTGAAAAGCCAGAGTAAGCCTCAACCTCCACTCTTTTTTGGTGAAGAGAAACGGGAAAGATAAGAAAGCTGTCGGTTGTACTCAGCATCACCTACTCACTGTTTAGAATATTAGGAAGCTTACTGACTGCATGGTTGACCCTAGGTTGGAACGTGAGAAGGGCTAGGAAAGCTTTCGAGACTGAGTTAAGGAAGGAAGGAATCTCAAAGGAAGATGCAGAAAGACTAAGTAAATATTTTACAGATTTTAAGGACCAGATGATGAACACAGCCAAAGACGCAATTAGGCAAGGCAGGAAACCGCAATCGCAATAGACCCCAATATGCTAGATTGTTCTAAAGTCTTCATGAATCTGGGAACAACATACGCTGGAAAAGGAAATTTCTAGTCCTAAGGTTTTCGATCTTTCTATGGCTTCGACGGTTGGGAAGGCTATGGCGTTCACCCCAGCCTCAACTGCTAAACTGTCTGTCATAGCCCTGTGTTTCCCCTTTGGCCTTACGCATCCAAGCGCCATAGGAACTTTCGGCATCATGAACCTGGCTTGGATTAGGACCTCTATTATTTCTTCTGGAGACGGGGGCTTCACATCTTCCATCCTTGTGCCTTTAATGGGAAAGAAGGCGATCATTATGAGGGCTGAGGGACGATATTTCGCGATCATCCTCAAAGCCTCCAGTTCGCCTCTCAATGTGCCGTAGTGAAGCCCCGCCAACACGTGTGGCGTGAAGGGCACCCCAGATTCGCTGAGGGCGTGGAGAGATTCCTCATAATCCTTTGTTGATGCATCAAGATTGTATATCTCCTTTATGGTTTCATCTGAGCCTATGATGTCAATCGAAACAGCGTCTACACCAGCTTCTCTCAGCCTCTTCGCGGTTTCAAAGTCAATAAGCCCGGTATGTACCACGATCGTCAATCCTAGCCTACTCTTTATCTTGCCAATTGTATCGATAAATCTGCCGACCGGAACCGAACCGTTTGGAATGCATCCTCCACTTATTAGACAGCCAACGGCCCCTCTCTCCTTAATATCCGTGCACACTTCCATAAGTCTCCTAGGCGTCTGTGCGGGGACCATTGTGCCAAGTATCCTACCTTCGCAGTGGCCGCAGTTCAATGAGCAGAATCTGCCGGTGATTGATATCGATGGGAAAGTCGACCGCAAGGATCTTAAATACTCATTTCCGTAGTGTGCGAAGCCGGGTGCGTAGAAGCGAATTCTTCTGCCAAAACTGTTCCAACTAATCTCTCGTGACCGAAGGATCTTCTCCTCAAATCTCTCAGGTAATAATTCTGCGTAATTTCCCACAGGTTCTATCTCTAGCAAAGCAGGTTAAAAATCTTAGTTATCTTTTTATATTATTTTATACCGATCATGGTCAAGCTTGGAAGGGATCAACCTTGAAAAGGGAACTACTGATTGAGAAGATTTTGCCAGCGTTTATATTCCTCTCACTATGGCTAGATGGATGGTTCTTTCCATTACTTCTACTTCCTTTCATTTACGTCACTCTCGTAGAGAGGCAGAATTTGTCGTGGCTGGGATTCGGTAGAAAGGAGATTACGCGTTCCATCTTTCTGGGAACATTTGCCACCGTATTTCTAATTGTAGTATATTACCCCATCTTTCTATACTACGCTGGTACACAAGATTACAAGTCTCCCACCTTAACCGACCTATTTACGGACATTATCTGGTACCCCTTATACGAAGAGGTTGCCTACAGGAGCTTCCTACTCGTGCACTTCACCGACTTCAAAGCCTTGAGCAGCCAAAAGAATTTTCTAATCAACCTTCTCCAATCGCTTCTTTTCCTATCTATTCATAGACATCATATAATATCAGGAATGCCATTGCTTTTGATTCCAGTTTTCCTTTTAGGATTTCTGAATGGTTTCATTTTCCAAAGAACTAGGAATATTTTCGGCTGTTTATTTTCACACATGGCTCTCAATGGATTCGCCCTATTCTTTCGCTTCTCTTAGAGCGGAAAGCGTAGTACATTGCTAAAACTCCTTCTTAACCGACCACCTGAACAAGACTGAGCCAATTGCGTAAACTAAGACAGCACTTATCACTACACTGGGAATGATGACGATAATTTTAGACAAGTCACCACCATAGATCATGATCTCTCTGACACCATCTATGGTCTGCGCCAACGGAAAAATCTCAGCGAATCTCTGAAGAACGGGTGGAAGCATGAACTTGGGGAACCAGATGCCAGTTATGAAGATCAGTGGAAAGCTTATGAGCATGGTGATGCCGGCGCCTGCTTCTGAACTCTTGCATATAGAAGATAGTGCAAGCCCTATCCCTATCGTCAAGAAAGCCCCCAGAAGGAGCAAAACGGGAACCATCCAGTGAATCGGATTCTGAACAGGGTTCCATTGGATCCTGGCGCCCATCGCAACACCAAAGAGCAGACAGATCAGAGAAGTGAAGACCAGCAAACACAATATCGCCAAAGTTTTACCAAGAAGCAGATCCCAGGGGCCTATTGGGGTGGAGAGTATTCTGCGAAGGGTCTTTCTTTCCTTCTCAACTACTATGGCGTTGGCAGCCATCTGCATACCTATGAAAAGAAATTGGACGCCCATCATGCCCACGGTGTAGACTCCGATAGCCCCTTCCTTTGTTGAGACTGTTTCCGGCGCTATCTTCTCAAACGTCGCTGCCAAGGGGAACGATAACCCGTATAGGTAGAGTCGGATCTCGTTCCATGTCATATTTGATGGTGGGACATACTGCCGCATTGACTCAATCCGCGTCGAGGCGATGCCTTTGGAGAGCTGATCAAAGAAGCCGCGTAGAACCGCCTCGGATATCTGCGTCTTATAAATGTCTACGCCGCTGATGTAGATTCTAAGCTCACTTGTGATGGAAAGGCTTACATTTTCTGAAAACTTCGGAGGAAATATTATTATTGCATCGAGTTCGCCCTTCCGCAAGGCTTCTATAGCCTGTGTTTGACTCTCAAACAGTCTCACTTGGTAAATCTCAACATCATCCATTTTAGTTTGGTTCATTAGGCTGACAATGGATGTGGCGTTGAAACTGTATCCAGCAATCGTCGCATCTTCATATACAACTCCCATATTCAACGTAACAGGTTTGGGCGATGCCACAAAGAGGGTTGCCGCAAAAAACAGCATCATCACGGGATATGCAATCAAGAAGAATAGGACCATCTTTTCCCGAGAGGCTAGAATAACATCCTTCTTAGCTATGGCAAGAACAGCTCTAGGGTTCATTTTCTGTGATCCTCCTTCCAGTTAATTTGAGAAAAACATCTTCTAGTGTAGGCTTAGCCACTTGTATACTGAGTACTCTACATCGTTTTCTGACTGTCTCTTCCACAATCTGGGGCAAGACAGGGTCGGGATTCTTATTGTAAAGGGTAAATGTTGAGTCTGTAAGAGTCACTCTTCCTTCTTCTGAGAATTTCGATAAAGCCTTTTCCAACTCAGGCTTAACTTCAGCCACGGTGACCTTGACAACAGACATAGGACCGAGCATCTGCTTCAGCCTTAGAGGGGAATCCAGCGCGACTACGCGGCCCCTATCCATGATGGCAACCCTGTCAGACAGCTCATCAGCCTCTTCCATATAGTGCGTTGCCAAGACTATGGTCTTCCCCTGCTTCTTCAAAGACAGAATCTTATCCCAGACCATGCGCCTAATCTGAGGATCAAGCCCTGTGGTGGGCTCATCCAAAAGCATAACTTGGGGATCACTTATGAGGGCGGCTGCCAAGTTTAGCCGTTTCTTCATCCCACCTGAATAGGTTCTCACCCTTTTTCGGCCTGCATCTGTCAGCTCAACGAATTCTAGCAGCTCTTCTATACGCTTTCTAGTCTCCCCTGCAGACAGTGCGTAGAGTCCAGCGAAGAACCTCAAGTTTTCGGTTGCATTGAGGTCATCATAGACAACACCATCTTGAGGACAGTACGAGATCAAAGACTTCGCTTTTATCGGATCATTCACAACATCATATCCCACGAGTTTCACATGTCCCTTGGTAGGAGTCACAACCCCAGCCATCATACCCAACAAAGTGGTTTTTCCAGCTCCATTCGGACCGAGTAAGCCGAAGACTTCGCCTTCATCTATCTCTAGGCTCACGTTCGAGACGGCAGTGAAAGACCCATATTCCTTAACGGCACCATGGACTTCCACAGCTGGCAATTTTCTCCCCTCGGAAACCTGATACCCTATCTCACACAGAACGCTGGTATTTTAGACTTCCGTAGGAGAGATACGTGCACTTTCATATTTGTTCCTGAGCCATGAGTGGAGCGATCATCAAAGGCAGAATGACGGTCGCATCGCCTTCGATTGTCACCTGCTTGGCTGACTCTTTCACTTTCCCCCAGGATATAGCTTCGCGCACTCTGGCTCCTGAGAGGCTTCCATCCCACTCAACCGCAGTTGTCAAGTATATGGCGTAATCAAGTCCGCCTTTGAACTGGTTCCACCAGATGACATGATGCTTCGAGATTCCACCCCCCACGATCAGGGCTCCAGTTCTCTCAGAATCGAAGATCAGATCGTTAAGCTCCTGTTCATCCTTAAGAACATCGATCTTCAACCTATGATCCTGAGAGAACAACCAGAGTTGATAGCCTACAGCCCCATCGGTCAAACCAGGCACATAAACTGGTACTCCATTTTTCGCCGCCCAATACAATATAGAGTCTTCATGACACACTCTTCTCCCAATCTCCAAGGAGAGCTCCCGGCTGGAAATCTCGCGGACGCCTTCATTCCAGAGTTCAGTTAGAAGCTCCATCATCTTCTCTTCGATGATCATGCCATAACTCTCGTTAGGCACTAACACGTTTCCCAGGCGGTTCACACCTTTCCTGTGGAGTTCGCTATCGTCAAGGTCAAAGGATCCACAGTAATAGTTTTTCCAGCTCCTAGCCAAGTCGTGGTCTAGCGTACCGCATGTCGTAACAATGACATCCACAAAGCGGCGCTTAACCATCTCCCTAAGGACACCCCTTGTTCCAGTTGCGATTATGCAAGCGGGAAAGGATAGAAATTTGACACATTTCCGATCAGAGATCATGTTCTTCAGAATGTCCACGCCGGCGACGACCTTTTCAGCTGTAAACCCCCATGCTCCTCTCATCTGCTCAATGAGTTCGCTGACCGTGATGCTTGGGTCCAGATGGTAATCTTTAATGGCTTTCAGTTCGTTGACCAACTTTCAACCTCCATAGGGCGGTTTTTAGGCTAGTGTAAGTGCGTCAATCCTATAACAATTGCGGACAAAGATTTATGAAATGTCGGGTTGTCAGTAATCGCGACTCTGTATGAACGACCTTAAGTGCCTTGTTGCTTTCTACTCTCGAACAGGAACGGCGCCTTCGGCTACATGATGTCTTCAATGGACATCACATAGAGAAAAACAATGATGATCGAGCAGGTGAAATATAATCCGGCCGCGTATGATGTAATTGTAATCAGTACGCCTGTCTGGGTCGGCACAAGTCTACGCCTGTAAGAACATACATTCTGCAATACAAGAACCTCTTTAGAAAGGCGGCATTCTTCTGTACATGCGGCTCTAGAGTAACGGCCACACATTCAGAGATATGGAAAGCCTTTGCAGCAGGGAACCAATTGCTATATTTGAAGTTGACTCTAGAAAGGCCGCAGACCAAAAACGTGGCGACAAAATCACAGAATTCACAAGAAAAATAAACTGCATACAAGCATAGATTTGAATGTTTTTAAGCCTGTTCATATCCAATAAGAAAGTTGTGGGTAAACCCTGTTTGCCAAGAGCGGATAAAAAGCTCTAGATGTCTTCCCTGTCCCCACGATGCTGGAGAGCTACAAGATGTCCCGAGACGATCTACCGGATAGGGTCAGAGTCTCTATCGGATCAGCAGTCGTCCTTGGTTTGGCTAAGGTTAAACTTGACGTCGAGCCCACGACTGTGTACATGCTTACCTACAGAAGGGGAAGGTGCTCTGCCAACTGCGCATTCTGCCCTCAGTCAGCGGTAAGCGAGGGAAGGGCAGATCTTCTTTCACGGGTTGTGTGGCCAGCTTTCCATACGCGAGAGGTTATCCCCCGGATTGCGGAGGCCTTCAAAAAGGGAGAGATGAGAAGGGCATGTATTCAAGCACTCAATTATCCAGGAGTGCAAGAGGACATAATTTATCTGGCGAGAGAACTACACTCCTTCTCAGAAATTCCGATCTCGGTTTCCTGCCAGCCACTAAACCGCGAGGACATGCGAAGACTTGATGAGGCGGGCGTCGAGAGGGTCAGCATTGCCTTGGACGCAGTGACTGGGAAGCTCTTTGACAAGGTGAAGGGAACATCGATTGGCGGTCCTTACACCTGGGAAGGGCATCTCGAAGCGTTGAAGAATGCTGTCAAAATATTCGGTAATGATCGCGTCACAACCCACCTCATAGCTGGCCTCGGAGAGAAGGAAGAAGACTTTGTCATGATGATTCAGAGATGCGTCGACTCAGGGGTTTACCCTGCGGTCTTCGCCTTCACACCTATACCGGGAACAGTCATGGCGGATCGTCCTCCACCCTCTGTGGCAAAGTACAGAAGACTCCAGGTTGCCCACTATCTTATGACACATGGGATAAGGCGCTACGAGGACATGAACTTCAGGGATGGTTGTCTCACTAGCTTTGGTCTCTCAAAAGAAGAACATCTAAAAACTATTAGAACTGGTAAGCCGTTCAGAACGTCTGGATGCCCAGGCTGTAATAGGCCTTATTATAACGAAAGACCTGGCGGCCCGATCTATAATTATCCAAGGCATCCTGCACCTTCTGATATAGCCGTGATTGAGGAACTACTAGGTGACATATCTTGTATCCCTTGATCCAGATTGATGCTGATCACAAGATCATCTTCGACGATTTCCGGAACATTAGATTGGACGAAAAGGCGGACCTTGTATTTGCCGACCCACCCTTCGGCATTAATTTCAGAGGCAATATGCTGAGCTATCATCGAACACCTGATGCATTGACGTACCTAGAGGTCCCAAAGGAAGAGTACCCCAGTTTCATCCGAAGCCTCCTAGAGTGGTCCTTTAATACACTTAAGGCTTCAGGAAGTATGTGGTTGCTTTCCGGCTGGAACAACCTTGGCACCGTTCTAGGCGCCATTGAAGGGTCAGGCTTCCACCTTCTCAATCACTGCATTTGGAGGTATCAGTTCGGCGTCTTCACGAGGAAACGGTTCACGACTTCCCACTATCACCTCTTGCTACTGGTCAAGGATGACAAAAACTACACTTTCAATAAACCGGCACATTATGCCGAGGACGTCTGGAACATCAGAAGGCCGTATCGTCGCGGGGTGAGGACGGCAGGCAACGAGCTTCCAGAAAAGCTGGTTGAGAAATGCATATTCACATCCTCGAACAAAGGCGATCTAGTAGTGGACCCCGTTTTGGGTTCAGGAACGACAATGAAAGTCTGCCTACGTACAGAAAGAAGGTGCATAGGCATCGAGGTAAATCCTGCCCTTGCAGAAAGGATCATCTCAAAAATAAGGCTAGATAAGAAGGATTGGACAAAGTAGTTACAACTGATCATCTTAGATAAAGCATAAAAACCATTCGAAAATGTCTTACTATCAAACCAAACTCCTTTAGAGTCTGGAAAGGATATGTGTTGATTAGGGTGCAAGTATATGATCGATCAAATTTCATTGAACGAGTTTGCAGACCTGCTTCCAAATAAAGCACGTATGGAAAGAGACCCCATTTTCGAGAGCATGCTTGAGAGAAGGGATAAATCTTTAAGAGTAACTTTTGGTGAGGCTATCGATAGATGGTTCCGCCAATACTTTGATGTTGATGTTAAAAAATCAAGGGACTATGTGTACGGGGAAGGATTAAAAAGATTAGGATTGAATCCTATCCCAAAAGAGTTTCGTGGTCCTCCCTTCTTTGGGGCAAAAATGTATCCTGATGTGGCACTGATTATGCCTGATGGACAATTCAAGATTGCTATTGAACTTGAGCATGGCAACAAAGGGAGTCAAATAAGAAATGCCTTGGCAAAAGCAAGCTTTTCAGTAATACTAGGAAAATATTATCGAGCTCTTGTGTTATTCTTTATAGACCCGCCAAAATCATTGGATTCTTTTCAAAAAGGAACTTCAGATGAGAAAGTACTAAAATTATACGAAGAGCGATTTCGTACGACATTGCATTTGATTTAGAAAGCATATTTCCAATTTATCTTCTTTGTGGTTTGTCCCGTTTTGTCCGATGAAAAGGCTAAAAAATGGTTTGTCGGACACATTCACACTGTAGATATTGTTGACTAAGCAATACTCGATCAAGAAGTCATCTACTCATCTATAAACGAAGCTTGCTAGAAGAATAAGGACCATCTTTTTACGAAACTAGCGATAAAGTCAATGAAGCCAACTTGTGGTATCTCAAAGCGTTGACTCTATAAAGTAGGCAATGTCCTCGGCTACCTTCGAAAAAGTCTTCGCACTCGTCTCCAAGGACAGGTCGTAGTTCGTCACATCTAGACAGGTTTTTCCCAAGACTCTCTGCATAAGTTGGTTTCTCTCCTCGTCACTTCTTTGTACGTCGTCTCTTGCCGCTTGGATAGGTATGCCCCTTCTTTGGGCAACATGTTTGATTCTGTCCTTCAAGCCCGTGTTAAGAAAGATCTTTATCATGTCTTTCCTGCCCAGCAACATGAAAGCTGATCTACCCTCGACGATGATGTTGTCCCTCTTGAGAATTTCGTCAAGCTTGCCGCTTATAATCACATCAAAGTCGATCTCTCCAGACTTGCTCAGAGACTCAAAATCTCTCATAGACCTGATAATGCTGCTTGTATTGTAATTTTCCAGCTTGAATCTTGATGCAAGGATTTCAGCAACCTCGGTGCAGCCTGAGCCCAGATACCCGCATAAAGCGATCTTCAATGAGATCACCAAACTAAGAGTGAAATATACATCTATAAAAACATTAACCCATCCCTTAGAAGCTTTCGGTAAGACCCTTAACTTCAGCATCATTCGCTGCTCTCCTGCATAGCTATATATGACCCCGTCTACCAATGAGTGAAGCAAAAAGACTGGGGCGATAGTAAATTGCGTATCGCCATAGGCGGGATCTCCCACGAAACGAACACTTTTAACACTACACCCACAAGCCTCGAGGCTTTTAGAATCCAGAAAGATCAAGATTTGCTCAGAGACGATGCTGTAAAAGCTTTGACGCAAGCTGGCGTCGATGTCATACCTGCAATCTTGGCGGATGCGCCTCCATCGGGGCTTATACGGAAAGATGCTTACCTCCACCTGAAAGAAGAGCTCTTGAGCCGAGTTGAGACAGCTGGGACCCTTGACGGTGTATGCCTCTTCCTTCACGGAGCTATGGAAGTAGAGGACATTGGAAGCGGTGAAACCGATCTGGTCAACAGCATCCGACAAGAAGTTGGCGATGATGCCTTGATCTCTGCAAGTCTAGATCTCCACGGCAACATTGCACCAGAACTGCCGAAGTCCGCTGATATATTGACAGCCTACCGGACTGCACCACACATCGATGTCTCAGAGACCAAAGTCAGAGCGGCTTCACTGCTCGTCGAGTGCATCAGAAGCAAGCTTAAACCTGTTTCAGTCATGGTTAAACTGCCCATGCTTCTGCCTGGAGAGATGGCTGTGACGAGCATTGAGCCCACTCTTAGCTTGTATCGAAAGCTGCAAGAGATTGATCATCTAAGCTATGCGCTTGACTCATCTCTTCTGGTCGGTATGGCATGGGCAGACACTCCAAACGCAGGTGCCAGCGTCCTTGTTGTCGCAAAGGACAAAGATTGTTCAGAGAGAGCTTACGGAGAAGCCCGTAGTCTTGCTAAGGAATGTTGGGAAAGGAGGGCCAGATTTCGCTTGGATGCGCCTTCTGGCTCGATTGATGACACAATAAGAATAGCGAAGTCTCATCCTAAGAAGCCAGTCTTCATCTCTGACTCCGGAGACAACATTACAGGCGGCGCCGCAGGAGACATTCCACTCTTTATTGAGCGTCTAATCGCTTCGCGT
>Ga0315306_10001613_pt1 | contig 10725 bp, 12 predicted proteins | sample TDP1_MG_FD_203803 | JGI IMG/M metagenome (GOLD analysis project Ga0315306, IMG submission 203803) | Freshwater sediment microbial communities from Lake Towuti, South Sulawesi, Indonesia - TDP1 | ecosystem: Environmental > Aquatic > Freshwater > Lake > Sediment | place: Indonesia: South Sulawesi... | reverse complement strand
GCATTCCAGAATGCTCCACCTCGCCCACTCCATGGATAGGCAAAGTAGAATACATCGTCAGCAAATCCTGGACCGTTAACGACCCATTCGTCATAATAGGACACATTCCATACCGTGGTGTCAAGTCCCACCCAGATGTTACAGTGGACGCCACTTAGCACTTGTTGAAAGTCCAAGGAATAGAATGTGCCATTGTAGTCATCAGAGACATCCACAGTCCACGGGGAGTGCGGAGTAAGCTGAGGTATGATATCTGCTACAGCTGCTTCCAAGAACCATGAGCCATCGATTCCCGGAATATCGTCACCAAGTCCCAAGGGAAAGCTGTCCGTCGGGGGATGCTTCAAGCCTTTGATTTTTCCAGTTGTTGGTGAAGTTGGTGCAACTTTCAGGGGTATTAGAGATACTAGAAACAACGAAACTAGTAGTATTGAAACTAACTTTTTCATTTGGTATTCTTCTCCTCTCTCATTTTTTCTTCTTTATTAGAACTTAGATTTATGTGATATTCACAAATTTTAATTTTGTGGAATCTTATTCTAGGTCCACATTCATGTCTCGTTCCAAAAGAGATAAGTTTAAGCTAACATGAAAAGAAACATGTCTTCGCGTTTGACAGGTGTTCACCTTGTACGAAGTCATAATAATTGGCTCAGGTCCAGCAGGCTTAACAGCCGCAATTTATGCTTGCAGAGCAAAGCTAAAGACGCTTGTAGTTGCAGGCCTCAACTATGGCGGCCAACTCATGCTAACGAAAGAGGTTGAAAACTTCCCCGGCTTCCCAGAACCTATTTTAGGACCAGAACTCACGGATAAGATGCGAAAACAAGCTGAACATTTTGGCGCCCAGTTCATATTCCAAGACGCAACTGGTGTCGACTTTTCCTCCAAACCCTTCAAAGTCATAGTAGGCAGTCAAGTGTTTGAAGCAAAATCTGTCATCATTGCAACTGGAGCGTCGGCTAAATGGCTTGGCTTAGAATCTGAGGCAAAGTTCAGGGGAAAAGGCGTATCCAGCTGCGCAACTTGTGACGCCCCATTTTTCGGTGACAAAAAAGTAGTTGTAGTTGGTGGAGGCGACACAGCAGCAGACGACGCGTTGACGCTTGCCAAATTCGCCAAAGAAGTCACCTTAATTCATAGGCGCAATGAGTTAAGAGCGACAAGAATTCTTCAGGAAAGAGTGTTTGACAATGAAAAAATCAGTTTTGTTTGGGACAGTGTAGTTGAAGATATACTGGGCAAAGACAAGGTTAAAGGAGTGCGCATAAGAGACGTAAAGACTGGTGCAGAATCAGAAATCGAGACAGACGGCGTTTTCATCGCAATCGGACATAAACCTAACACAGACATTTTCAAGGGACAAATTGAACTAGACAGCAACGGCTACATCGTAACAAAAGACGAAACAAAAACCAGCATCGGAGGAGTCTTCGCCGCAGGAGACGTTCAAGACCCGCATTATAGACAGGCGATTACAGCTGCAGGTTCTGGATGCAAAGCAGCGTTAGATGCAGAAAAATATTTGCAAACACACTATCTTTAGATGACTACTTCTTTTCCCATCTTTTCACTATTTTATTTGTATCTGTGATTTCTGCATTGTAGACGTTTTTGAGGTATTCCAACCCTTCTTTATAGTCTTTTTCTGTGAAAGCTTCTGTGGCGTCTTGCGGAACTACTATCCTATAACCTCTGAAAAAAGCGTCTGCCGCCGTATGCCTAACACACATATTCGTGTGCAAGCCTGTTAAGACTAAGGTGTCTACTTTCAAATTTCTAAGCACCGAGTCTAGTCCAGTTTCGAAGAATCCGCTGTAAACCCGTTTCTCAAGAACAATATCATCTTTACTAGGCTTGAGTTGAGAAATAACCTCTGCTCCTCTAGTGCCTCTCATAGCGTGTTTTCCCCACTTCTTGAGTTCAAAGTCTGTTGGCAAGTGGGCGTCATTAGAATAAATGACAGGAAAATTCTTTTTTCTAGCGACTTCGATTAGTTTCTTTATGTTTGGGATTATTCCCTTGGCTCTTTCACATTTGAGTTCGCCTGTGACAAAGTCTTCAAGTATGTCGATTACTACAACAGCTTCCATTAAAACTCACCTTCTCACAGAGAAATAACTAGACGGAACAATTAATAAAAACCTTTATTGTCCATGATTCTATAAAAGAAAATTTCGAAGTTTCGAAAAAAGAAAAAGGAGGAAAGTTTTCTTACAAAGTTTCTATGTTGAATGGCAATACCGCATACGCATGTACACTGTTTGCGTTGATTATTTCGTAGCCGAAGAGAACGTATATGCTGTACACTTCTTTTGTCACTAGTGTACCTTTCAACGCCTTCACAGTAATATTTTGCCCAATGGTTAAGTAATCGATTTCAAAAAGGTCTTCTCTCTCTAACTCTTGTTCTTCAACTATCCAAGTTAGCGGCAGATGAATTCTCACTTGTCCTCTTTCAGTGTTCAGCACTAGCAGACGCTTAACTAGCCTAACAACGTTTCCTCGAATCTCTACAGGTGTTGAGTTGGCAAGGAATCTCTTGAGTAATTCAAATCTTGGCCTGTCAACTGGTTGAGGGCATGGAATATTTTCGTCAATCACGGGTGGTATGTCATTTTGCATGTCTCTATAGTTGTTTCGTTGACCCGCCAAAGACAATGGAACATATATCAGCAAGCCTGCAACAGCCGCAACAAACAAGTGCTATTCCTAAGATTTTCATTTTTGATGTCATTTCTTTCACCTATGCTTATTGCTGAAGAAGGATGTCTTTTATATTCTTTCGGCATGATTCATCTAGACGAATCATTTACTGTTTAAGAAGGGCGATAAGAAGATGTCAGAAGAAAAAGAAATAGTAACAACGCTTGAACTGTTGGAAGGCTTTGAGTTTAGGGTAAAGTTTGACCTAGAAAACGCAGACGACTTGATCATGGATGAACTTGCTCCAGTTGGAAAAGGTTTGGGTCCAAACGCTTCTAGAGTCTTGTCTGCAGCGGTTGGCAACTGCCTTAGCGCCAGCCTGCTGTTCTGCTTGAATAAGGCAAGAGTCAATGTTGAAGGCTTGAAAACCACCGTAGCCACGACTTTGGCAAGAAATGAGGAAGGTTACTGGAGAGTCCAGGGCATTAGAGTGAAAATTTTTCCGAAAGTAGAAGAGAAATTTGATGCTCAAATGAAGAGATGCATCGAACTCTTCGAAAGATATTGCGTGGTCACGCAGAGTGTCAGAAAAGGCATAAACGTAACAGTGGAAGTCTTGCCGAAGCCTTAAGCCCAAATCTTCCGTTAACAAGATATGTTTAATCGTATTAAGTCACAGCGACAGCGGTGAGAACTCTGAGGAAAATTATGAAAAACTTTTTTGAAAAAGTCAAGCTTCGTTGGATAGCTGCGTCAGCCTTGTTAACTATATATCTTCCAGTGTTGGCTGGCATAATCTGGCCAATGATTTTGTCCCTATTCTGGATTTCGCCAGCTCTCTGTTCTCTTCTTTACTGGTGGTGGACCCCGCTTAACGTCATTTTTCCAAAGGGCGCATATTTCCTGATGGGGTACGTGCAAGTTGGATTATGGATGATGTCGCCTCTCTACCCAATCGCTCCATTCGTTGTTGCCATAGGAGCAATCATATTTCTGGCAGGCTTAGTTCAGATAGTGACAGCTAAAGTTAACAAAAAAGGCTTGGTGACAAACGGCCTATACAGAGTTGTCAGGCATCCTCAGCATCTTGGCATAGCAGTTTTGACATTTGGCCTCGTAATGTGGAATAAAATTGGGTTGAGGGTTGGAGACATATTAGCTTGGACACTTATAGTCTTCTCTTACATTCTTTTGGCCGAGCGTGAAGAGGAGATGCTTCTGAAGGAGTTTGGAGACGACTACTTGAAGTACAAGAGACGTGTGTCTTTTATGTTGCCTTTCTTTCCCTCTCTGTATGGGCGTCTACCAAAAATACTTCCGTCAAAGGATTGGCGGAGAAGACTCATTCTGATCGGATTGTACGCTATTTTCTTGACAATATTGGTCATTATACTGGCTAATGTTCCGACCCAACACATAAAAGACGAATTCAAATGAGATTTTTTTCACGTGTTTCTTTCTGTTTCTTAATAATGTTTAAATAGAAAGCCTATGCGTTTCGTGTTCTGAGAGTGCTTAACATGTGCGCTCTTCTCGAAGTCAGAAATGTCCAGAAAACTTACAAGATGGGAAAGGTTCTAGTTCCTGCTCTGCAAGGAGTCACGTTCAATGTTGAAGAAGGCGAATTCTTAGCCATCCTTGGACCTTCAGGAAGCGGAAAATCAACTTTACTACACATTATCGGGGGATTAGACCGCCCAACAGAAGGCGAAGTCTTAATCGACGGCATCAACCTCTACAAACTTGGCGACAACAAACTAGCCGAAATACGATTAAACAAAGTTGGATTCGTTTTCCAGTTTTTTAACTTGCTTCCACGGCTAACAGCACTAAAAAATGTGGAGTTGCCGTCTGCATTAGCCGACGACTCAGAAAAGGAATCTATAGACAAAGCCAAAAAAATGCTGAAACTTGTTGGACTCGAAGAAAGAATGAACCATCGTCCCACAGAACTAAGCGGAGGAGAGCAGCAAAGAGTCGCAATCGCAAGAGCTTTGATTAATAATCCCAAAATCGCCCTCGCTGACGAACCAACTGGAAATCTTGACACAAAAACTGGACAAGAAATAATTTGGCTCATGAAGAAATTGAACAAAGAGAAGAAGCAGACGTTTGTCATAATCACTCATGACCCCAGCATAGCAGAGACTGCAGACCGTATAATCTACCTGAAAGATGGGCTGATTGAAGGTATCAAGGAGGGGCGTGAATATGAATTCTAAAAGAATCCTAGTCATGGCATGGGAAAACATGAAACAGCGGAAGCTAAGAACCTCCCTGACTACTTTAGGCGTTGTCATAGGCATCACTGCGATAATTGGCTTAGCATCCTTAGGCGAAGGGTTTAGACTTGGAATAAGAGAACGGTTGCAGCAGGGATTTGAACTTGATGTTCTGATAGTGATTCCAGGCAGCTTCACCGCTGCTTTGCGTGAACCCTTCAGCCCAGAAGAGGTTGATAATGTTCGAAACGTTGCTGGAGTGACTCTTGTCGCGCCTGTAATAACATTACCTCAAGGGAAGTTAATCAACGAGGAGGACAGAAAGCTCAATGCCTTCACAATCGCTGCTGTGAACTTCTCGGAATTATCTCAAGTATATTCTGAAAGGTTTGTTCCCATAGAAGGAGAAATACCAGACCCAGAAGAGAACAACACAGTAATCTTGGGATACAAATCATGTTTCCTGAACGAAACAACGCAGCTCGTTCATGTAGACGACAATGTAACCATGGAAATTGAACTTCTAGGTTTGCCACAGCCGATAAAAAGAACTCTTCGCGTGGCAGCAATACTAGGCAAGAGTGGAACACCTGGAATTACAAATTTTGATTATTGGGCATTCATTCCGATGGGCACTGGACTCGATATTGTGACGAAAGAAGCTTACAACATCATTGTAGTGAAAGTTATTAGCGCTGAAAAGTCGGAGCAAATAGCAGAAGACATAGAAGATGTTTTCGAGAATCCCTATTCCATAAGCATACTTGTGCCGACAACTTTTATGCGCCAAGTTGACCGCATCCTCAATTTTGTTCAACTTTTCTTGATGGCTATAGCGTCTATATCTCTTTTAGTTGCTGGAATAGGCATAATGAACATCATGACCGTCTCTGTCATGGAAAGAACAAGAGAAATCGGAATACTGAAGGCTATAGGAGCTAAAAGCAGAACTGTTCTCGCCATGTTCCTTTCTGAAGCCGTCTTGATAGGCGCTTTAGGCGGAGTAATAGGTGCGTTCACTGGTTATGGGGCATCCTATGCACTGGCTTATGTGCTTTCGGGTTTTATGCAGCCACAGGGAGACCAACTTTTCGCTACTCCTGAACAGTATGGAATGACTATAAACCCAGTTTTCACCCCTGAATGGACATTAATCGCATTCATTTTCGCAATAGTGGTTTGCATAATCTTCGGTATGTATCCTGCGAGAAAAGCAGCAAAACTTGACCCACTACAAGCATTAAGATACGAATAAGAAACGTGACGATGGATGCCTCTCTGATGAGAAATAAAAGATATAATCTGCCAGAGGGAATGCGATACGCTACTCTAAGAGAGAGAAGAGAATTCTATCAAAAAGAATTTGAAACAAAAAAGGTGGAGAACTGGTTTCGTCGGGTTAAGGGGAAAACAGTTTTCGCCGTAATCATCGGCAGACACACAAGAATCTCTCCCAGCAAGTACAAGGAAGATATGTCCACAACTATACTCATAGACGAATACAACGGAATCCAAGATGTCAAAGCCCAAATTCTAGAGTTTCTGCCAGAAGCCGTCTACTATGACAGAAATGTATACGACAACAAAGGCAATATTCTAGGACAGGAACTAGCCTTCGACCTCGACCCAGAAAACCTAACATGCCCAATCCACGGAACACTAGAAGACAAAATGCACAGACGACAAGGCTTAGGTTTCTGCGAACTAGAACTAAAAATGGTGAAACAAGAAACCGCCAGACTTTACGAAGAATTGGAAAAACATTTTTCAGACATGAAAATCGTTTACTCGGGGAGAGGTTTTCATATTCACGTTTTTGACGACGAAACTTACAATTGGAATTACAAGGTTAGGAGAAGGTTTGCGAAAAAGCTAAAAACAGAAGACTTCTTAATCGATGAGTGGGTAACCACTGGAGGAATGCGTCTGATTCGATTGCCTTACAGCCTTCATGGAATGGTATCCCGCATTGTTATTCCTCTAGAAGTGAAGGATTTAGAGGCGTTTAATCCAGTTTTGGATAAGCGGTGCATTCCAAAGTTTCTGGGCTTATCCTAGAGCCTATTTCTTCTTCTTTTTCGCTACTTCCTTAGCCTTCTTTTCCTTCTTCTTGTAGTAATAGTATTTCTTTTTCTTTTCAGCTTCTGCCATTTTGACTCAACTTCAGTTATGATATCTTTGCCAAGTGGAAATAAATAATTTACCTATTTTTGCCGCCGATGAAAAAGATTAATCTCTACTGCAATAGTCTTCTTTTCCATGAGGTGCCTCTGATGCAACAGTTGCTACGGTACCCAACAGTTCACGAAGCCTTGCTCTACCAAAAGTTGCCAAACGACAAAGTAAGATGCAAACTATGTGAAAGAAAATGCCAAATCCCACCAGGTGAAAAAGGCTTTTGCAAGACGCGAATGAACATAGGAGGCAAACTTTACACCCTCGTTTACGGAGACATCAGCGCGCTAGAGAGTAGACCCATCGAGATTAAGCCATTCTTCCACTATTGGCCTGGCTCAACCGCGCTAACATTTTCCACATGGTCATGCAACTTCGACTGTATCTGGTGCCAAAACCACCATCTTTCAAAGACTGTTCCAAACCCAGCCAAATCCAACTATTTCACCCCAGAGCGGATGGTTGAAATCGCCCTTAAATCAAAAGATGAAGGCTTGTGTGCAAGTTTTCAGGAGCCTACCATACTGACAGACTGGGCTACATCTGTCTTCAAAATTGGGCGTGAAAAAGGATTATACTCTTGCTATGTTTCAAACGGCTACATGACCCTAGAAGCCCTAAAACTTCTAAGAAAATCTGGCATGGACGGACTAAAAATCGACATTAAAGGAGATGCAGATACTTACAAGAAATACTGTGGCGGCGCGGATGTGGAGAAGATTTGGAGAAACGCCCGAGAAGCCAAAAAGATGGGCTTTCATGTGGAAATAGTGAATCTAGTTGTTACGGACGTGAACGATGATGAAGAATGTCTAAGATGGCTAATTGAAAAGCACCTGAAGGAAGTTGGACCAGAAACACCTCTACACTTCACAAGATATTACCCAGCCTACAGATTCTTTAATCCCCCGACACCAATCGAAACACTAGAAAAAGCGTATAACATGGCGTTGAAAGCTGGGGTTCTATACCCATATCTTGGAAACGTTAAAGGTCACAGATGCGAAAATACCTACTGCCCAAACTGTGGAAAGTTGCTCATTCAAAGGCTCAGTTATACAATAGTTAATTACAATGTTTCAGACCGAAAGGAATGCCCAAACTGTAGTCAATCCATCCCCATCGTAGGAAGATACATCAGAAAACATTCGATTTTTATATAAGTTATATAGCAAATATTTTTCTAATAGTTACATATATGACAAATGCTGGAGGAATCGGCTTTGGAGGTCAGGCGTTTGCAGAAGATTAAGGGCGGAAGTTTCACCTTATCACTACCGAAAGAATGGGTTGAAAAGCGTGATATGAAGAGCGGTGAGCAGTTGGCTGTGGTTGAAGAAGAAGACGGCTCCATAAGAATTTTTCCTATTGCCTTAGCAGCTGAAAGGCTTTTTGAAGTTACATTAAACCTTGAAGATTATCCGAGTCTGCGGGCTTTGGAATATGTTATTGGTACATACTATATTCAGGGTGCTCATAAGGTCACAATAGCCAGTAAGGAGACGATTTCTGCTGAGGACAAGCAGAGGCTTAAACTCTTGCGCATAGAACTGCCCGGCATGGAGGTTGCTGAGGAAAAGTCTGATAGGTTGAGTTTTCAGGTTTTAATTGACCCTTCAATTTTCTCGTTGGAATCGCTTATAGAAAAAACCGCTTCTTTTTCGCTTCACTTGCAAGAGGATGCTGTACGCTCATTGCTTAAACGGGATTTTCAGTTGGCAGCTGAAGTTATGGAACGTAGTAAGGAGGCTTTAAGGCACTATCGTATGACTATAAGGCAGGTGGCGCTTGCAAGCCTAAGCAAAACTTTAGCCAAAAAAGTCGGAGTCCGAAGCTGTCAAGAATGTATCACTTTTGCGCTTGTTGCACGAGACTTGAACCGTTTGGTTTATCATTCGGCTTCTATAGCGAGACATGTATCTGCCTTAAAGGAGGAGAAGGAGGTTTCAGAAGAAATTTTAGACACCGTTGCAGACATGTCTAAGGTTATCTATGAAATGCAGGAGAAGGCCGTGCAAGCGTTTTTGAAGAAAGACGTGAAGCTGGCAATCACTGTTATGGGGCAGATGAAAAGGTTACGGGAAAAAGAAGGCGCCTTATTAAAGGCGGTTATTGGAGAGATAAGGGATGTTGACACTGCCGTTGTTGTTAGTATGATCGCTCGTGACTTGAGAAGAATAGCAGGATATGCTGTAGCCATCGCAGACGACGCAATGAACAGAAAACTAACACCAAAACCCTAACTTGCAAAATGTGCTAAAAAAGGCTGTTCAATTTTAGACAAAATTCTTAAGCTTAGATTATTGCGTGTCTTAGAAAGATAGTATTTTATAGAAATCAAATCTTACGTAGTCTTATGAAACTAACAGTTTTAGGTTCAGGCGGGGCAACACCAACCCCAAGACCTTTTTGTCAATGTCCCACTTGTAAAAAAGCGAGAAAAGAAGGCGAACCCTACAAAAGGAATAGTAGTTCGTTATTTGCAAATGATATTTTTACTTTAATCGATTGCCCCGAAGATATAGGAGATTCTCTAAATAGAAGAAATATCAAGAGAGTTGACAACCTGTTTATTACGCATTGGCATCCAGACCATGCTTTCGGCTTAAGGCCATTACTTGAAGCTTATTTTAATTTTGTCAAAAGCAAGGCAGACAAACAGGTTACAATTTACCTGCCAAAAAGAGTCTTGGAAGAGTTAAAGCAACATTATCCGTCAATATCCCATTTTTCAGATGTCCTAAAAATCGCAAAGATTAGGCAGATTGAACATGCCGAGTCCACTCGATTCGGAAATACAAAAATAACCGCAGTCGGCTACAAAGGAAAGGAGTCAAACACTTTTGCCTATCTATTCGAAGAAAACAGTAAGAAAGTTCTCTATGCTCCTTGTGATACAATTAGTTTTGAGCAAAAAATCTACGACTTGGACTTATTAATCAATGAATGTGGCCTCTTCTCTTATGAAAAAATCAAATCCGAAATCTCTTTCCCTGCTTTGATGGAAAGAATAAGGCTACTTAGACCTAAAAAAACAGTTTTAACGCACATTGAAGAGATAGAAATCAACTCTTGGAGTTGGCGTTATTTAGAAAAAATGAAAAAACAATATTCGGACATTAATTTCGACTTTGCGTATGATGGAATGAAAATTGAAATATAGATCACTTTTCCGTTCCTCTTCTCCAACAACAATTGTGAAAACTATCTCATCAACTGCTGTCACTGCAGTGATATCCAACAGAACCCAAAGAAGCGCCTATTTCAAAATCAGAAAACAAGAAAAGATTCTTTCCACAGTTGATGATGATGAAGTAAAAATAATTTTGTTCCCTACAGTAGGATAGAGAGTTAAGAAAGGATGTTTTCTATGTTTTTGGCTTACAAGAGAGACGCTCCATATTTGCCTGCACATGTTTCAGTCGACCTTTTTTCTTGCACTTCTTAGGAGGTGATCCGGCCGCAGGTTCCCCTACGGCCACCTTGTTACGACTTTTCCCTTCTCGCGAAGCAAAGATTCGACGCAGCCAAAAAGACTACGCCTCATCCAAGCCTCACTCGAATGGAACGACGGGCGGTGTGTGCAAGGAGCGGGGACGTATTCACCGCGCAGTGATGATGCGCGATTACTAGGGATTCCATGATTCATGAGGGCGGGTTGCAGCCCTCAATCCCAACTGAG
>Ga0315306_10001611_pt1 | contig 10747 bp, 15 predicted proteins | sample TDP1_MG_FD_203803 | JGI IMG/M metagenome (GOLD analysis project Ga0315306, IMG submission 203803) | Freshwater sediment microbial communities from Lake Towuti, South Sulawesi, Indonesia - TDP1 | ecosystem: Environmental > Aquatic > Freshwater > Lake > Sediment | place: Indonesia: South Sulawesi... | reverse complement strand
GTTGCCACCTCAGCCCTTTCCTTAGAGGACATTAAATATCTGGAAACGCATGATACCATATAGGAGCATGTAGCAAAATGGGGAACAGGAAATCGACCTGCCTATACATCGACAAGGAGATCTTAGAGGCCGCCATTAACGCTGAAGCAAGCCGACTTGGAGGGGCGCATCGCCATAGTCTACGCTGAGGGCCTGCTTCCCAGCGACAAGGCCTTCTCCACCAAGCAGCTCAACACGATCATGGAGAGCCGCTTCGGCATCAAGGAGTTTCCAGGACACTTTGCGAAGGTGCTGGCCAAGTTTGTGGCTTGGGGCTATCTGGAGAAGGTGCGGGCTGGGACCCGCTGGGACTACCGGGTGAAAATGTCTCCGAAAGAAGCGAAGGAGAGGGGTCTGCTAAAGGAGGCTGAAACCGCATGACTTGTTTTATCTATGAGAGGGACCATCGCTACACGCAATCTTTCGCCTCATGGGAAAGCTCTTTTGAAGGCTCTGTGGCGGATTAAGTGTTTACGCCGGCAGAAGCTGATTTTCTCAGAACGGTTGGAGTTGTCACGTTGAAGGCAGGCGAAAAAGAGGAAATAGAAAAAATGAGCTTTTCGGGACGGAAAGGGGAGAGAAGACAGATAACCTTTAGAATAACTCCTTTGGCTGAAGAGAGGCTGAAACAAGCCGCTTTCCTATTTCACCTGACGCTGGCTCAGTACGCGAAGGCTGTCCTCTACAAAGACCTGGGACTCTTTCAGGAGCCGATTGACCGCCGCAAGACCAGGCCCAAAAGCCGTGGTGGAGTGTTAACCTGGGAGCGCGATCGTGAAGAGGAGGAGACCTGAAAATGAAAGATGACGAATCTGAGAACCCTCGTAGCCTCATAGTGCGGGACCGAGGAACGGGCAGGCCTGTAGAGGTCCCTATAACTTTGATCCCGAAAGAGCTGTGGCCAGAGACATGGTATGATAACGTCTACTGGATGCACTCTAAGGCCCTTCTTAGGGAAGAGGTTCAGCAGCTTTTCCAGGATCCTGAGAAGGAGCTTCCAGAGGAGTTGGTGCAGAAGGTTGCGACGTACATACTGGACTACGTTAAAAACACGGCTGTGGCGGTCTGGCTCTTCAACCCCGACAAGCATCGATACCTGGAGTACATGAGACCCTACCTGACCAAGCTCTCAGCCTTAAAGAACGGGGCCAGGACCAGGGAGGATATCCGAGAAATGATAAGCGTCTGCCTGGACTGCGCCATGGACCCATTTTGAGAAGGTGCGACGTACATGAGTATGCATCCGAAAAGTAAAGCGTACAGTCACTGTGTGGAGATCATGAGTTTTCTGGTTGAAGCAGGCTTCACCTATCAGGTTCACGTTGAAGCCTTAAAGGTTGCCATAACGGCCGTGAGAGGCGGAGACCCTCGCACCCTGAAGAATTGGAGCCGGACCCTGGAGAGGCTTGGTTTTATTAAGCAGCTGAATCAGCGTGTGTATAAGCTGAATCTTGACATGGTTCCCGAATTACTGAATGTTGCGGTGAAGAGTGGTCAGAAAAAGTTGATGTGAGAGTGCGTGTGCGTGCAGAAGATTCGGGTGCACGTTTAGTTAGCGGAGAGGCTATCGATGATGAAAAGAGAAGAAGCCTCATGGAAAAATAGAGACTGAAGAGATTAGAGCGCACACACACGCACACTCAAACTTTAGGCTCGAGAACCGCTTTCTGTAGACGTGTACCTTAAGAAAGTGAGATATTTCCCGCAAACCGCCCCTGAATTATAATTGAGTACTTGCGCGCGTATGTCAAAAAGTGGCAATTTCAAAAATAGAGATATGAAGTATCTTATCGCTCCTGTATTCATTGAAGCCAATTCTCTGATTGTTTGTTTAAGAGTTAATCCTTCCTTTAAGTTGATTTAAGTGACCCTATTTCCTTAACATAAGGATTGAGCGTTTGCAGTCTCTCTTGTACACTCTCTTTATTTAGGTTGAGCACTTTCGGGGAAATTTTTTCTGCACATTGATCTCTTGAATGAAGAATGAAAACGCCATAACCCAACTCTTCAATCAATGATAGACATAAATCTTCTTTGATTAGTGAAATACGGGTTGATTTTACTCGCTCGTAAGTTTCAGGCGTTATCAAATAATTGAACGTATATTTTTCTACATCTTCAGGCATTTCTAATCTCCCGTCACAATAAGCTCTCAAGAAATTGTGTTCATATTCGATGTTTTGCATGGGTATATCGTGTAATGTACTTTTTTCCCAAGTCATATAGTAGGCTTTAAGTTCGTAAAAGTCAACGCATCTATCCTTTATACCATACAAGTCTGGACGGCAATGTTTTGCAGGTGAATAAAAGTAGACTCTCTCTGCATATGTATCATAAAGCCATCCTGACAACAGATAAAGCATTTTACGTTCATCAACGAGATTTCTCCTCTTTTCTTGATCTCGAAGTTCGCGTTCCCTTTCTATTCGCGCAATGAGTTCTCTTACGGTTATTTCACCAATACCCGGAAGGAAAACGATATCTTCAGGAGACGCTACACTTATTTTTCTTTTAGCCAATTGGCAATGCCCTCTATAATAAGGTCAATATGCCTCTTATTTTAGTCCTTTCTTTTACGCGCACATAGTCCTTTCTTAGAACCAATAGGGCTTAAAGAGAAACTGTTCACAAGGACTTAAGAGCTTGGAGAGATCTCGGCGTAGGACTTCACATGTTACCACGATATACCCATGGTCGTAGTAAGCTCCTTCCTTGAGATGTGCTGTGAGCACGTAAAAATCTATTCTGTATGAAATGCGTAAAATTCGTAAGAAATAGACTAAACTTTCATTGTGGTTTCAGACATGACAACCATACGATAGAAAGAGAGCTATGGCAATAAAGAAGAGAAACATTATATTGCTTCGCGCGCGAATCACGGACTTGCCGCCTTGAGGACAGTGGATACGCGGAGGCGAGTGAGCGAAAAACATCGGGTAGAGAAAACCAAATGTTTGAAGAGAAGATTAAATAGTTGGAATTTTGTTCAAAAAAGTTGCTATCCTCATTGAAAATTAAGAGCGAGGAATACAACCAAGAAATCTTCGGCGTCTTTCTTCTTGTTTTAACCTTATACGACGAGCCTTCCTCGATGGAAGAGCCTTAAGTTAGGACAATTCCTTAGTGCATATTCTATCGCGGGCTTCGTGTAACCGCCTAAAGTATCTATCTCCGTTATGCCCTTTCTCACCGCTCTCCTTATTTCAGGTTTCGTCATCGGTCTCTTCATATGCTTAACTTCGCCTTTTTTCTTGCCTCGGATATAATCGGGTTTTCCCGCACCGCCGATATATCGTCCTCGATGTTTTCGAGCTTTGAATCGTTCATATTGCCGCCAATCCATCGTCATCTTCTCCGTCGTCTCGTTCGCTTCGCCGGGAACTTCCATTCCGCACTTCCATAGACTGGAAAAAACCGCCCGGAGACGCCGATTTTCACCTTTCGTGGTAAATACTTTTTCAATCCACGTTGTCCCATCAACTAATTCTCCATTAATAGTGGATATATTCTTTTAGGGATTTATAAACTTTTCTTTCATAGCTAAAAAGAGTTAAAATATCTTTTAATAGCTAAAAGAACCTTGAATTGTAGACATCACAAATAGTAAAGCTAATTAAGTCCAACATTATATATGCAAAAGTATGAGCGAGAGAGTTAGGTCATATAAAAGAAAAAAGAAAGGCGGGAAAAGAAGGGTTGTTCCTGTTAGGTCTTATAGAAGACGACGTAGATAAAGAGAAGCCTTGAAAATGTTCCGCCCACTTCATTTTACACTACTATTATGCGCGCGACGATAGAGTTAAACTGTTGGGCGTTCGATCTCCTCTAACGGCAGCTTACAAACCTCTCTCAGAACCTTCCGTATCTCGCTTGGTTCGATAACGCCGTTCAATTGAAGCTCTACAAGGTATGGCAGAATCGCCGCGAGCTTCTCATAATCCAATGCCTCGGGCATGCCCCACACCAAACGACACTCCGCCTCCTTCGGATCAAAACCCGCTTGCTCCAAAACAGGAGTAAAGACTTCACGCTCAACAACCCGTTTAATAAAACGGGATAAGGCCATGACCTTGCGCTCCGCGATCTCAATAGCCGCCTTCGCGCTGGCCTCGGTAAATCCAGGAGTCGTAAACAGCTTCGGGAGAGGCGTCTGTCCTCCGAGGTAGACCTGGTTCAGAATGTGCTCTATGTAGGCCTCGTATCGAGCTCGTGGATCCACCTGAACCGTCTTGATGTCCGCGTCTGCTTTATCATACACAAAACGGGCTCCGGCCTTAGGCTTGCTTTTGATCAGAGCCTGATACTTGGAGAGCTGGTCCGGAGAGACCCCAGGAAAAAGCCACAACTCGTCAGGCCCTGCATACTTCTCGAAGACATCGATCATGCGGCTTTCAATTCGCGCCTTCATCTCCAGGATGCTCATGCGCTTCTCGCCATCGAAGCTGAGCTCCTGCAACAAGACTTGCAGGACACCGGTTCCGAAGGCGCTGAAGTTGACGGCTCCCCACTTCCAGTGAATGACTTGCTCGGGTTTGAAATCTTTTTGGACGCCGTCAAACTTGTACTTGTATCCTTGTACGTCGCCGGCAGAGTCTCGGATAACAGCCTTGGGGTCATCAAAACCGGTAAGCGGCAAAATCTTCAATCCAAAGGGCTTCACATCATTTGTTTTAAGCCAGAAGCTGTTCCCAGAAGCCACAATCTCCCGAGCACCGATCTGCAGCAAACCGTCGAGATTCACGGTTTCATTGTATTCATCAACGGTTGCCTTAGCCTCTTCAGCCCGCTCGTAGTCCTCGTTCACCGTGGTGTAGAAGCCCATTCCAACCGTTTGATCCGCGAGGAAGTCAACGAAGGCCTTGCAGCTGGGGTCCCGCAGATAGGCTGTCATCACATCGCTGAAGCTGACCGGTTTCACTTCGCCGTAGGCGGTCTTCCAAGCTGAAAGCAAGGTGCCTGTTCCGCCTCGATGCAGAGCCTCACGCAGTCGATTCCAGCCGTTTCTAAAAAGGCTCATGTGGGATGGGCCGACCTAAGGCTGCCCACATCGCGTTTGGCTAAGACCTCTTCGAGATGGCCTTCTTCCACAAGGAGATTGATCAGCCGAGGAACAGACTCGCCCGTCTTCTCTGCCGCTTTCCTCAATTTCAGCCAGTTCTCCTTGCGGATGTAGACGCTCTCGGTGGGCATCCTCAAACAACCAGAATAAAATTGAAAACATAAGCTAATAAGTGAGTACCTAAGTAAGCACCTACCTTCTTACCTCTTTTTCTGTTTCAAGCCTAAAATTCCCTTAGAAATCCTTCCGGAGTTAAAGACTTGCCGATAGGACCTTTCCCAGATTTTAATGCTTGTGTCGCTCACATGACTAAACCGAAGGAGGAGGGCGGCGGAGGCTACGACGAGGAAACCGCCCGAAAAGTCTGCGGCAAAATGAAAGCGGAGCTGGAGGAAAGCTTCAGCTGGGCCGGCGACATAAGGCCTTATCCAGGCGCCCGGCTCATTCGCGGAGAGGCCATTCACCCGATCAAGACCTTTCACCCTTATGAGTGGCCTCAGCTCCGCGTCTTCCTCGAGGACGAACTGGAAAAGTCCGCGGAGACCCTTGTGGGCAAGCCTCTGTTCCTGGATCACTGGCGCCCCTTAAACGGCAAGGTCTTGGGTGCACGCTACGAGGACGGAGCCCTCGAGTACGTCGCAGAGCTGAACGACCCCGACATTTTACAGATGATCCGAGACGGCCAAATAAAGTACGCCAGCATCCAGTTCGAGTGGAAGATCTTAGAAAACGTGGACGGTTTAGCACCGAGAGGCATCAACTATCAACACCTCTCCCTGCTCAAGGACATGCAGCCCGGAGACCCGCAGACCAGTGTGAATATCTGGGAGAGCATCGCTCGGCAGCTGAAGGAGGCGAAAAGCCCTCCAGTGGATTCGAATCCGAAACCGGAAGAGGAGAAAACAAGGTTGAGTGAATTGAAAGAAGCTGAATGGGACATGGAATACATCAACAATCTTGACGATGATTGTTTCGCCTACATTGAGCCCGGAGGCGAAAAAGATGAGCAAGGTAAGACCACACCGCGGTCGTTAAGACATTTTCCATACAAGGATGCACAGGGAAATCTAAGTCCTGATCATGTACGAAACGGCTTGACACGATTAGGACAGGAGTTAGGCGACTGGGCAACCGCCGATGCCAAGGCTCAGATCAAGAAAAAGCTTTGCGCAGCCGCTAAAGCGCTTGAAATCGAATCTGAGGTTTGTGACTTAAAAGAATGTAAGGAGACAATCGAGGCTCTTAAGGGACAAGTCAAGGTTTTAGAGAGTCAGAACGCGGCATTGCAGGAGGAACTGAAAAAGAAGCCGGTGAGTGAAGCGATTATATCATCCAGCGTAACACCGCCAGGTGACATCCTGAGGGAAATTAAGCGGCTGCTTCCTGAACGACCGCCGATGGCTTGGGGGCACCACTATCACCAGTTGTGGCTTAACCTGCGGAACATCGTCAAGAGGCATGAGTTAGGGTCATCTTGAGTGACCGGTTTTGCCGCGACGGAACGGTGAAACCGAATAAAATGTGGGAGTGATGGGAAATGCCTACTGATCTGTTTCCAGATGCGGAGTTAGGGCAATGTATCAATGAGGAAGACGCTGTCATCATATCATTCGCGCCAGGAGGAGCTATAAGCAAAGGAGCGCCAGTGAAACTTTCAGACAAGAGTGTGTGGCCTCCCGAGGTTGTCGCTGCCGGTGCTGGTGAACGGGCTATCGGAGTCGCGTTGAAAGCGGCGACAGGAGCTGGAGTGCCTGAGGCGATACCTGTTGCTGTGGACAATGCTCTCGTGAAAGCCACCATCGGCGCGGCGCTGGCCTGCGGAGTTGCTTTGAAGGTAGCCGCTAACAACAAATTCGCCGCGGCTTTAGCTGCTGACCATAATGTGGCCATAGCCACTTTGATGCAAAAAACAGCAGCAGACGGTGACACTGCGATAATTCTGGTGAAGGCGAACTTCCTGGGAGTAGGATAGTGATAGCCATGGATGAGAACATTAACGTTCTGAGAGAGGCTGTCGAACGAGATGACAAGCGATTCTCTGAAGGTTAGGATGGATTTTTAGAGAAGGCAAAGGAATCAACATTTGTCCGACGCTATATGAGGGAAGGTCTTTTCAGCGACATGGCTGGAGCCTTAGGCGCCATTCACAAGCAGGTCATTGAAGCAGCTAAACCCAACCTGATCGGCAGGGAGATGATCTGGGTCGTCAACACAACAGATCCTTTAGTGCGCTTCTTTAAGCAGAAGCTCGCGAAGGCCTATGTCGTAGGCGAGACAGAGCCAGCCGAGATCCCGGAGCGGATGGAGACGCAGGACGTTCAGTGCACCACGGAGCTCGCCTGCAAGATGGAGTTCAGCAAGTCCTACATCGAAGACGCACCCTTCGACGTTTTGGCGAGAGCCGCCGAGGAAGCCGCGAGGGCGGTGGCGAAACTGGAGACAGACAAGATTCTCGCTTTATACAAGGGCATCGCCGCTGCAAATCTTGCTACTGGCGCGGAGATAGCGACAAACGAGGGCAGCAGTTTCGTGTGGGCTGATGTTGTTAAGCTTTGGCATGCTGTGGAAAACGAAGACTTTGATCCTAAAGTGTTGGTGCTCAACACGAGGGAGATGCAAGGGGTCATGAGCGCGGATCAATTCATCCAGAGTCTATACTATGCTCCAGAGTCAGCGATTAGGCGAGGCGTCTTTGATCTACCAGCACTGGGCATGAAGATTGTCCACGGCAGCTCCGTTCCAGCCGTGGACGCGACGCACAACTACAAGTTTGCGATTGACACCGATTTTGCGGCTGTCCTGCTTGTTCGTCGAGACATCACAACTGAGCCCTTTGAGAATCCTGGGAAACTGCGCAGCGGACTCATCGTGAGCGAGCGCATCGGTCTTGGGGCTCTCCGCTCCAAGGCTGTCGCGAGAGGAACTTAGGTGACTTGAATTGAGCAAAAAGATCAAAGACAAGATCATTCCGCCGGTGAAGTGCCCTTACTGCGGGTCTGAAGACGTTGAATACTCTCCGCCTCCGATAAGCGGAAAGAAGAAGTACCGTTGCAACAAGTGTGGAAGAGCCTTCTGGGGTTAGGACCGTCGAGATCAAGGACCGATGAACAGGAGCACGAGGATGCTCCAATCATTTTAGTCGGATAAATTTTAGTGTGAACAAAATATGGTAGTCAAAATCGGCTACGCAGAAGGAACTTGTCCTAAATGCGGCAAAACCCTACGTAGGCGTAGGCCCGCTGACTACGCGGTTTGCGACTGCTATCAGTATTGTCCGCTCTGTGGAAAGAAGATGAACCCTTACACACACGAGCAGTTTTCAGGCGCGTTTTATGTTGGAGGGAGTTATGACGACACTCATGAACAAGGTGACGGCATTTCTCGTCCTACTTGTGGCGCGGTTGAGGTGTGGTCTCACACTAACCCTAATTCCGAAAATTACAACTGCGGAGGCTTTCGATTTCGAGAGGTAACCATACCCCGCGGTGCAATCATCTTAGCCGCGAAATTCTCAGGCTACATCTACAGTGACATCCTGGATGATATGAACGCCAAAATCTACGCAAACGACGTTGACGACGCTAAAGATTTTCAAGAAACTCTTCAGGTTATATCGGAAGGTTCGAGACCGCGTACATCTGCTTATGTTCCCTGGGTGCAGGATGGTTTAGGGGTAGGATGGAAGGAGAAAACAGGCCTCGAAAGCGTAATTCAAGAGATCATTAACCGAGATAATTGGCGAGAGGGTAACGCTGTTGTATTACTTTTTATCGCGAACATGAATGCTGCAAAAAAAGCTTCTATATACCAGTGGGATTATGGACCTGAATACGCGGCCAAACTTGAGATAACATGGGCTTTCCCTGCACCAGATTTAACGCCGTCCACCTACGGACCAATTGAAAGTGAAGAGGCGACCGGTGACACGGAATCGCCTATAAGCGTTCTCTATTATTGCCCAGACCGCGAATACTACAGTGCCTTGCGACCAGTGGATGTAATCCTCAGATGAAGGATTATGAACGTGACACGATGCGCAAAATCGTTCTTAGCCTGGTGAAAAAGGGCCCTATCCACTGGACCGACCTAAAGAAGATGATCTTGGGCTCATGTCACCCGTTCGCGACAGACAGCACCTTCGCGGCTCAGACGCGATACCTGCTGCGGAACGGCCACATCGAAAGAGTTGAGCGAGGAACCTACAGCATAACAGATAAAGGCAAGAAATATCTCGAAATCCTTTAGTTTTTCAAGAGCGCGCGCAAAAAAAGAGAAAAAAGAGAGACTGGCGTTACGTCATCATTCTATCGCAGCTTTCACCCACTCGTACACCTGCTCATCTGCGGTAAATTCTCCGTGGCTTATACTGCGCTCCAAATTCACTGCTCCATCGAGCATAGCAGTCTCGGGAGGTATGACCGTGCTATCTTTATTGCTACGGATTGTAGTCCAAGTGATATTACCAGGTACGTGGGCGCCGTTATACCCACCTTGGCCCACTGGGTCATCACGCCAGCCTTCGGTATCTGGTAGAACGCCGCCAGGTGTTTCATCGCCATCGTTCAAATTTTCTAAGAAGGCGCTATCTGGTCTCACGTCTCCCTTCGCTGGGGTCACAAGGGTGCTTAATCTCCCATGCTGGGGGCTCGCAAGGCATACGTAATCGTCCACTTTGTCAATTCCGCCCAAAAACTTGACGTAGTGTCTGGTGCTCAGTCCTCCCATGCTATGCGATACGAGATCGACTTTTTCGGCCCCCGTCTCAGCCAGTATTTGATCTACCCATGCGGCTATCTCCCCCGCATTCCTTGCATTTGCCCCATCAGAAATAGACAACGGATCCGAGAATGTGAATGCGTACAGCATTTCTCTCGGCCAGCCATCGCTCACAAATTTGTCTATCATCCAGCCCCAATCACGGGAACTCCTCATCCATCCGTGTACAAATAACACTGGATTGAGTACTTTCTTACCTTGGGTAGGCGTGGGGGTAGGCGTTGGAGTAGGCGTTGGAGTAGGGGTGGGTGTAGGCGTTGGAGTTGGCGGAGGTGGAAGCGTTGCGTAGTAGACGCCAGCGATTAAGGCTATGATAATTATTATCGCCACAACGACGCCTTGCACCTTTGTAATAGCTAACCTATTGGAAAATATTTTCAAACTTAATCCTCCATTTCTCTCTTAAGAACAAAACTATCGCCACTATCGCCAATAACTTCAAATTTTTCATGCTTATCACCTCAGTTTCTTATATAACACGGCACATTTTCTCTATATTTAGAACATTTAAATCTTTTTCCCGTTCTTATTTTTCTGAAATTCAGCATTATTGCCTTAAAACACACAAGTATTTTGTCACAACCGTGATGCGCGCGCTGTGTCAAAGACAATGTCTTAATTTTTAAGACATTTTTTGGGAAACATTCTTTTTCTGTCTTTCTTTTTGACAAAATATCTTAAATTGAGCTTATTTTCTTTTTTCTTCAGAGCGTGGCTGAAACGGCTTATTCCACTAAGGCTAATCGCGCGCGCATACACTATGTGCTGGAAAGCCTTAATAACAAATATAACATAAATAACAACAAATGTACAAGACATGTGCGATTTGTGGACGAAAAGTCTACAGGGGTACTGGCACTTACTATGCTGGAA
>Ga0315306_10001609_pt1 | contig 10751 bp, 12 predicted proteins | sample TDP1_MG_FD_203803 | JGI IMG/M metagenome (GOLD analysis project Ga0315306, IMG submission 203803) | Freshwater sediment microbial communities from Lake Towuti, South Sulawesi, Indonesia - TDP1 | ecosystem: Environmental > Aquatic > Freshwater > Lake > Sediment | place: Indonesia: South Sulawesi... | reverse complement strand
TCATTAGTAATCATGTCAATAGTCATTGGAGCATGCGTCATTGCTGTCGGTCTGACAATAGCAGTTCATGCATACCGTCACTATGGAACATTGGACATCAGAGAGTTGCGGAGACTACGATGGTAGTTTGGTGAAACCGACAGACTAAATAGGAGGATCTAGCTCTATGTCTAGCAGGAAGAGGGTGAGAAAGAGGGTGCTGAGCGACTTCATAGAGTCGCTAGAATCCGAGCGAACAAGAGAATTGTATAGTGACTTGATCGGCTTGTCTAGCCAAGGGCTATCTGTAGATCCTGACAAGGTGATCTCTCAAGTCAGATCAGGCGAATTGGATAGGTATCAGTTCTTTGGAAACTTGGCAAAGTGGATTCATGAAAAGAAATTAGCACCCTCGACAAGTCGTCTCTATGTCTCGGTGTGGCGTGGATTCTTCTCTTATGAGGATCTTCCGATTGATGGAACCAAACTGAAGAGAAAGCACATAGTCGCGAAAGGCGGATCTATAAGTATGGACTCCGCACCGACAGAAACAGAATTAAGATCTCTTCTATCCAATGCGTCTCTGAAACTACGGGCGATCATTGCGGTTGGCGCGACAAGCGGATTAAGACCTCAAGAACTAGCAGACCTCAAGGTAAATCAAATCAAATTCGGTGCACCCTCGAAAATAATAGTTCTAGCTCCTGAAGCAAAGAATCGGAATCAGAGAATCTCATTCATTAGCGATGAAGCCACATTCCTCTTGAAGGAATTTCTCGGATCTCGGACAGAAGGGAGTGTATTCGGACTCTCAGTTTCAGGTATCACTAGCGCGTACAGTCGATTGTTAGATAAATGTGGACTTCAAGATAAGGTGGATGAATCGAGTCCCTGCAAACGGTTGCATTTGTATTCCCTTCGCAAGTTCTTTATCTCATTCCTTCAATCGAAGGGTGCGCCTGAAGGAATAGTTCAATGCCTGTCAGGTCACCAAGGATATCTCAATAGATCTTATTCTCGATTCACCGAGGAGCAACTGATTGAAGCATACCGACCAATGCAATTTCTGAAACTTATGAGTGCGGAGAACGGAGCATTGCGAAACCAAGTCAGAGACTTGGCGAAAGAACTAGAGGAAGAACGGACGAAACGGATTTCAGTTGAGACAGAACTAAAAGAGCTGAGAGAACGGATAGAGAAGATAGACCGAGAAGTGATTCAACCCCAGAGAGAAGCATACGAGCGGCTGAGTAAGAGATAGCGTGACCAATAAGGTAGGAGCACGCACACACGCGCATTGATTCTATTTTTGCTATGGACTAGGTTGTTAGTCTAGTCATAGTCTGCGCTCGGTCTGAATGTCTTCTAGGAATTCGGTGTTAGATTCTTTCCAAGTTTCGAATACAGTATCAGTCCGTTCTCCGTTCGCTGAAAACCCTCAATTTCATTCCAAGCCCCCCTTAAACTCTTGAGCATTATGCCCAAACTCGCAGGCTGTTGCCCGTTTTACCCGTAACAGTAAAATCCGTTCCTCGGCAGATATGTTTTTTGCGGACCATTACAGACTATTGCGTATCAGAGGGGAAACGATTCCTTGGAATGGGACTCTCGATGGAGACAGGGAGATGAAGTCGAGGGTCTGACTTGGGGGGTTCTACTAGACGGAAAACAAGTATTAGACACATTCATCAAACTCGGTTGCGTCATTAGACCCAATGATATTGTTCTCGAAGTCGGGCCGGGTTACGGTAGGATCTTCGAAGCATTCCGCAAGAAATTCCAGTTCAAGCGATGGTATATGGTAGAGGTCAATCCAACCTACTGTAAGAAATTGGGAGAGAAGTTCAAGGAAGACACTCGACTGAAAATACTGAACCAAGACGTGAATCAACTCAGTCTCCCAGAACCTTTCGACATTGGAATTTCAACCCTAACATTCCTTCATCTGTATCCAGATTTTTCTCAAGGTTTAGGCGCGATTATCAAACACATAAAGTCGAACGGACGATTTCTCCTTGAACTTCCCCCTCCATCAAGGGATCAATGCGCTTACTGTGACTATGGTGCCGTTCAATGTGTTATTAATAGTTACTCAGAGAAATCGGTTCTAGACTTCATTGAATTATCAGGTGCTAGTCTTGAGTCTAGTGGTGTTGTTCAGTATGAAGTTGAGGGTAAAACTCAGATTCTCTATTGCATTCGAAAGTCATCTATTGGACCAAATGAGATTTTGAGGAGAATTAGAAGTTTAGAAAGAACCCTAGCAATACTCAGAGATCACGCTAACGTCATAGCAAAGAAGACGGGGGCTTCAGAAATCTATCAAGTTTTCGGTTCCTCTTAGACTGTAGTTACCGTTTGGTTTCGCAACGAACTCGAAGATGTCGCTCGTAAGAGAAAATTGGGTGATCTAACACGATTGATATGCTCAGGCGCCTTGCGGATTCTGTCGCGATTTGCAGGAGAGTGATTCTTGTCGGTAGGTCTCGTTTCGCTGTAAGCACCATCTTCATTCTGCTCTCTAAGATTCTAGGGGGAGTTCTTTTATACGAGCGGGTAACCCGAATCTTAGGAACTTTTCACACAACATTCATGGACATGTGGAAGGAGGGGCCGCGAACCCAACCTTGGCTCTATCTTTTCAGCGGTTATGACACGGCACACTACGTTGCCATTGCTAGAGACTGGTATCAAACTCCGCTTTATGTCTTCTTCCCGGCTTACCCTGCGTTGACTCGTGTAGTTGGAACAATGGTCGGAGATCTTTGGTTGGGGGCTTTTATGATTTCCTTCATATTTGGTTTAGGTTCGATCCCTATCTTTCAATTGATCTGCGAACAATACATGTCCAGAGGTGACGCATTCATCTCAACATTGTTGGCGATGACTTTTCCCTACGTTTTCCTCTTCACAACCGTCTCCTACACAGAATCTCTGTTCCTCTTCTTCACGCTGTTCACTTGGTATCTACATCTGGAGGAGCGGCATATTGCGTCAGCAGCGTCGGCTATGGTTGCGACTCTAACCAAAACCTACGGAATAGCCATAGTGATTCCAATAATTGTCAGTCTGGTTCTTAAGAGAAAACTGAGAAAGATTGTATTCGCCGTTCTCCCAATAGCGACATTGCTTGGATGGATGTATTACCTTTACCTCAGAACAGGAGACGCAGTTGTTTTCTTGACCCAGCAGAGATATTGGGATGTTCAAATCGGCATCGGAACTGACCCAACAAGAGGATATTTCGTATCATTTCTTAGTTTCCTTCTCGGCGCATCAGAATCTGTACCACACCTACAGTTTGCGAGCATTGCTTTCATGGTCCTTTTTGGATACTTAGTCTTCAACGTGTTCAGGAGGGATGCTCCGTTGGGAATCTACGGAATCTTCTTGTATCTGGGGCTTCTATGTTTCGGGAACCTATATTCATTCCCAAGATACTTTGCGTTCATTTTCCCTGTTTGGTTGATTGCTCAGGGCAAAATCAAAAGTCTACTGCTCTTAGGCGCCGGCATCGTCTTCTTCTTGTTGAACAGCTACGCTATATGGGCTCAGTTCATAGTGGCAGGCTGGATTTCCTAATCAATTCCGGTCGAGATGAGTTGCAGTTAACTGGGAGTTTCATGATCTAGGTGGTTATTTGGGTAAGACTCATGAGTATTACAGGAATTGGTGGAATCGAAAGTCCTACGAGGATTATAATCGGGGGGCGTATTATGAGGCAGTTGGGTCTTCCAACGAAGAAGACTATGTAAGTATGGGGAAATCACAATTAAGCGAATGTATTGCTTCGGGTCTTAAAGAATTTGATCGGGTTCTTGATTTTGGGTGTGGGAACGGTCGTTTGGCAATTCACCTCAAGAACTTTCTCAAGGGAGAATATTGGGGCATAGACATTTGTGGAAGACTAATTGACGATGCTAAGAGAAGGATTGCTGATCCGAGTTTTCATTTTGCCGTGAATGAATCGCCTAGACTTTGGTTTCCAGATGAATACTTTGATTTCATTTGCGCATTCTCAGTAATTACACACCTAGACATCGAGTACACGATTGAACTCTTTCAAGAGTGGAAGCGATTACTAAAGTCTTCCGGTAATCTCTTGGTTACTTTTATTAGAAATGATGAGTTTCCAAGGTTTTTCGGGGACACGGCTAGAATGGAGCATAATGCAAGTTTTCTGATAGGTTTGTCGTATGGGGTGGGTTTTCGTTATTTGAAGATCCAAGATAGGAATATTGGACAGTGGATTTTGCTTCTTTCAAAAAAGTGAATGGTTGCAGGCGGCATCTGAGACAGTGAGGTGATGAGTCTTACAACAAATTGAGAAGTGTAAGAATTGATGCAGAATTTTTCCCGTTGGCTGACAAGGCGTGTGAGACACTGAAAACAAATTTGGAGATCTTCGCTTTCCAAATCGAAGCGCGCTCATAACCGAGGCAGTTAGAGAATTTCCAGTTCACGAATACAACCCAAAAAGGACCACTATCCTTTCCAAGACCAAAACACTATACCAATTCGTATTCTGATTTCGAACTTGTAAAAGTCAAGAATAACCCTGAAACTTCGATAAGGTCAAAGACAGAAATCGTTCGAGACATACTTTTGAGATACTTGGAATAACGACGCAACTTCCTTGGCTGGGGACAAAATATAGATATACCGACTCTATCTGAATAAGCGTCTATTTTTCCTGTGTAATTTCGGCCTTAACGCCGTTAAAAACACGGTTTTTGGCCCACGCCCTCAGAATCCTATGAACTGTGGACCTCGGTATTTTCAACACCTCACTTATCTGTCGTTCCGATTGACCCTCGCAAGTATATTTCGTTTCCATTATCTGAATAAGGGGAGGGTTTTCCAATACAAAATGGGACAGTTTGGACCCTGTTTTGTCCCACTTTCATTCCCGCAGATACCTCCAAACCGTCTGTCGTGGCACTTTGGTTATGTTAGCGATCTCCTGATACGTGTACCCTTGATCTCTGAGTTTCTGAATGTCACAGTCTCCTAGTCTAGTCTAGTCGCTTTTGCCAAGAAGGTTGTGTCTGAAAGTAAGGCGGTCGGGTTCTGTGTTTGGGCAAAAAAAAATAACCTCAAAATCTACCTGTATGGGTCGATACCGAATTACTGATAGAAGCCGGTCGATTGTTCCTTGTATAACTGATTTCAGTCGGATGGACCAACGGTTTTATCCAAGAGAGTTCGTTCTAGGTCCTCTTTCTTGCCAGAAAAAATAATCCTGTAATTCCTTGCACAAGACCGAACAAAGTAACCCATCATTTCCACGCCTTGAACCGTCAGTTCTAGTGGTGACAGTCATCTCAGCATACGAGCTTGATTCTTCAGGGGCTTCCTTTCAACCGTTCTATAATAGACACACTTCGGTTTTTAGAGGTTGAATTCTAATACGAGTGGTTTGCATTGACGAGGAGTCTTATTTGGTCATCAACAGCGCGTCGATTTGTGTCGCACAGAGCATCATCAAGAAAGTAGTCTGAACTTCTGATTGTCAAAGATAATGGTCTTCAAGTCGGAGTAGAAAGAAGCTAGGTTTTCTCCTGTTATCGGGGCTTCTCCGGGATGAGCCGAATTTACCCTCATCGTAAGACAGATAGATAGCCTGTCGTGTTGATTCTTGTCTATCAATCCCCAATACTCCAAGACCCAGAGGAGGTCCTTGTCAAAGACCGTTGACCTCAACTCGTTTAATGAGTGAACAACGAAGGCTTTACCGAATTTTCCAAATCTTCCTTCCTTGATGCCTTTCATCTCCATACTCTTCTTGTTGAACTCATCGAATCCGAACTTTTCGACAACTTTGTGAATTCTGTGCATTGTTGCATTCCATCCAAGGACAATGGAAGCTCTAAAAAATCCGCGATAGGCGCATCCTATGGCTTCTTTCAGGTAGTCCGCTTCATCCTGTCCAGCATTTTCTAGAATCTTGTTCAAATGAGTGACATAGACGATTCGTCCACTGGATGTTATGACTGGTAAGACCAGGTCATTTCTGAAGTTCGCAATAGTCTTGTCTAAAGCGCCGATACAAGAAGTCTTGCGACATCGCTTCATAGACAGCTGAGCTAAACCCGCGAAGAGGTCACGATACTTCTTTCTTATGTCATCCAAAGCTCCAAAGTCGGAAAGGCTAGGTTCGACTTCCCCGAACCATTTCTTACAAATCTGCTCAATAAGGTTTTTTATCTCTGAACTAGCGAATTCACTCTTGGTTTTCCCCAGTCTTGTCTTGAGTTGTCTTAGCGAACTTTCGCTCGCATCCAGAGCACGCAGCACATCGTCCTTACTCATTTAGTGATCTCCAGTATGACCTCGGCCAATTGTGCCTTTCCATCTGGAGATAGTTCGATGTGTTCTTCATCCTCCAAACTCTTGAAAAGTCGCCTGTTGTTATGGAAGTGGGATTTGAAGTGATCACGGTCATAAACCCTGTGCTCTATAGACTTTCCCCTGACCTGTTCCACAGAAAATTCAAGCTTCCCTTGAAACCTAAGAGCGTTCTCTAAGGCTGTTAGGAGTGCCAACTGAATTTGGGCTGCTGCTTTCTTGGTTGTCGTTATCTTATAGAGCTGTCTTACCTCGTTCGCTTCAATGAGGAACAGTTTTCGCAGTAGTTCTTCAGGCACGCTATGCTGTTGGAGGAGAGCCCTCACATCAATTGGGACGGCGAATTCTGCGCCGACTCTTGGAGGGACTTTGGTTTCGGCTTCGATTTCCCGAGGTATTAAGCTAGTCAGGAAATTGGAAAGCAAAACCTCGAAGCACTTTTCACGGTATCTTTCCGGTAGCTTTTCTGCGATGTCTACAAACTCTTTTATTTTGCCTTCCAGCTGTTCGGTCAAAGCTCAACATCTCAGAACTAGTTGCTTGTAGTCGTAGTATCACTAATTAAGATTATCACTGTCTAGTATCACACCTGACCAGCGCGACCCTTTATGTTGGCGCGTCAGGTCCTACGCTCTGCTCCTTCTATTAATGGTTGCTACGGTGCCGAGATTGATCGACAGGTGAAAGCAAAGGGGTTCTCAGGTCAGCACTGTGAGGTTCGCCTTCGCTTGAACCGTCGGCCGTTAGGGTAGGATTATTAGCCTCGGACCCCTTGGGTAATCGATGAGGGGAGGTAAAGGAGTTTATGGAGTCTTGGTCTAGTATCATACAGGCCGGTGCGGCTATCGCCACGGCCTTTCTTACTCTCTTTATCGTACTCTACGCTAAGAGGACCATTGATTATGCAAAAGCTACTATAGAGGAAGGAAAGAAGAATCGTAGGAAAGATAGCATAGAAAGGATGTTGGAGAGTCTATATTCTCCATTTTATGAGATTCTGCGTAAGGCGAAATTTGATCCTCGAAGATACAAATGGAAAGATAACGCTGATGAATACCTTGTATTCGACTCTGAATACAAAGAGATCTACGACAGACTTGCAATATACGGACATTACTTGTCTACTGAGGACTTGCAGAAACTCACAAAGGCGTTGGAGAAGGCTCGACACAAGCGCCCCCATGACATCTTACAGTGGGTATATGCTTTCTCTGAAGGCGACATCGGCCCACACTATGAATATTTCAGAAAGGAACGCGAGCGGTTGGCAAGGGAGCTTGAAGAATTAACGAAGGTCTGAAAGAAAAAAGAAGAGGGTTTAGGTCAGTTCAGAACGGTCAGGTTCACGCTATCGTAAATTCGCTTCAGTCTGCCCGTGTAGTGCTTGACAAACACCTCTCTTTCGGGTTGAGAAAAAATAAAACGGAAAACACGGCTTATATACGCTTGAAGCAGGCTGAGTTCTTTTGGAGGGGAGATCTTTGACTTCACAGGAACAGGAACTTGCGGGTATGATTTTAGTTTTTTCCATTTTCATAGTCTGCCCATTACTTTGGCAGATTCTGACTGGGTGGGGAAAGCGTGAATGGTGGAGGATATTGCTTAGGGGTGTGGCCCCACTATCATTGGGAATAGCTGGCCTTGGCGCGACGATGATACCGGCGTTGGGTCATCCAAGATCGTGGCCGATAGGTGTCATCGGAATACTGCTATTGATACTAGGGCTTGTTTTGATGGGAGTAATATGGGCCCATTGGGATTAGGCTCCAGCGTGCGCGTCATAACGACGATCACGGAAAAAATGTTCGCATTGACGCAAGGTTTTATTCGCCTTGGGTCGGTCCAAGACTACAGACCTCTCGTTTTCGGTCTTGCTACGATGGTAGTCACCTCAAAAAGAAGCGTTTCTTGATCTTCTGACTGAGGAGTTTAGCGAGTCCGTCTTCAATGGCCGATCTGATCATGCCGCTTCGCTAGAACCTCGATGAGCGCTTCTGCAATGACATTGACAGCGTTCTTCAAATCATCTGTCAAACCATCGCCAAACTCCAGAGATCTTGGTTGAACAGCCAAAAGAGCGACCTTTGCCCGACTAGCTACGGAAAGGTATTCTACAATCACTCCAAGGGGAGGCGCGTGCGTTGAGATGGCGAACCCCTCGATCTCATCCGCCTTAACAAGTCGAGATTCTCCAGGAGTGAGTCCCATCTCTGCTGTGTCGACCAGCAATACATGAGTGGGAGCAAGTCTCCTTATTACCCCCGTATAGTTCTCAGGGCTAGTTCCGCCGTTTATGACAGTCACGTCTCTGGGTACAGTTTGTTTCAGCTTTTCTGCCAACACAGGGCCGAAACTGTCATCTGTGCGAATCTCACTTCCTATGCATAGAATCACGACTTTCCTCCCTCCTGACAGCCATCCTTGAAGTTGCGTCCTTACGGCACCTTTCATCGCCATTATTTTCCCACTCTTTGGCTGCTGCGGATCTCAGTTTCTTACATGATTTGAAGGCAAGCCAAGGCCAAGGTTGCCACCTAAACAACCATGGAAGGGATAAAATACACTTCTTATTTCCAACTATCCTTTGTTAATATCATCGGTGCCTCGAAGCATAAAGTATGCCTTGTTACTGGATATCACCAGCCAAAGAGGATCGACAGCTGAATGGGAGGGTATACGTTCTAATGCCAAACATAGTCTTGCAGAGAATCGGCCATGTGCCGGAAGATACTGTCAAGAGCATCAACGCTGTCGTTGAAGAGTGCTATGGAAGACTGGAGCCTCACGGCGTAGAGCTTCTAGATCTCCTAATCTTCGAGAACTCAGAACAAATGGACTCTTTCTATAGGAGGGAGAAGCAAGCGTCTCAAGTATCATCAGAGACTTTGAGTGAGCAATTCTTCGCTACCCACGATGCATGGAGGGGAACACCTAGAATAGGAATATGTATCGAAAGGATGCGGCATCTTCCTCAACTCGTTCAAATGGCAGTCTTGCGCCATGAGGTTGGGCACTCGATTCTTCACGGTTCAATTGAACACTATGTATTCTCTCTAACACCCCCACTCCTTGAAGCGTCTAGGAGGTTCGGACTGACAAGGGACTACGCGTTCTCTATTCTGTACATAGTTTCAATAGCGGTGAAGGACTTCGAAGTCACGAGGTTCCTCGTGGATAAGAAATATGTCGAGGACCAGCTTGCATACGCACTTTATGTTTTGGCAGCATCGGAAGATGATCTGAAGGCTTTGAAGATCGCGCAAAACAATCCCGCCGCGCTGGCTTTGTACGTAACGAGCCGTCTCAAGGATTCCGCAGGTGCGATGGCAGCCGGAGAAGCTTTGGGGCAACCACTAACTGAAACTTTCAGGAAAGAGTTCTCACAATCTCCGGATTTCGTAGTTGGCCGCTTTCTCTATCTTGTGGAAGCATTCCCTCGGCATATGAAAGGTGACACGCTGCAAAACGTGAACGCCGCAGTAAGGTTGCTAGTTGAGGAGTTCCTTGAACCTGTCTTCACAGGTTTCTCCGCACAGAGCTGAACCCCTTAAGAAAAGTATGTTGCCGAGCAATCTTCTATTACTTCGGAATCTTCAATTGTACAGTTCTAGGCATCGAGCCTGTGTCGCATCACTTCGACTATCTGCGCAGAAACGATACAAGCACCCACACGATTGACACTATTATGAGTATGGGAGAGGTTGCGAAGTAGAAACCATCCCGACGGTAAACATAGAGTAAGATCGGGGGAAGCTTTTCGATCTCGGGGGCATATCTAATGATATATGGTATCGCGACGAACAGAACTCCTAGCAAGATCATCATCACTCCTAACCAAGCGAAGGAACGATACCACTCATCGATCGCCATCGTACCTCTCCACCCCAAGCATCACAAGTCTTCGGGCTTGTCAAGCAATATACTTAGTGATTACGATTTCCTGATAAAGGAAAGATCCTAGATGGGACCCGCCATAACATTTATTCCTTCGCGTCTCCATCGAGCGGTCCTCGGAAAGGTACACCCTCGTCATAATCTAGTTGTATCTCGGTTGGGAGTATGCCAAGCTCGAAGTCTGTTCTAGCGCAGATATGAGACAACCATGGCTGCAGCGAAGGCCATGATGGCGGGGTAGATCACTGCCGTTTCAAAGGAATATTTATGGCGATACTCATCATCTATTAGGCTCTGTAGCGTCCTATCCTTCTCCGTAGGCTCGCCTTGACAAGTCACTCGGGCAATATATGGGTCAAGGGATGCCTTACACTTTTCTGCTGAGACTTCTATTCTGTCTCTGAAACCTATCTTTATGTCTGGCTTTGGCAGCTTTGACTCCCTAAGATCAAAGCCTTGTGACCTGAAAAGTGAGCCTAACTCTTGCATGTTCTTCCCTGACCACGAGTATCTCACATGTTCCATTGCAC
>Ga0315306_10001608_pt1 | contig 10758 bp, 15 predicted proteins | sample TDP1_MG_FD_203803 | JGI IMG/M metagenome (GOLD analysis project Ga0315306, IMG submission 203803) | Freshwater sediment microbial communities from Lake Towuti, South Sulawesi, Indonesia - TDP1 | ecosystem: Environmental > Aquatic > Freshwater > Lake > Sediment | place: Indonesia: South Sulawesi... | reverse complement strand
TATACTACCTCATTAATCAGCAGAATCTTGTAATAGACCCCTCCACATACCCAAACATTGGATATTTGGCGCTGATAAACTCGAAAAACATCACTGTTAAAGGGCTGGAACTAAAAAACAATGGACAAGGCATACTATTCGCTTACACAAAAAACTCACAAATAACAAACAACAATTTAGTAGACAACGACATTGGCGTTGAACTCGAGTCATCGTCTAATAACACTGTTTCTGGAAACCAAGTAACAAACTACTTTGGCATTTTTCTCGGGTCATCGTCTTTTAACAATGTCTCTGGAAACACCATAACAAACTGCGAGGAGGGCATCTACCTTTACTTGTCGTCTAATAACACTGTTTCTGGAAACAACATACTACACAGCGGTTCCATAAGCGTCTGTCTCTATGCGTCGTCTTTTAACACTGTTTATGGAAACAACATAACATACAATGAATGGCATAGCATCTACATCTACGGCTCATCTAACAATAATATTTCTAGAAACAATGTAACAAACAACTACAGAGGCGTCTACCTCTCAGCCTCTTCTAATAATAGATTCTATCATAACAACTTCATCAACAACACCATACAGGTGCTTATCAAAGGTTCTCCAAATACTTTTGATAACGACTATCCTTCGGGTGGCAACTACTGGAGCAACTACACTGGTTATGATGCTAATGACGATGGAATAGGCGACACACCATACGTTATCGACGCCAACAATCGAGACAAATATCCTTTGATGAGTCCATATGAATATTGGAGCAATCCTATTCTAGGTGACATTAACAAAGACATGACAGTGGATTGTAAAGACCTATTCCAGTTAGCAATAGATTATGGGTCAACTTCACAAAGCCCCAACTGGAACCCAAACGCCGACCTCAACCACGACAACAAAATCGACAACATAGACCTGTTAACACTAACCCAAAACTACGGAAAAACCAACCCATAAACCCAAGATAGCTTAGTTTTGTGTGCAAAGCTTAACTATTCGGTTCCAGTTGTTGTCTACGTTCTGTTGAATCTCATCGATCACGTCTTTTCTATACGTTGGTTTGAACAGATGCGCGAATCTTCCCTGTGCTTTCAGAAACTCTTCAACTGGCTTAGGCTTAGCAATGTTAAGATTTAACTTGTATTTTCCACGTTCAACCTCATAGACAGGGAAGTATCTGGTTTCAACCGCTAACCTAACCAACTGAATGCTCAATGATGAGTCATGTCTCCAACCAAGAGGACAAGGACTTAACACGTTGATAACTGCGGGTCCGTTGACTTCGATTCCCTTGCGCACCTTCGTTATATAATCGTTCCAGTAAGCAGGCGACGCTGTAGCCACATATTCAATCCCATGCGCGGCACAAATGCCAATCAAATCTTTTTTCCACTCAGGCTTTCCAGGAATAACGCTGCCCGCTGGACTTGTGGTGGTGTCAGCTCCACGCGGAGTGGCGCCAGACCTTTGAATACCCGTGTTCATGTAAGCCTCATTATCAACGCAAATGTATAGAAAGTCGTGTCCTCTCTCCATGGCTCCACTCAAAGCTTGAATGCCGATGTCGTAGGTTCCACCGTCTCCAGCTATGGCTATAACATCCACATGCTTGTCCCATGCGCCTCTCTTAGCCATGGCTTTGTAGGCTGCCTCAATTCCAGACGCAACCGCAGCTGCATTTTCAAAGGCTACGTGAACCCAAGGCAAACGCCACGATGTGTACGGGTAAATGGTGGTGGCAACTTCATTGCATCCTGTAGCAGCAACTATTACTGTTGGTCCCCTCAAAGCCTTCATAGTCATTCTGTTAATGATGCCTTCACCGCAGCCAGCGCAAAGCCTATGCCCAGAAGCAAACAATTCTTCAGTTGACAATTCCTTCAAAGTAACCATATTTATTCACGCACCCCCAAAAACATCGTCTCTTCTTTAACCACCCCAGTCCTAGCAGTTTCCAACGCCTCATTAAAGGCGAATTCAATGTCAGAGGGCTCAATGTCTCTTCCCCCCAACCCATAAATAACATTAAAGATTCTAGGATTCTCTTCCAACGTATGCAATGCCGAAACCACATCGGAGCACAATGCGCCATAAGGAGCTCCGAAACTAATGGCTCGGTCAAAAACAGCCAACGCTTTAACATGCTTTAATACAGCGCTTATTTCCTCTGTTGGAAATGGTCTATACAACCAAAGCTTTACCACGCCCACTTTCTTTCCTTGAGCCCTAAGTTTACGTGCCACTTCGCGGGCTGTTCCAGCCGTGCTTCCTAGACAAATTATTGCGGCTTCAGCGTCTTCCATTCCAAAAGTTTCGAGAACATTGTAATTTCTACCCGTGATGCCCTTGTACTCTTTGCAAATTTTGTCTAACACTCCGCCGACATTCAGCATAGCTTCCACTTGCTGCCTCTTAAATTCAAAATAATAGTCAGTGAAGCATAGGGCTCCAAAAGTAATTGGCTTCTCAGGGTCTAATATAAACAGCGGTTTCCTTGTCTGCAAAAATTGATTGACACCCTCATCTTCGAGCACATCTACGCCTTCCACGCAATGAGAAATTATGAAACCATCAAGATTAACCGACACAGGCAACTGAATATTCTTATCTTCAGCGATTTTAAACGCCATAATAGTCCAATCATACGCTTCCTGCGCATTTTCAGCATAGATTTGCATCCACCCAGAGTCGCGTGACCCCATCATATCTGAATGGTCTCCATGAATATTAATCGGCGCTGACAAGGCTCGGTTAGCCACACCCATCACAATTGGACAGCGCAAACCTGAGGCTATGTAAAGCATCTCGTGCATGAGGGCTAAGCCTTGACTAGAGGTTGCTGTGAACACTCGGGCTCCTGTTAAGCTGGCGCCCACGCAAGCAGACATGGCTGAGTGTTCCGATTCTACGCAAACATATTCGGTTTGGACTTCTCCGTCGGCGACGTACTTGCTGAAGCGTTCAACCATGATGGTTTGAGGAGTAATTGGATAAGCAGCCACAATATCGACCTTGCTCTGTTTAACCGCGTAGGCTACTGCTTCGTCTCCAGTCATGCCTACAATTGTCATTTTTGCTCCTCCACCATCTTAATGGCTTCTTTTGGACACTCTTTTGCGCAGATTCCGCATCCCTTACAATAATCATAGTTTACTTCAACCCACTTTTCCTTTCTAATGAAGGCGGCGTCTGGGCAGTATATCCAGCAGAAAAGGCAGTTTATGCATTTTTCCTTGTCAACAACTGGTTTGAAGGCTCTCCAGTCGCCAGTCTTATATTGGAGCGAGGAGCCAGGCTCAAGGACAGCTGCCCCCATGGGTAAAGATTTCCATCCGGGCTTTTTTTCTTCTGATGTCATTTTCCAACAACCTCTTCATACGCTCTCTTCACGGCTACAACATTTTTTTCGCCTAGAGTTCCGGGAAAACGTGCTCTAACCACCTTAGCTACTGATTCAAAAGATGTAAGAGGCGCCGCTTTTATGAGTGCTCCCAACATCGCTGTGTTGTAGATGGGTCGTCCCAGAACGTCTAACGCTATTCTTCGGGCGTTGACAGCGTAAATGTGAGCTTCACTGACTGAAAGTGTTTTACGTAGTTCCTCAGGTGTGAGTTCGGTGTTTGCCACGATGGTTCCGTCCTTGGTTAAGCCTGAGGTTACGTTGTTACCTAATAGCGTGGGGTCAACAACCACAACTATGTTTGGATTATAGATTTGACTGTGAATGCTGATAGGTTCATCTGAGATTCTTGTGAACCCTCGAACTGGGGCACCTGACCGCTCTGGTCCAAACTCGGGGAAGGCTTGAACATATTTTTTGTCTAGAAGTGCTGCTTCTGCGAGTAAGCGACTAACGCTGACTATGCCTTGTCCACCTCTTCCGTGCCATCGAATTTCAATCAACATTGGCTTTGCATCTCTACGAGAATCTGTTGCCAACCACACCCACACATATAAGGTTTTCCCGCATGATTGAGAAAGTGCAGAGACGCTTCAGCCAACTAACCAAGGAAGATGTCAATGAAATCAAGCGTTGGATTGATGAGACATGGGAAAACTATAAGAGGCTACAGTTAAATGTATAATTAACCACATTGTTCAGAATTAGACATTGAGGAGGAAACAACGTGACAGAAGAAAAACCTACAGAACCTCAAAAAACTGAAGAGAAACCCACGCAACCTTCAAAACCCGAAAAAGCCCCAGCACGGCGAGAACCCAACACGGTTTTCATCGGTTCAAAACCCGTCATGAACTACGTGACTGCCTGTCTCACTGTTTTCAACACTGGAGGAAAAGAAGTTACCCTCAAGGCAAGGGGGAATTCAATCACCAGAGCAGTGGACACGGTTGAGGTGCTTCGCCGAGGGTTTGTTAAAGATTTGGTTGTGAAGGATATCAAAATGGGCACTGAAGAAATGATCCGTGAAGGGAACCGAAAATCAAACGTCTCCACAATTGAGATAACCGTGACCCGAAAAGAATCTGAATGACTCTTCCAACAGCCAAGTCTAGACCTTAGCTTCCAGTGCATTTTACGTTTTGCCATTGCTAGGTATGTTCTGAGAGGTTGATAAAGCGAAACACCTATAAAACTTGTTTTCTTTAGAGGATACTCTTTCAAGGTGATTATCAATGGGTGATTATCCAAAAATTGTTGTTCGACCTCCGGGACCTAAGGCTCGGGAGCTTGTGAAAAAGGATGAACAGGTTATTTCGCCGTCGTTTGTGCGATACTATCCGCTGGTGATTGAAGGCGGGAAGGGCTGCATCGTGCGCGATGTTGACGGCAACCAATACATTGACTTCAACTCCGGGCTCGTCTGTCTAAACGTTGGGCACAGTCATCCAAAGGTTATAGAGGCTGTCAAGAAGCAGTGTGACCGCTATCTTCACTATTCCATCACTGACTTCCTCTACAGAGAAGTCGTTGACTTAGGTGAGAAACTGTGTGAGATTACGCCGGGAAAGTGGGAGAAAAGAGTTTTCTTTGGGAATAGCGGCGCCGAATCACTTGACGGTGCAGCCAAGCTTGCTCGTTGGCATACTAGGCGACAATTGTTCATTGCTTTCATTAGTGCTTTTCACGGTCGAACTCTAGGTGCGCTTTCTTTCACCGCTAGCAAGCCTATTCAGCGTAGGCATTTCTTTCCGTTGGTTCCAGGCGTTACGCATGTGCCCTATCCGTACTGTTACCGTTGTCCTTTCAAGTTGACCTATCCCAACTGTGACTACTGGTGTGTTGATTTCATCGATGAGTATGTTCTGCAGAAGTATGTTCCACCTGAAGATGTTGCAGCCTTTGTTTTTGAACCCATTCAAGGCGAAGGTGGCTACGTTGTGCCTCCGCCAGAATACTTCCAACGATTAAAGAAACTTGCCGACAAATATGGCATATTGCTCATTGACGACGAAATCCAAACGGGCATGGGTAGAACAGGTAAATGGTGCGCCATTGAACACTGGAAGGTTGAGCCCGACGTTGTCTGCTTGGCTAAGTCTCTTGCTTCTGGCTTGCCGTTGAGCGCAATGGTAGCCAAAGCCAAAGTGATGGATTGGGAAGGCGGAACACACGCCACCACATTTGGTGGAAACCCCGTAGCCTGCGTTGCTTCGTTGGCAGTTTTAGGCGTGATTGAAAACGAACGCTTGATGGAGAACGCGGTTAAACAGGGCAACTACATTATGAAACGCTTAAACGAAGTTAAGGAAAAAAGTGAAATCTTAGGCGATGTTCGTGGAAAAGGCTTGATGATAGGCGCTGAAATAGTTGAAAACAAGAAGACCAAGGCGGTTGCGCCGAAGAAGGCGAAAGAAATAATGATACGAAGTTGGAAACGCGGAGTGGCACTCATAACCTGCGGCGAATCCACAATTCGAATAGCGCCACCGTTGATAATAACTAAAGACTTGGTTGATTCAGCGTTAGAAATCATAATAGACACAATGAAGGAAATAGAAAAAGAAAAGTAGCTGTTGCTAGAGTTGCAACTTCGGGCTTAAATGATTTCTATGATGGTTGAGGTTCTTGAGACAAGTTCCAGCAGGTTTGAGAAGCCCCGTTTGGCGTAGGCGTTCTTTATCTTGATTCGAGTTCCAACCGACAACTCCTTTCCCAATTCGGCGTGTTTTCGCCAAAGTGACATTCTAATCTTTCCCGTGTCGTCTGTCAAATCGAAGGAAGTCACCAACACCTTCTCTTTCTGCATCGTTGTAACCTCTCTAACGTTTGGAGCTGTTGCAACTGTTGCTTCAATGGTAAACGGTCCGCCTTCTTCCTTCAAGTCTGCTATTTTGCATGCTGCTTCACCTAAGACAATTGACGGTGTTGCCAACACTTGACCAACCAATTTTTCGATTTGGGTGGCGTTTTCAACGTGCAACTCTATTCGTCCATCGGGTTGTGTTTTGACTCTGGCGTTCATTACGCGCAGTTGGTCTTCCTTTTTCACCTCGCCCAACTCATCGACTTTTTGGTTCCAAAACACCAGAGAAATCTCGCCTGTTTCGTCTCTAAGCCTTAGTCGTCTCACTTTGCCACTTGACCCGTCTTTCCTCCTAAATTCTGACATAGGATAAACATCATAGACTGCTCCCAAAACACTAGCCTTCTTGCTCTTTTGAGTCAAATCTCCAATCTTGTCAATGAATTGATCTATCGATGGGTAATCGCCGTCAACTACATCTGGAGGTGAAACTTGAACGTCTCCCCGCTGACCCACATGCAACTCCAGTTTTCCATCTAAGCCTTCGCGCACATACCCGTGCAAAACTCGGATGATATTGCCATGCTTAATCTTTCCAGCTTCAATTAGGCTTATTTTGTCGTTCCAGAGAACCAGCCTTAATGTATCACTTTTGTCGGCGAGCAGCAAACGGGCTAGCTTGCCTTCGGTTAGGTCGGGTTTAAAAAAGGTTTGAATTGGATAAACAATGATAACTCGGGCAGTTAAGGTCACATCGTTCAAGCCAGAGACGAGACTGCCTATTGAGATTTCAGACTTGAAAGATTCCTCTTCGTGTGGAATTTCCACGCCTAATTCAGAGGCAACTATGCGGGCTGCCACATCGTCTAAGAGGTAGTTTTCAGCCGAACGCTTCTTTTCATAAATAAGTTTGAGCACCTCTTCTCTTGTTAAGTCTCGCCGAGTTAAAAGAATCCTTTGAACAATCTGCTCCAAGTCCACTTTTTCAGCGCCTACCATAATTCGCAGTCAAACTTTATTTAAATCTACTTGCAAAAGTTTTGTTGAGTGCAGCGTTTATGAGTGACCAGTTGCTGTGGAGCATCGGCTTAACTCTTGCCTTCGTGGGCTTTGCAATAGCGTTTATCGCTGTTGTTCTGCTCTTTCTAAGAGGCTTTAAGAGTAAAAGTGGAAAAATGCGAGGCGGAGGAGCCGTCATAATTGGACCCATCCCAATAATTTTCGGCACAGACAAAGAATCAGTGAAAATAATCCTTGTTTTGTCCATAATTCTGGTTGTGCTTCTGCTCGTTCTGATGGCTTTCTCTTATGGAATCTTTCATTGAGAAGCGGGGAAAATAATGCAAAAAGAAGAAGATTTCGTTTGGGCGGTTCCTTTGAGGCTGTTTCTCGTAGGTTTCTTTTTGATGTTTTTAGGTGCCGTTGTTCTGATTGTTGCTGCTGCACTTCAAGGAGATATGAGTGCCAGCGGCGGTTTTGTAATATTCATAGGACCGTTTCCCATCATTTTAGGCGCAGGTCCCCACGTCTCTTTAGCCCTTCTGCTCGCTGTAATTTTGACAATTGTTAGTTTTGTTGTGTTTTTCTGGTTGCGTAAAACTAAGACTTAGGCTTAGGTTTGGTTTCTGTTGGCGCGGTTTCTTCTCTGCCCCATATCATGTAAAGGAATATCAGTATTAATATGAAGAAGGTCATGACTGTTAGGGCGGTCATAACCACGCTTGTGAAGTATGTTCCGATGTCGATGGCCAATCTGGACTCACTTTCCCTTATTTGAGCGTTAATGCCTATTTAAGCAGTATCTTTCCCCAGAGGTTTTCAGACGCATAAACGCTTGATTCTAATTCAGAGTTCATAATTCTTTAAAGACTATGGATTGCAACTGTTTTATGGGCTACTAATGGTAACCAAGAGAACCTGCTTCATTCCCACAGTTCTTCTAAGATGTAGCCGATGTCGCATTGAAACGAGACATGCTCTTATCGACTTCAAAAATGAGCCGCCTGGCTTAGCCTTGATTTATGAATGCCAAGCATGTGGAGAAGTAAGGAGACTTTTTGACCTTGGCTCACTGTCAGAATATTCGCCAGAACGCACTGAATACGCTGTCAAGGAAGAAAAGAAAGATGTTGCAAAAGAAGAAGAAAAGAAAGAACGTCCGATACCTATAGAAAGAGGCCCTCAAATCGAGCAATATCCACACTAAAAGAGGTGAAACAAAATGAGTAGAACCTATTATGTTCCAACAGTGCTGCTTAGGTGTAACAGATGTCACAACCAGACGCCACATCTTTTAATCGATTTTCAAAACAAACCCAAATTCGGCATAACCTTGACTTATGAATGTCAAATGTGCGGTGAAACAAAAAAGGCGTTTGACCTGAACGCTCTGCCTGAATTTACTCCAGAGTTAGACCAAAGCGTTGCAAAAGAAGAAAACAAAGCGCCACTTGTAATCGCTGCAAAAGAAGAAAGTAAAGCACCGCTTGCAATCGGGGGAGCATAGCAACTTTCTAATGGATATTGGCTTTTGCAACACTGAAGGATTCGTTTAATAATCTAGGGAGCGTCTCCTTCACCTTTTTCTGTTTTTGTCATCTGTTTTTTGGGTTTTCTCTGTTCTGGAGCCTTCCACTCCTTGATTAACACATTATAGAATTGGTCGTCGTCTTCGAAAGCGTCAAATCTGCCCGTTGCCTCAGCCAATTTTTGTGCAATAATATGATAACAAACGTGTCCGCGGTCGAACTGGAAGTAAAAGTCGTAGCAAGAGCAGTAATCGATTGCCGGCATGACAAGGTAGTCGCGTCTCTTGCCCACAACAATCCACACCACTCTGCCACTGGGTTTGAAAACATACTTTTTAATTCGTCCCTCGTTCAATGCTTCCAAAGCCTTGGCAACGCGTTGCCCAAAAGTCTCAGATAGCCGAGCAACTTGTGACTCTGAAACCTTGCCTTCTGACTTAACCGTCTTGTATATGTCTTCGAGCACGTCGGCTTCAGGCTTTTTCTTCATTTGCGCGTTTCTCTCAGTTAAGTCACAATTTTTTCCGCAACTGCCTTGCCCAGTTTTCGGCACTCCTCCAATTTGGCTTGGTTTGGCGTGTAAAGCACGGTTAGTCTAGGCTCTATGGTTTTCATGCCAAATCTGTTCTTTAATATTTCTAGGATGAGTTTGGGAGCCTCACCGCTCCATCCGTAGGAGCCGAAGGCTGCACCAATCTTATCTTTCAGTTGAATGTTGGCTTTGGCAGCCTCCTCCAGCATCTGTTTTATTGGCAGGGTCATGTTGTGATAGTAGGTTGGTGAACCAAAAATAATAGCTGAAGCTTGGGCTAGTTCTTCGGGTTTTGCATAATATTTCACGGTGACTTCTATGTTGGCTATTGACCTTGCGCCTTCAGCCACTGCCTCAGCCATCTTCTCGGTGTTGCCAGTTTGACTGTCATATAATATAAGTAGTTTAGGCATTGGCATTGTGCATATCGCCTCTTTTCCTTTCTTTATGTAAGCGTGAATTTTTAAGGTTACTATTATGTGGGAAGGCATGTGAGGTGTTTTTGTGTTTTGTTGTACTGCTTTTCACTTTCAAATAAGAATGCGCATAAACGCCTTTATTCTGAGTCAGATAAAGACTACTTTTTGAAAATGAAACTTTTCTCTCTTTTCTGGTCTTTAGCCTTACTTTACCGTTACTTTTTCAACTTGTGCAAGCCAAGGGGTTCTGGGTAAATCTTTGGAAAGGCTTTTAATTATTTCCCTCTCAATCTGCGCATTAGGTATTTCTTGGCTCTCCTCAACAAGGACGATTGTGATGACAGCCTTTTTAGTTTTCATTTATTATTTCCCGCCTTTGTGTGAACAGCGGTTGGAAAAAGATAAAGGTTGAGCTTAATGCATGAGTCAAACTTGAATCAATTATTCTTCTTCAAACCTCATTCTGTGAATTTGTAAACAGTAATGATGCCTAACGAAATCTGCGACGCCACCGTATCCGCATTCTGGATGATTTTTCATAAGCAGTTCATTTGGTCTTTCTTGCGTAGACGACTTTGCCGTCTTTTATTTCAACCTCAACCTCTGTGCCGCACTTTTCACACTTTATTCTACCCTTATAGTTCCAATAATGGGCGTCGTCTAAATGAACTATCATCCTGCAACCTTCGTTTTGACAGTACATATGAACCATTTAAACATCTCCCTCCTTTTTTCTAAATCGGATGCTCTTGCAAATATTTTTCAGCGTCTAAGGCTACTTTACAACCTGAGCCTGCAGCCGTAACCGCCTGCTTATACCTTGAGTCTCGAACATCGCCTGCGGCGAAAACACCTTCAACGCTGGTCTTTGTCTCTTCGTGTACGATTACGTAGCCCTTTTCATCTAGGTCTATCTGACCCCTGAAAACATCGGTGTTGGGCTTGTGTCCGATGGCAACAAAAACCGCATCAGTGGAAAGAGTTGACGCTTTACCTGTTTGAACATTCTTGAGTTTAACGCCTTCAACTCGGTCTTTGCCCAATATGTCTTCAACCACACTGTTC
>Ga0315306_10001607_pt1 | contig 10774 bp, 10 predicted proteins | sample TDP1_MG_FD_203803 | JGI IMG/M metagenome (GOLD analysis project Ga0315306, IMG submission 203803) | Freshwater sediment microbial communities from Lake Towuti, South Sulawesi, Indonesia - TDP1 | ecosystem: Environmental > Aquatic > Freshwater > Lake > Sediment | place: Indonesia: South Sulawesi... | reverse complement strand
CGCGGAATAAAATAAACGGCTTCTTCAGCGACGCCTACGTGGTGGAGTGGAGCTACGCCAAGGCCAGCATGGTAAGGCTTCAAATCGCGACGGTGCTAACGGAAATGGTTGAGGAAGGCTACTACACCGAGGAGCTGGCTAAGGAGCTAGCCGTTGACCTGCTGACCCGCAACCCTGAAAAACTTTACAGGTTAACTTAAACCCACATCGTTCTAATGAAACGGCACCTTCCGTGTCACACACATAGTCAGGTCAAATCCAGGCTCAGGGTTAGGCTTGACTTTTGATTAATCATATATTTTTTCTTATGATTAATCAAATTATGGGAACATCCCCAAATGGGTCAACGATGATGAACAGGGCAATTACTCCCTTCACTAAACTAGGACACACGCCCATGATTTCCGTAACTATGTCTGCCATGATGCCAACTCCCAAGGGTTGACTAACATTGCAAAGTGTGGAAGTAGGCTAAAAACCTTCAGGGTTCTCACTGTGGACAATTCGAAAAGCAATTATGCTCCAAACCACGGTTTATTATTGGGGTGCTTGAAGTGAGGTTGGATGGCAAGGTGGCGATTGTTACTGGTGCGGGCCGTGGCATCGGAAGGGCCATTGCCCTAGCTCTGGCAAGGGAAGGAGCGGATGTGGTAGTTAACGATGTGGACCCGCGTTCAGCGGAGGCAACCGCCAATGAGGCGAGAACCATGGGCCGCCGCGCCTTATCCATAGTAGCCGACGTTTCAAAGAAGGAGGAGGTCATCAAAATGGTCGAGACCGCCATCAAAGCCTTTGAGAAGATAGACATACTGGCGAACAACGCCGGGATCTTTTCCTCCATCCCCCTGGAAGATATGACGGAGGAGAATTGGGACAAAACGCTAAAGATAAACCTCAAGAGCGTTTTTCTGTGCTCCCAAGCCGCGATGAAGTTCATGAAACTCCAGAAGTCCGGTAAAATAGTAAATATTGCCTCCCTAGCTGGTAAGGTGGGCGGCATCGTCGCCGGAGCCGACTACGCCGCCTCCAAGGCGGGAGTACTCTGCCTCACCAAATCCTTGGCTAAGCAGCTGGCCCCCTACGGCATCAATGTGAACGCGGTGGCTCCGGCATGGATCGAAACGGACATGATGAAGGATTGGCCAAAGGAAACCAAGGAAGCCGTTTTAAAGCAGATTCCCCTCGGCCGCTTCGGGAAGCCCGAGGAAGTGGCTGAAGCCGTGGCTTTCCTGGTCTCTGAGGGAGCGGGCTTCATAACTGGAGCAACCATAGACATAAATGGCGGGATACTAATGGATTAAGAGAATAATAGCCGCTGCCGTCTTCGTTTACTTGGCGCGCATATCTTATGGATTTATCACAACCTTTCCCACCCTTTCCTTCTCCCTATCTAGGACTCTGTCGAAGGCTGCCTCTATGTCATCCAACCTAAAGCAGTGGGTAATAATCCTTCCAAGCTTAACCGTGCCATTAACGACTAGGCTAAGGTTTTCTTCAAAGTCGCCTCGATGCATGCCCCAGTTTCCCGGGATGGTCACTGCTTGTGCACAATATGCCTACTTGGGTTTATCGGCAACTGAGTGTTTTCTCCTGTGAAGTGGGCCCTGTCCCCCACCTTAATACATTCGAGGACCTGAACGCCCGTCACAGGGTTGTGGCCAGCCATCTCAAAGCCCACGTCCACGCCTTCAGACGTTAACTCCAATATTTTCTTAACAGGGTCCTCCCTAGAAGCGTCTATGACCACATCTGCTCCGAGTTCCTTCGCCATCTCCAGCCTAGAGGCTATTCTGTCAACTACAATAACCGTCCTCGCCCCAAAGGCTTTTGAGAGCTGGGCAGCGCTTAACCCCAAGGGCTCCGCGCCATATATGGCAACTATATCGCCGTCATGGACCTGCGCCCTTCTTATGGCCCTCCCAGAGGTTCCAAGACAGTCTGGATGAAGGGAGGCTTCATCGTAGATAAGACTCAGAAGGGAAACGAAATATGGCGCGGTAGTGGGGAACCTTCAAGTATTCGGCGAAGCCTCCGTCGATCTCAAATCCGATGGTTGGATACCGATTCTTACAGAAGCTGTCTATTCCCTTCTGACAGAACTCGCATCTTCCGCATCCTACTATGGCGTTTGCGACTACGCTGTCTCCTATAGCCAAATCTTTAACCGAGTCCCCAATCTCTGTAACGATGCCCGCTGGCTCATGCCCAGAAACATAACCCCTAGCCTCAGGCGACAGGAAGTAGGGATCAATATCGCTTCCACATATGGCGCACGCCTTAACTTGAATCACGGCCTCCTCAGGCCGAGTTACCCTCGGGGTTTCCTTCTCAACAATCAGGTACCTTTTGTTTCCTTGAAAGATAGCCGCCTTCACAGTAATCAGTCCTCCAAAGGTTATCTTAAATAACTTAAAAATTATGATAATAGAAGGAAAGCTTCCTATGGAATCATATTGAAACCGTAGGTTTTAAAATTAAAGTCGAAGGTAAAGGCTGTATTAATGCTGTAGGTCTTCATTAAGACAAATGATGTGCAATCCGTGAGGCTAAACATCTGATCCTCATACTTCCGAAAGACATCCCTTGCCTTCCCTTCGATCTCTGGGGAAACCCATAATACTTCCACGGCCCTGGATTTTTCGATCAAATCCAAAACTTTGATTGCAAGGTCATGCCGCCCAGTATCATAGAGCACATGGGTTACAGCTTCATCGATTATATAATTTGAAGTATAAATTCGGTAGAGAGGCAACTCTCTATCCTTGATCCTTTGGAGAGTCTCCATGGTTATTCTGTGGTATGGGTCCCTATCGTTGACTCGTGCTGCAAATGGACCAGTGTCTATAAAGAGCTTAATTCGAGGTTACCTCCTCAAAATAATGGCTCATCTCTTAGCCCCCTCTCTAGAATACACCACTTCATCAACCTTCAAAGATCCTTTTTTAACATCCGCGGATCCTGGCTTCAAAGTAAACAGAGGGTCTTCTGGATTGAAGCCCTTCTTTCTGGTAACCCACTCAATGATTGCCTCCCTCATCGCCTCGCGTTTAGGTATCCCTTCCCTCTCACAGACTTCTTCAAGCTCCTTAATTTCGTGGGGTTCCAGTGTGGTTTGAACATGTCTTGTCATAGTCATCACTAATTATAATGAGTTATGAATCCTATATAAGTGTTCCTCCAATTAACTTAGTCAGTGGCGATAAAAAGCCCCAAAAAAGTGGCTAATGAGGGGTGTGTATAAAAGCCCGGTGCTCACTATATGCTGATTAATGAAGCCCACAAAGGAATTCGTGACCAAGCGATATGGAAAAATTTTATTTCTTTACTTTATAATCTATTCATTCTAGGTGGAGAAAGTGGCTGTTCCTTCTTCGATAAAGCAGATCTCGCTGTTTACGGGTCCTAGAAAGATCTTCTTCGGTTTGAATTCGCTGGGAGTGTTAAGTAATGAACTTATGGCGTTGAATGCCAAGAAGCTTCTGATAGTAACAGATCCGAACATGGTTAAGCTTGGCTACGTAGATAAAATCGTGGGCCAACTCAAGGATGTGAAAGTAGAGGTTTTCAGTGATATTGAGCAGGAGCCTTCTTTAAGTGGTCTGGAAGAGTTAGCGTCTAGAGTTAGAGAACAAAACTACGATGTGATCTTGGGTCTAGGGGGAGGCAGCGCTATCGACTCGGCAAAGATAGCTTCATTTTTAGCAACAAATTCCGGGCCCATTTCAGATTATATAGGCGAGGACAAAGTTCAGAGGAAAGGTTTGCCACTTATTTGCGTACCCACCACCAGTGGCACGGGCAGTGAGGTCACCAGATTTGCTGTAATTAAGTATGAACGAACAAAGAAAGCCATTGTAAGCGACCTCATCATACCTGACATTGCCATAGTTGATCCAGTCCTTACCGTTTCGATGCCACCCAAGCTGACAGCGTACACGGGATTGGACGCATTAACTCACGCGGTGGAAGCCATGATATCTTCATGGGCGACGTCCTTTACGGATACATTGGCCCTTGGGGCTATAAGATGGGTATTTCAATACTTGAAAAGAGCCTATGTTAATGGTGCCGACTTGGAAGCAAGGTACTACATGTCTATAGCCGCGGTGACGGCTGGTTTATCTTTCAACGGTCCGAGGGTTATCCTCGGTCACTCTATAGGTCAAACAATTGGGCCCACCTACAATGTACCTCATGGGTTATCTGTAGCGTTAGCCTTGCCATACATGCTTGATTTCTACCTAGCTACTTCAGCAAATAAGATAGCTATGATGGGCGAGGTAGTAGGGGTCTATGACCCTGAAAAAACAGAAGAAGAGAATGCCAAAGCTCTGATAGGGAAGCTTTTTAAATTTTATAAAGAGTTAGACACGCCCTTATCCCTAAAAGAGTTCGGAATCCCTTTTAATGCACTAGAAAAGTTGGCTGAAGATACGATAACCTTTCAACCCAGACGCAACAGCCCAGTGGAGTTCACCAAGGAGAACATTCTAAAGGTTTACGAGAAGATGTGGAGAGGAGAAGTGTAAGGTCTATAAACTCCGCAAACTATGTCTAAAACTCTTCCCTTAATTCTATTGCCTTTTTTCAACAAGATAAGATTTCAGTTTTCTCCATTGTATCATAGAGGATATGCCCCTCGCTTTGAGCTGGCGCAGGAATGTTGAGCAGGTATGCCAATGTTGGTGCCACATCCAGAAGCCACATGGGTTCGGTTCTCTTGTAGCCCTTTCTAACGCCTGGACCTGATATGATGAAGATCGCCTCATTTGAACATCCCCCTAATTTAGCCGTGGGCAAATAACCTGAATGATTCCCCCGACCGGGTCTTGAAGTTATCATCATTTTCATCTCCTGCTCGGTAAATTTCATTTTTTCGGGTAATGGAACAGGCCCTGGATCCCCCGTATATCCTGGTTTGAAGAAATAGAGTACATCTGAAGCTCTTTCCCCGTGATGCCCTAATATTTTAGCGTCGTCCTTTCCTAAAGCAAGGGCAATGGGGCATTTTCCAGTTTCAGGATCCTTTAGTCCATAAAGAAGGCTAATAATCTGGTCAACGACATCGTCATACTCCTGTCCGGGATTTACAATTCCCTGAGGGTCTCGTCCCTTCACGTTGACCCAAAGGTATTCCTCTGGAAAACCGGGGCGGTTATATGCCTTCGTCTTAGACCAGTCAATAATTGGGAATCCGGTATCCTTATCAGTATTTATCGTCAATAATCCGGCGGCTTGCAACAATCCGTTTACGGATATAACTTTCCTTATAGGTACTGCAGCATGGTCGGATATTACAACGGTTATTGTCTCTTCATCGCCGCATTCATTAATCATTCTTCCAATCTGCTCGTCCATAAGACCATAAATTCTCCTTATGATCCCCCAATGAACCTTCTCTTTCTCGGGGTTGTACCCGGGAGCTGTGGGGTCGATGCCGTCAAAGCCGAGTTGATGACATATTTCGTCCTGTAAATGAACTTGAGTAATTAGAATGTCCCATCCATATCGATCTTTCAAGAAACGGGCAACATCGACTAAATAATTCAGTTGTTGCGATACGCATTCGAAGTATATCTTCAAGAACTTAGGTTTCTCAGGGCGAATAGGACGCCTATAGCCTATATAGGCTTCTAGACCGCCAGCGTAGACGCCAACATTTTTAACGATTTCCTTAGCTAAGCTTAGAGGATAAGTCCAGCCCTCCGTCTTGTATAAAAAGGTTCTGAACATTTCAAATCCATCGCCTTTAGGTGTCAGCTCATTAAGCCTAAACCTGAAACCTACGTCAACTCTTTCTCCGTCACTGATGACTGTGTCATAGATCCAATCACTCCACTCATCAACCCTCAGAACCGCTATAGCATACGCCACGTTTTTCTCGCGGCAAACAACCACTTTGTCATATCCGTCACCTTTAGAGTCGAGAATCAACAAATAATATGTTGGATCCCATATAGGATCATTCTTTTCTTCCTCAATTCTTCCCTTAAGCCTTCGTTGCCAGCCACTCTGCCATGTGTCTAATGCAAGTTTACCGCCGGTAAAATTTCCGGGAATCTTGGACTCCAGTGGTTGAGAAAACGATTCTGGTAGGTTCTTCCAACCATTTGCCTCCTTCAAAGTGATCTGGAACTCATATATATCGCGAGTTTCCTTTGGTTTTGGAGTTTCCGTGGTAAAGTTTATGGCTATTCCCTTATTCCACTCAGGCGCGCAACCTGAAGGCGATGGACCGCCAACCAACATTCCCCCTTTGAAAGTCGGGGGCCACGAGCACAGGCAGTTCATTACCAGACATTTTTTACCCGCCCTTTCAGCGGCATCCCAAAGAAACTCAGCTTTGCAAAGCTTGGTGGAGTCTAAATCTACAGTTGACCTCCCGACATCTAATGGGTCGCCAGGAAAATGGGTCGTAAAGCTTGTTATGCCATGGGTGCCGGGCCAAGCACCAGTAACTATGGTTGTCCAATTTGTGGGCGTGTCAACAGGAGGAACTGGAAGAGCCCTGGAGTAGGTACCATTTTTAATCAACTTAGCAATGTTAGGCATAACACTTTCATGCAAAAACTTTTCAAGATGCTCATGCATTGCGCCGTCGAATCCGAGAATCATAAGCCTTTTAGCTTTCATGTTTTTATTTATTTTAATATTTTTATTTATATTTTAGTCCTCACCGTCTCGCGTTTATCTGGCCCTTGCTCTGACTCGGGGTTCTATGAGGGCCCAGAGCCACTCCACGAACTCCCTCAGATTCTTTGTTTGGATGTAGACTTCCCCTGAGCCGGTTATTTCCGTTACTAGGCCCTCTCCACCGAGGATTGTTTCCTTAAGGCCGCCGAATTGGATTATCTTATATTGGCAGGTATCGCTGAACCTGACAATCTACACCCGAACCTGTCCAAAATATTCGCCTACACATGGCAACTCAAAAAAGACGGCAAATCCGAAGGCACAATAATCCGAACAACAAGAGCATTAAAAAGACTATCTCAATTATGCAACCTAGACGACCCCGAACAAGTAAAAACCATCCTAGCAACATCAGACAACAAGAATAGCACCAAAGAACTCCTAACCCAAATCTTAACAGGATACTATAAGCATACAGGAATCCTATGGACACCCCCAACCTACAAAAGGGAACAAACCCAATATTTCATACCCACCGAACAGGAACTAGATAGCCTCATATCTTCAGCCCGAAAAAGAAACGCCACACTACTACAAATACTTAAAGAAACAGGAGCAAGAATAGGAGAAATCCTAAAACTAAAATGGTCAGACATAGACGCCGAAAGAAAAATCCTATACATCAACCACGCCGAAAAAAACAGCAACAACCGAATATTACCCATAAGCCCAAAACTTATAGACATGCTTAACAACCTCCCAAGAACAAACGACAAAGTATTCCCCGCCACCTTCAACAGCATAAGAAACTCTTTTCAGGGACTAAGAAACCGAACAGCCCTCAAACTAGGAAACCCCCGCCTCAAACAAATCCACCTACACACCTTCAGACATTGGAAAGGAACAACCGAATACCACAAAACAAAAGACATAATCCACGTAAAAACAATACTAGGACACAAGAAAATAGAAAGTACCATGATATACATAAACCTAGAAAACGCACTATTCCAAACCGACACAGACGAATACACCTGCAAAACAGCCAAAACAATCCAAGAAGCAACAGACCTCATAGAACACGGATTCCAATACATCACAGACATGGACGGAATAAAACTATTCCGTAAACACAAATAACCCCCTTTTTTTATTTTCTTAATCTCCATGTCAATAGCATGCATGCAACTCAGTCTTATCCACGTCGCTCACTCCCGTTCGCTTCGTTCTTCAGGAATAAATGACCACAACTATCACAAACAAGATAACCACTAAAAACAGACACCGTAATACAAGCAGAACCGCAACTAGGACACCGAGCCCACTTAGGCTTGATAGACGGATTCCGAGTTTACTACAACTTCCCCACATGAGCCTGAACGGGAAAACGCCAGCCAAGGAAGCGGGAATAGACCTAAACCTCGAAAGCAACAAGTGGCTTTCCCTCATAAAGAAAGCCGTCAACCAAAACCGATAATTTTTTATTGCCATCTAGCCTCTAAATATTGAACAGTATGACATCCCAAATCATCGTAGAGGATAAAGAAAAAGCTAAACAAGAAGTTAGGCAACTTGTTGAGAAATATAACAAAATTATCCAGAAAGGGCGGGACATCAAATCCAAAGAAGAGGAAATGACTAAGAAAGACCTTATTCTTCCTCTATTTCGTGCATTAGGCTGGAATATTGAAGATTCAAGCGAAGTAACCGCAGAAGAAAAGGTATCTAAAGGTTGGGTTGATTACAGTTTTAGGATTAATGGCATTCCTAAATTTTTCTTGGAAGCGAAAGCACTAAGAGAGGATTTGGGTGAACAGAAATTTTTTGAACAAGCGGTAAACTATGCCTATTATAAGAGATGCCCTTGGGCAGTATTGACAAGTTTTGAGACTCTAAAGATTCTTAATGCAGAGTGGGAGACCCCTAACTATTACCAGAGTCGCTTCATGACGATTCAATGTAACGAGTTTTTGGACAAGTTTGAGGACTTGTGGCTTTTATCAAAAGAGAGTTTTGAACAAGGTCTGCTAGACAAACTTGCTGAAAAGTATGGAAAAAGAACGAAAAAGACAACTGTAGATAAACAACTTTTGAATAATTTCACAAGATTTAGAGACATTCTTTCAAAAAACGTAACGAAGCTCAACCAAGCAAAGAAACTGACTCAAGCGGAATTAGATGAGTCAATTCAACGAATTCTGGACAGACTGATTTTCATTAGGAATTGTGAAGACAGAGGACTCGAAGAAAAGAAATTATGGGAAGCAAGAAATGAAATTAAGGTATGGAAAAAGCTGAAAGAAGTCTTCGCATATTACGATAAGAATTATGACAGTAGATTATTTACATATGACCCCACAGATGCAAAAAAGGTTCATTTGTGTGACACGCTTGATATTGACGATAGCGTCATGAGGGAAATCATAGAATGCTTGTATCGGGCTAAGGACAAAGCTATTTCATATGATTTTTCTATAATTGATGCTGATGGTCTATGAGCAATATCTAAGTCACATTCTAAAAAAGACTGAGAAGAGAGCGACAATTACTGAAAACCATATACATCGAAAAGAGCAAGGAATTTACTACACACCTACTTACATAGTTGAGTACATCGTTAAAAATACTCTAGGAGAGCTACTAAAAGACAAGAAAACCAATTTTGAAAAAATAAGAGTGGTTGACCCAGCCTGCGGTTCTGGTAGTTTCTTGATTAAGGCTTTTGACGTTTTAAATGAACACTATCAAAAGAATGACAAGGACTATAGCCAAACACAGCTTGATTTGAAGACAGGCACGACATTCACAAAAAAAGTAAAGATTCTTCAAGACAATATTTTCGGCGTGGATTTGGATAAACAAGCAGTAGAAATAGCACAGCTTAACCTTTTGCTGAAAATTACTGAAAAAGGTCAGAGGCTTCCATTATTGGAGCAAAATATCAAATGTGGTAATTCGTTAATTGACGCTGAGGAAGTAGCTGGCGACAAAGCCTTTAAATGGAGAGAGCAATTCGGGAGAATACTAAAAGAAGACGGTTTTGATGTTGTAATAGGTAATCCTCCGTATGAAAGAACTCAACACTTATTATACGAAAAAGAGTATTATTCACAGAATTATGTTTCGGCATATGGAGCATATGACATACTTGTGCTATTCATTGAAAAGGCAATAAGGCTACTTAAAAACGAAGGATATCTGGGGTTCATAGTTTCAAACAAATTTCTGGTTTCGGACTACGGAATGAAGTTAAGAGAATTTCTTCTCGCCAATTGTAAAATAGTAAAAATAATTGATTTAGCTGATGCGAAAAGGGTCTTTCCAGAAGCCTTAGTTTCCACAGTTATAATCATCTTGCAGAAATCGATTCCTAAAACTGATTACAAAATCAAACGATTCATAGCAGACAGAAATACTACAACTTTTGACGAGTCGCAATTTGAGAGTATAGACCTTAGTAAATTTGTTTCGCAAAATGGAACATTTAACGTAAGATACAGCACCGAAAAAGACTCTATATACAATAAGATTAATAGGTTGAAGAAATTTGGTGACATATTCAATGTAAGAACGGGAATCATGGGATTTGAGTATTGGGAAATGGAACCGTATATTCATGACGGAAAGCAAAGTAAAAATGATATTAGAATCGCAACTAACAGTTACTTGGATAGATATAGATTCTTGTGGACAAAAGAAATCAATCTATTCAAGAAGTATTTCATGGAACCATATGCTAATATCGAGAAGATGCCTATAAATGAACAGACGAAAAAACTGTTCCTATCGAAAAACAAGCTAATAGTGCGTGGTGTTTCAAAAAGATTAACGGCAATGATTGACGATGATGGAATAGGCTTTCTTGTTGCTGTTCATTGCATTCAAACGGATAAAGACCACAGTCCTAAGTTAATACTTGGAATAATAAACTCGAAATTATTTGATTGGATACACAAAGACCGATTCTATTTAGGAAGAATACCTGAAGGTTCTTTAAAGTATCCCGTGTCTTTTTTGAAACAGTTACCTATTCCGCCAGATGGCAACACAACATTTAAGGAAAAACTTGTTGAATCCGTTGATAGAATTCTTCATCTAAACGGACAACTGATAAAATTTGGCGACAAGAAAACAGACGAAA
>Ga0315306_10001606_pt1 | contig 10781 bp, 7 predicted proteins | sample TDP1_MG_FD_203803 | JGI IMG/M metagenome (GOLD analysis project Ga0315306, IMG submission 203803) | Freshwater sediment microbial communities from Lake Towuti, South Sulawesi, Indonesia - TDP1 | ecosystem: Environmental > Aquatic > Freshwater > Lake > Sediment | place: Indonesia: South Sulawesi... | reverse complement strand
TCTTACTCTTTCTCCCGGACGCGCGACAGAACCCAGATCTTGACTCTCTTCGCACTGTCCTTGATTCTCACTTTAGGCGCCTTAAGGGTGAAGAGGGGAGTGGTGATGACAGCATTCTTGTAGGCATTATCCCCTATCGATTTTTCAACAAGAAGAATGCTTATGATAACAATAGTAGCGATGACCAACGAATCAGGAATTCTCCGATGAGGGCATAAAGATGTGGCGATGAAGAGGATGATGATAAAATTTTAATTGTCTTGTCTACTGGACCGCATATCCATGGCAATACATCTTTTTAACGCTCGGCAAGCCTGGTTCCTAACTAACCTTTCAGCCCAGCCAGCCGCTTCTTGGCATCCTCAAACTCTGGCTGGCCGGGGTCGGCGTCTTTCCAGAACTCGAGGAATTTCTGGTATTGCGCTCTGGCCTTTGCGGCCTGTCCTCGTTTCTCATACAAAAGGCCCAGGCGGTAATGAAAGAGGGGATGGATGCGATAAATCCTCTGGGCTGAAGGTTCTCGGCTGAGCAGGCGTTCGTATTCCGCAATAGCCTTGCCGATCTCCCCTTTTTTGGCATAAATCCTGGCCAGGAGGTCCATGAATTCCCATGAGATTTCCTCCCAAGAAGAGATCCAATATGAGGCTTTCGTCCGATATGCCTTTGCGCTGACAGAAAGGGCTTCGTCCAGAGAACCCTGCGCCAACAACACCTCGCCCTGTAACAGGTCATGCCATAAAATGAGTCTATTCTGAGAACCCTTGTCGACCATCGGCAGGAATGATTTCAATTCGGAAAGCCTGGCATTCGCTTGACCGATTTGGCCTTGTCTTAGAGCAATGTTCGCCAGCATCAAGGCAAGAGAAGCTTTTTGGGCGGAAACATTCTTGGGAAAATGCTCCTCGGAAATCCTGAGCGCGTCCTCAAAGCATCTCTGGCTGAGCTCGAACTCGCCTTGCGCAAGATAAACGATCCCTTTGGACTCCACTGTCTGTAATTTCGATCCCCAATCTTCGACTTCTTCCGCCATTCTCTCTGCCAGATTGAAATCGCTCAGTGCTTGTTCGAATCTCCCAAGCCAGTAGAGATTAAATCCTCTCATCGCGTAGGCAATCAATTTCAAGCCTGCCGGGGTAACTCTGGATATATATTCGTTCGCCCACCTCATGGACTCTTCATAGTCTTCCTTCAGGGCATAGAGCACGATGAGGTCAAGGAGGGAAATATAATAATCAGGCCTTATTTCGAGAGCTTCCCTGTTTTTGGCAATGGCTTTGTCAAGCTGCCCCATCCCCCAATACATTTCCGCCTGTTGCCATAAGTTGTAAGCATCGGGAGGAGCGACGGCATCGTGCATTTTGATGTATTCGGCGGCTTTATTGTAATCGCCTATGATGACGGATACTTGGAGAAGATGATTCATCGCATTAGCATCCTGCGGGTCGAGCTCCAACCATTTCTTGAATTGATCGTATGCCCCGACCCAATCTTCCCTGTTTTCCATTAGAAAGTCGCCCAAATAATAATAAGCCCATTCCTCTTTGGGATATTTCTGGATCAGCTCCTTCATAAGCGCCAAAAACTTTTCTTCGTCCTCCTTAACATAGCTGGCGTAAGCGGCTTCGAGATAGAGCCTGTCTTTTTCAGAAGTTCGATCGGCCAGGGCCATCGCTTTCTCGAGAGTCTCATTTCTTGCCTTCGGATCATTCAAATGGTGGTTTGTCCAGGCGAGGTAGAGGTAGGCCATGGCGAAAGAAGGATCAATCTCCAGAGCTTTTTCCATGTTTTTCTTCACATCCGTAAAATAGAGCAGGGCGTAAGCTTCTTTTCCCTTGAGAAAATATTCATAGGCTTGGAGGGATTGAGTCGTGATATCCTTAACCTTGAGCCGGGCCGCCTCGACCTTGGCTTTCTCCAGTCCCAGGCCGAGTGAGATGTCTCTGCTCAGGGCATCGATCTGACTATCGAGAATGCTGTTTTCTCCTGTTCCCTTGACATTGGCACTTCTCAAGAGCCGCTTGGTCTCGACGTCAAGGACTTTAACATCTGTGCGGAAGACATCCCCCGCCTTAGTAAAGGTGCCGATGGCAATCGCCTGGATTCCTTCCCGGCGGCAAATCTCAAATCCGAGGTCGCTGTCGATAAGCTGCGCTTGCTTGATGCCCATCTGTTTGAGGATGTCCTGCATTCGCTCCCAGGTGGCGACGTAAAACAGCCCCGTATTTTCTAAGTTCGTGATCAGGAGGTTGGGGATGGCCTCCTCCAAATAATCGTAGGCAGGGTCACCAGTCTGGTTCTTAAAGCTGATCACGGCGATCGAGTTCTCGATTCTTGGCGCGGCAGGCGCCTTCTTGTGCGGAAGGAATCTCCATAGAATGACGGCCGCTACGGCAAGCACGATAACGGCGAAGAGGGGGATGGCGAGTTTTTTAAGATTGAATTTGACGGTTATTTCGCGGGAGGTGAGTGGCTTTCTCGGAGCCACGATGCGCTCGGTTGTCGGCAGCCCTTTTTCGATCCGCTCCAGGTCGGCAATGATTTCGCCCGTGTCTTGATACCTCTTTTCCTTCTCCTTGGCCAGGCAGCGCAGGATGAGCCGGCTGAGGTCATCTGGAACCTGGGGGTTCAATTCGTGCGGATTCCGAGGAATCTCACTCTTCTGCTTGACTCCGATTGTGAATGGTGTGTCGCCCTCAAACGGGACTCGTCCGGTCAGCATCTCATAAAAGATAATACCCAGAGAATAGATGTCCGACCTCTGATCGGCCTCCTTCCCCTCGACCTGCTCAGGGCTCATGTACTCTGGAGTGCCGATGATGACTCCGGCGCCCGTTATCCCTTTCTCCTTGAGCGTTCGGGCAATCCCAAAATCCATAATCCGGGCATTGCCTTCTTTGTCAATCATGATGTTGGAAGGCTTTAGATCACGATGGACGACTCCCAGCTTGTGGGCGGCTGCCAATCCCTCGCACATCTGCCTGGCGATGGCAGCCGCAGTTTCTATCGTTAAGTGCTTCGACCTCCTGATGAAACTCTTCAAGTCTTCGCCAGGCACATATTCCATGGTAATGAAATGCGTGCCCTTCTCCTCCATGAGCTCATACATGCGGCCCACGTAGACATGGCTGATCTTTCGGGCCAGCCTGAGCTCGTTCTGAAAACGCTCCAGGGTCTTCTTGTCAGCGGCGATCTCTGGCTTGATGAGCTTGAGGGCGACTTCCTCGTTCAGCTTTTTATCGAGTGCCCTGTAGATCTTGCCCATGCCGCCCTTGCCAAGCTCCTCGATGACCTGGTAGCGGCCGGCAAAAATCGAGCCTGTTGTCAATTCTTCAATGGGAGTTTCCAGCGTTTCAGTGCGGGAAGGTATTTTTTCTGATGGAGTTAGCTGAGTGCCACACTCCCCACAGAACTTTACAGTATCAGGATTAGAAGTGTTGCATTTGGGGCATTTTGTGGTCACTGCCGTCTCGTTTTTGGCGCCGCTAAAGAATATCAAGATGGATAGGGATAGTCAACAAGCTTATAATTAAAGGAGGGCAAATTATGGGGAATAGCTTGCTTTTTGTTAACGCCCATTATCTATCCGCTTTGACGTCAAAATCATGCTGCTGACCATGCAGAAACTCTATCATCCGATGATAATGCCGGATGTCAATGAAGAAAGAAGTCAATGGATAATGGTATAAGAAATAATCCTGTTGTTTAAACTGAGCGATTGCTTTTTTCTTACTCTTTCTCCCGGACGCGCGACAGAACCCAGATCTTGACTCTCTTCGCACTGTCCTTGATTCTCACTTTAGGAGCCTTGAGGGTGAAGAGGGGATTGGTGATGACAGCGTTCTTGTAAACGCTATCGCTTTCCTGTTTTTCAAACTGGAGGGAATAGGGCTTGCTTCTTTTCTTCCATTCTGTGTCCACGAGCCTGATGTAGAAAAGCTGGTTAACTTCAGCAGGCTTCTGATGGACATCAATCTCCACATCCTCAAACTTAATTTTCCCGATTCCGTCTGGATAGGTTTTAATCAGCCCTAGGTCATAAGATTTTTTAGATTTGTCGACCACTGCGCTCACATACTGCTGGACCTCTTTGAAGCTGATGATGTAGGCTTTTCCTTTAAGGGAGATAAGGGCTTTGTAGGCGGAGTCCCTTTCCTCCATGGCCTTTTGGGCTCTGGCTTTGATTTCCTCAAAATTATAAACATCCTGGAATCTTTTCTGGGCTCCGGCCTTGTCCTCTTCGGAAACAGGAATTCTTTTTCGCAGTTCATCATCCATCAAGCAAGCTTCTTTTGAAAAAGGCTCCTGCCATCCCGGGAAAAATCTCTGGAGGAGGAGAGCCTGGAAGCAGCCGTAATCGTAGCATTTCATCTTACTCTCGTAGATGTTCTCGCTGGAGCTTTTCAGCCGCTCTGTGTATTTTTTAAGGAAGGAATCGATATCCTTGAATTCTCCATAATAAGGGTCATCGGTAGCGTTCAATTGCGGTTTGTAGCCCTCTTTCAATATTTCGAGCGTTCGCACTTCAGAATAAACGGCCGTCCCTTCCCGGACATCATCGCTCGACTCCTCCTTCTGCTGTGCTTCAGTCATGCTCTTCCGCTTGAGCTCGCGGGCTATTATGAAATCTTTTAAATAGCCCTTAGCTTTTTCCGAATCACTTTCAGCGTATGCCTTTTCCAGGGCTCTGCCTTCAATTTCAGAATAGAGGGCATAGTTAACGTCGGAATTGTAACGAAGATTGCCGTACTGGAACTGAACATTAGCCCGCTGAAAGCAGTGGAAGAGCTCATGGATATAAATCAAAATCCGGTCTTCTGTCTTCATCTTGGATAGGTCTTCCTTTTCACTCAAGGGAACCTTGTAAAAATTCATGCTGACCGTCTGAATTGGCCTGCCTTCAGACATGCCGTAGGGTAGAATTCCCCCGCCGCAGGAAAGAGGCTCTTTGATTTCGAGCGGAGCCAGCTTGGTTAGGTCGACATAAATAGTCTTGTCCTGGATTTTGTGATCCGGAAAAAGCTCAAACTCTTTAGGCGGGGTAGGATGGCCGATGAGGAGGCGCAGGCCGTTTTCAAAGCTGAGCATAAAGGGGAAGTCTTTGTAGCTCTTCCAGCCTGGCCAAATTTTTTCTGCGGCGAAATCAAGGACTCTGTAGGTTTCCTCCAGCCGCCTGAGCTCAGAGGCGACAGCCAACGGCAGCTCGAATTTTGGCTTTTCCTGGGCCCAGAGAGAAGCGAAAGCCGCAAACGACAGGACCGTGAATAATAAAAAGCTTTTCTTCCTGGCATTCATGATTTTGCCTCCTTTTTAATTTCTTTCCATCGAAATTTTCTTCAATCCGTCGGGAAGCTCGTAGATTTTTGGAGGCGGCTCTGTTTTTTCCAGCGTTTTCACCTGCGATTCCTGGCGGATGGTCGGCGCAATCGGATTTTCGATGATTTCGATGCGATGAATGGGGGCTCTGTTTTTGAATTTCATCAGCACCTCGACAATGGCACTCCGCGCCATATCACCTTTGAGCGCATCGACAGTTAAATCATAGAGCTCTGCGCTTCCGGGGATATTTGCCTCTGTGACCAGCCAGACATCGAGGCTAATTTCGGAGAAATCAGCCTCCCCGTGGGCAGTGACAAGCTCGCAGCGAATACCGTTAATGTCTTTCTTTTCTCCTGTTTCCTTGATCGACCAGTCATACTGGGGTTTGTATTCCCAACCGAGCGTATGGATGTCTACTTCTTTCTCTGAAGGAGCTTGAGCAGGCTTTTCGGGCGTGGTTATTTTCTCTTCAATATAACTATTGTCTCTGAGGTTTATGCTCCAGGCGAGGCCCAGGTCTTTGCGGGTGATCCAGATGAAAGTGTCTGCTTTCCTGTAGGTTTTATCCTTGGCTATCCAGTATTCATTCGTGTATTTCCGGGTGAAGTCCATATAGGTGCGGCTGGTATCGATAACAGCATGGACATCCGCCGCATAGCCTTTCAAGGAGAGAAGCGAGGAAAAAAACAAAAGGCTGAGAAGGAAGATTACTTTTCTGATCATGTTAAACCTCCGGTTGCTTTTATGTTTCATGGCTTGAATCCTGGATTTGAGACATCCTCTATAAGCCTTTTTCTTCACTAAAGAGATAATGCCTATATTATATCTTAATATTAATTTGCCATAAAAGTTTCAAAGATTATATTTTTATACCTAAGTAAGGCTGAGACCAGAGAATCGTTTTGCTTCCGCTTTTTCTTGGGTTCTCATTTTTTCTGAAATATGAATACCATTCGTCCTTTATTGACGATCGGTTCATATGCACCTTCGGCTTGCCGCGGGGAACCGATCGCCGGGGATTCCAAGGGGGTATGTCCCCTTGATCGCAGGTCGGAGTTTCATGCCCGGCCCGAGAAGAGGAGGCAGGGAGCGAAGCGACCGTTGGAGGGGGGAACGCGAAGCGGTTTCCCCTACAAAGTTGACTCAGGTCAGTGCCTGGTGATATATTTTCAAGCCAAGTTAGCGATATAGATCCCGGCCAGGTGGCATAAACTTTATTTAGATGAAAATAGGCAACTCAGCAAAAATTGTCGAATGAGAGCTGAAAGAGTAGAGTGCCAAAATTGAAAAACCCGAAATTTTTCTCAACGAGAGCTCTCTCCGTAGCTTTAAGGGGAGTATTCTCTTTCCTCGTTCCTGGAGCGTTTCTTCTGCTGATTGCCTTTCTTCTCCATCGTTTGTTCCTGGTGGAAAAGCTGCCTTTTCTTACCCGCATCTATCCTTATGTTGTTTGGGTTGCAGGCGTTTTAGTCGCCTGGCGCTTTAACCGCAGCCAGCTCTTTTTTGTTATTCTCCTCCTGGCCGCTGCAGATAGGTCGCTTTTCTATTTTGCGGCCAAGGGGCCCGGAAAAGGAGCTGCGGCAAACATTGTTTACAATGCCATTTCTTTTCTTCTTCCTTTGAATCTTTTGTTCATCTCCATGATGAGGGAGAAGGGTTTTTTAGAAAAGCGCAATTTGTGGCGCCTGGGCCTTATCGCTTTTCAAACCATCATCATTGTCTTGATTTGCGTTTTCAAACCCTGGAACTTGGACCTCCTGCTGAAACACTCATTCATCAAGAGTCCTGCATTCAAACCGCTTCACATGGCCCAGCCAGCGCTTTTTGTTTTTGGATTGGTCTTCCTCATCCTCGCTGCTCGCTATTTATTGAGCCGCGGTGTCATTGAATGCGGCTTCATCTGGGTTGTTGTTTTGTCATTTTTTGCTCTAAACACGGGCAAGGCTCGAGCGGCATTGACCATTTACTTAGCTACCGCTGGGCTGACGCTGGTCATTTCTGTTATCGAAACGTCTCTTGGCCTGGCGTTTCGGGATGAATTGACAGGCTTGCCGACACGCCGGGCTTTTAATGAGGCCCTTTCCAATCTTGGGAGCCGCTATGCCATAGCCATGATTGATATCGATTTTTTCAAGAGATTCAATGACCGCTATGGCCATCAAGTCGGCGACCAGGTTTTGCGTTTGGTCGCCTCAAAGCTGGAGCAGGCAACAGGCGGAGGCAAGGCTTATCGCTATGGCGGAGAAGAATTTGCTATGATTTTTCAAGGAAAGGATGCCGGCGAGTCTATTCCTCATCTGGAAGCTCTGAGGCAGGTTGTCGAAGAATCCAAATTCATCATCCGCAGCAAGGAGCGCCGCAGCAGGAAGGCCAAGAACAGGAGAAAATATGAGAAACCCCGCAGCCAAGAGGAAGTCACCATCAGCATCGGCGTTGCTGACGATCAAGGCCGGTTCTCCAGCCCGCAGGATGTTATCAAGGCGGCAGACCAGGCTCTTTATCGGGCAAAAGAAGAGGGACGAAACCGGCTCGTTAGATAGGAATCCTTTACGGACTGCTTAATCATACAAGACGTTCTCTTCGCCATACTGGGCGATGAGTTTGTCGATTTCTTTGATGATGAGTTCCTTGCGGATGAGAATGGCGTTGATTTCTTTATCTGTCAGGTATTCACCGACAGCATCCTTGATCATCTGAAAATCCAGGGCTTTGATTTTCTGCACAAGAGCCCGAGGAAGTTCTCTCATCAGCTTGGGGCCTTCTTTATGCTTTTCAGTGTAGATCAGGCTTTTTGTAAATTCCTTGTCGGTGCGGAAGCTGCGGGAATGGTCGATGAGAATCATCCGCCAATCTTTGGTAAGGAGAATCTGGTTTTGGTGGCGGTCTTCGTTGGCAATCAGGTTATCAAAAGCCCGCTGGAGGTAGGTTGCCCTGTTCCAGTAGCCGATTCTATAAGAGGGAAGTTTTATTTTCTGCTCTTCTTTTTGCTTCAGGGTTATTGTCTCGTCCATCCACAATTGGCACGAGCCTCGATTTGCCTGAAACCTTTTTTCCACAGTGGGCGGAACCATGTTCAAGCCCAATAATTTATCCATGCGGTAAGCTGCAATTTCCCATTTCCAGCCTTCTATATAGCCCGCCATCCGTCCCTCTGGGTTTTTCCAGAGGGCATCTCTCTTGATTCCATCTTTTTCCAGGGTAAGCCTCCAGGGATTGGTGACTGCCTCTCGGGTCCCGAACTGCTTTTGGCCGACAACCTCGGCTGTTGCCAGGAAATCTTCCCACTTGGCTCTTTCTGCCAATTCCTCTGGCGTGAACTGGGCCACTGACAGGAAATTAATTCCTAGAAAAATGATAAATGACGAGAAAACAATCAATCTCTTTTTCATTTATCTCTCCTCCTTTTTCCAGGTCGATGTATAAAAAAGAGGATAAAGTGAGCTATCAATATAGAACCTTATCCTCACCTTTTTCTTTCATCATCTCCTCGATTTCTTTTAAGAGCAGGCTCTTGCGCGTCATGATGGCTTTGATCTCTTTATCTTCGAGATAAGGCCCGACAGCATTTTTAATGCTGTCAAAAGTCAAGGCTTTGATTTTTTCGACAAAAACCCGCGGAAGTCTTCTGAAAGGCTTATCTCCTGATATGCCGTTTTGCCCGAACATGAGCTGCTTTGCAAATTTTTCGGTAGAGCGAAATGAACGGGAATGGTCGATGAGAATCGTCCGCCAGTCTTTGGTGTAGCGGATATTCTGTTGAGTCCTGTCCTCATTGCCGATCAAGCTGTCAAAGGCTCTGGCCATGTATTTCATTTTTTCCCAGCCATCCGCGGCCTCTTTGGGAATGGCGATTTTTTTATCCATCCTTTCCAAATCATTCATTTCACTTACAATCCAAAACTGAAGAGAACCTCTTTTCCCGTTGAATTCTCTTTCGACTGTGGGTGGAATCATGTTCAATTCCAGAAGCTTATCCATGCGGTAAGCGGCTATTTCATACTGCCATCCTTCGAGGAAGCCAAATTTAATGCCATGGGGATTCTTCCAGGCAGCCGGCCATTCCAAATCTCCTTTTTTGAGATAGAGCTTGAACGGCTTTGTCACCCCCTCCCCAATTTCTTTGAAGCCCGTGATCTCTGCGGTCGTTAGGAAGTCTTCCCATTTCTCCCTCTCGGCAATTTCAGCAGGGGTGAATTGCCCTTTAATCCATGAGCTCTGACCAAGGAGAAGAAGGATTGTTATCGATAGAAGGATTTTTCTTTTCATCTTATCTTCTCCTTGCTTCTTTCATATCCTGAACATTTTGGCAGTAATATAACTTTATTTTTATAGAAAATCAAATATTAAACGGCTCAAGCAGAGTGGTTCGAAGGCGTGCCGCTTGGCCTTTGGCTATGGGTCTTCTGGATTTATTGACATAGATTTTTTTTATACATATTATTTTTTCAACAGAGGCGTCAATCGGCTTGCCTTGGATTTGGCGTTATTATGGAATCTATAAATTGAAGGGAGATGAAGATGAAGATAAGGGCATTAGTTTTGATTGTTTTATTTCTATTGATTTCTTGCACTTCGGGAAAGTATTCGCCTACGATTCGCTTTCCTTATAAGTGGCTCGGACAGCCGGGATTTGGCGGGGATATCGACCAGCAGAAAATCGTCGAGCCTTCGGATATCTGCTTTCATCCCCTGAGGAAAACTCTTTTTGTGGTCAGCGACGAGGGTGAGGTGGCAGAGATAAAAACAGACGGAACTCCTGTCTCTAATAAGAAGATTCCTGGCGACCTGGAAGGGATAACCGTGAACCCGAAAACAGGGCTTTTGTATATCGTCGTCGAAGGGAAGGATATCGTTCTCGAGTATGACCCTAATAAGAAAGAAGTGACTCGAAGATTTCCAGTCAACAGGGAATACAAGGGCAACGCCAATTTTTTGCAGAAGCAGGAAGGCTATGATAACGGCATCGAGTCTATAACTTTTGTTCAGGATGAAAATCATCCAGAAGGCGGCGTCTTTTATATGGGAAATCAATTGGACCCTCCCTGTATCATGGAAATCTTGATTCCTTTGAAATCGAGCCAGGCTGAGACAGCCGAAGCCAGGATTATCAGGGTTTTGCCGTTCAAGATGGACGACCCGGCAGCCATGTATTATGACTCAAGAACAGGGTTTTTGAATATTGTCAGCGATTTCGATAACATTCTGGTCGAGATAACCCTCCAGGGAAAATTGGTCAGGCAATATGCTTTCCTAGGCGACAACCAGGAAGGCTTGGCCAGGGATGACGAAGGCTATCTCTACATTGCCCAGGATTCAGGCGGAATCATCAAGGTTAAGGACCTTCGGAAAAGTCGATAAATAAACGGCCTTATTCTCGAAAAGCCTATCTTGTTTGCCCCTCAAACTTCGGGGCAGTCAATTTCTTATGATACCTGAAGATCAAAGCGCCGACAAAAATCCAGATG
>Ga0315306_10001605_pt1 | contig 10783 bp, 11 predicted proteins | sample TDP1_MG_FD_203803 | JGI IMG/M metagenome (GOLD analysis project Ga0315306, IMG submission 203803) | Freshwater sediment microbial communities from Lake Towuti, South Sulawesi, Indonesia - TDP1 | ecosystem: Environmental > Aquatic > Freshwater > Lake > Sediment | place: Indonesia: South Sulawesi... | reverse complement strand
AAATTTGCTCCAAAAAAATTGTAGAATGACAGCTAAGGACGTAGCCCAAACCATAGCTTCCCCAGTGACAACAGCCTTTGCCAAGATTAAGAGAATGGAACAATTGGGAATCATAAAAGATTACAAAGCAGTCTTAAACGCCCAAAAACTAAACAGAGGAACAACGGCTTTCATTCTCGCCTCTGTTTCTTACAGATTAAAAGAAGGAGCCCCATTATCCCAAAGGGAAATCGCCAAAGAAATCTCCAAGCTCCCAGAGGTTCAGGAAGCCCACATTATTACAGGCGACTGGGACATATTGATAAAAGTCAAGGAAAGAGATGTGGGCGCCATTGGAAAATTCGTCATAGACAAACTGCGAATGGTGGAGGGAATTGAAAAAACCTTAACATGCATGGTTTTTGAAACAGAAAAGGAGACAACAGATATATTGTTAGAAGAATAGGGGGACAGTGGTAACATTATTAAATTACTTTTTTTCTTCGGGCGGCTTGATTTTTCTGAAACTTAGATAGATTGATGTGTCATAGACTATTTTTAACACTCCAGCAAATATGAAAGGCTCAGCTAACAATGCCGAATCTATGAGATAACCAGAGATGGATGGTGGTGTCGTTGCTGCAATGGTTCTTGAGCCGTTGGTGATGCTGGTTGCCACGTTTCGTTCTTCTGGTTCGATTATGGCAAGCATGTAAGATTGTCGTGTAGGAACGTCCATCTGAGAGAGTGTCTGTCTGGCGAATAGGAAAGCCACTGAAGCCTGAAAGGTCGGTGCCAAACCTACTCCCATAAGCAATAGATTCGAGGGTAAGTGTGTGAAAACCATGGTGTTTAGCAACCCAATTTTTTTGGCGAGTCTTCCAGCAATGAGAAAAGAGGCTGCGGTTATCAGTTGCGCGACGAACAAAATTGTGCCCGCCGCGCTGAGAGGGGTATTATACTTTGTTTGAAACCAGAGTGAAAGCACAGACTGAATGACAAATCCACCTCCGAAAGCATCGATTGAAAATAGAACCGACAACTTAGCAACTGTTCGTTTCGACTTTGTAAGCCCAAACAGATCGACCCCCTTAACCTCATTAACTGCTAGTTCTGCCTTGCGAGACAAAGACTTGTAAAAAATCACCAACAACAGCCCGGTAAAGGCGTAAGAAGCAAATAATACTTGATGTCCGTTTATTGGAGCAAAACCGAAATAATCTTGAAAGACAGCTGGTAACGCTCCAAGCAACGAACCGACTGAAGCACCGACATAACCTAAAAAATTGTAGACGCTGAAGGCATAGGTTCTGTTTCTGTCATCTGTGGTCTGCGGTATTATCGCCTGCTCAAGAGAAGCAAAGGGCCCAGTTTCTGTCGCATTTACTCCTATGCTTCCAACAAAAACCGCTAGGAAAACAATGACGAGATCTGTGGAAGCAATTAACAATATGCCGGAAACTATGATAAGAAGTGCAAAGAGGCTGAGTGAGGTTCGTCTACTCACTCTGTTAGCGATTAAGCTTGCAATCAATGTGAAGGCTACTCCACCTAAAAGAGCGGTGGTTAGAATAACTCCAACCAATGCGTCTGAGAAATGAAGCACGTCTTTTTTGAGATAGAAGGGAAGCGCCACGCTGAGATAGCCAAAGGCCAGAGTGCGAAGAAACTTTGTTATTAAAAGTATTTTCCCGTCTTGGCTGAACCATTTAAGGCTAATCCAGCCGAAATCAAGGCGTTTGGGCACGAAAGTTGAACCTCATCACAAAATTGTGCAACTGCGGTTGAGAAACTATTTTTCGCTGACTTTCGTCTTGCAGAAAGCATAGAGCGCATCGTAAACAGGAAACTGTAACCCCATGTTGTCATAGTCGTCTCTGCTGATCTGGCTAAAGCCCTTAGCGATAGCAAATAAACCTGATGATTCTGGAGTCAGCATACGATTCGCGGTGTCAGCTCCCCTAACGATCTTGGCTAGTTCCAGTAGGGCTGGATCTGTAAGATCATACTTCTTTATGATGGCGTCGAAGGTTACTTCTTCGCCGTGATGCCCCAGCTCAACGCCTGACGTGTCGAAGGAGATGGCCCCCTCTTTCTTAGCTACTTCAAGAACTTTCTCGGGTGGAACAAAGAGAAACTTTGCCTTCTTGTCCACGAAGTTTTTGATTAGCCATGGGCAGGCGATTCTTTCAACCATGGCGTGTTCTCGAGTGACCCATTTCATAGTTTAAGCCTCGTCAAAGTATCAATCGTTCAATGATTAAAATCCTTTGCAAGCAGATCAATAAACACGAATGGCTGTCTAGTTAGTCCCGCTTTGACAGTCTATACAGAGATTCTGCGATTATCACCCCAATAAATGGAAAGAAGCCCAGAGCCAGAAAGCCTATCATGAGCGGTTGGACATAGCTACCACCGTAAGATCTCGGCGTGAATGAAACACGCAAGAGCAACATTAAAACAAGCCAAGCAATGACAAGCGCCAACGGGGTGAGAGGTGGCTTTAAAAGGTCGTAGAAGTCGTGACTCTTCGCACGTCTCACGGTTAGCCACCACATCACAGCTCCCGGAACAAGCAACTCGTAAATGCTAATTAGAAATGTAACGCCAAAAATACCTGTTATTAAGATGATTGACCCTGGAATAGCGAGTAGGAGAAAACCAGCTATTCCGATGAGAAGTGCGTCCCCTATTCCTAACGGTTTAGCTTCTATTGTCTTCTCTGGAAACTTTTGCAAGAGTTGGGAAGCTAGCTCACCTCTTTCTGTTAGACGATATTTTCCATCCTCTTCCTTTTCTATGAGGTTGCCGAGAACCTTTAAGTGATAGTTAAATTTGCCATTGTTTGTAATCTCAAGAAGGCTCATTAATTCCATGTAGGTTAATTGTCCTCTCTTGCTGAGATGTAACACAATTTTTCTTCGAGTTGCGTCTTTCAAGATTTTGTGCAAAGAAACAAAATCTATGTCCATATGTTTTCATTTTAGAAAAGAGTTAAAGCGATTCATTTAAGGCTATTTGACTAAAAACTTTATCAGAAATTTATCATGTTAAAATGAGCAACCAAACAATAACTGTTTCAAATTCGAAATTAACTAGAGGTGATGGCTAGTGCAACGTAAAGAGCGAAAATTCTTAGGCGCCACGGTCAGCGCCATTATTGAACGCTTTCACGATTGTCAATGGGAGGTTCTGCTCCAAATAAGATGGAAACCAGAAGAAGACCCGAAGCATTCTGGGTTGTTAGAGATTCCGGGTGGTCGCATAGAAGTTGGAGAAGACGTATTGCCAGCGCTCAAACGTGAGGTCAAAGAAGAGTGTGGCTTAGAAATCGAGTCAATGAAGCCAGGAAAAGAAACTTTATCTAAAGGTAAGTTTGGCGAGGTCAGCATTGCCTTTGTGCCCTTCTGCGGCGAGCGCTTTTTGGGTAGCAACTTTGTCGGTTTCGTGTTTGTGTGCACGGCAACAGGCGAACTACGCAGCAAAGGAGTTTACGACGCTAAAGAACCAAGGTGGGTTCCATTTGCAGAGTTGAAGAGACTTGTGTTTGATGAGCCTGAAAGAATTTACTCATATCACCTAAGCACGCTGAAATATTATTTGGAACAAAAAGAAAAAGGCAATATTTAGAGAGGGCAAAATTGACATTAAGTGAAAAGATCGTTAGTTTTGCAGCTAAAGTAAATCAGTCCTACAAATATCTAATTCTTATTTCCATAGTTGTAGGCGGTGTGTTTCCACAGCTGGGGCCACCTCTTAGGCTTTTCGTGCCGTATTTAATAGCTGTAATGACTGGGTCTCTGGCTTTGACCTGCAGTAGGAAAGACCTCTACGGGGTTTTTCGAGAGCCCTCTAGTTTGCTGCTAGGCTTGGCGTTTATGTTTGGTGTTACGCCATTTCTGAGTTACATGCTGTCTCTAAGTCTTCTCTCAACAAGCTTCGACGCGGCTACTGGTCTCATCTTGGTGGCGTCAACTCCGAGCCCTTGGGCTGTAGGAATCTGGACTGGGCTAGCTGGCGGCGAAGTAACATTAGCTCTCAGTTTGTTAGTGTCTTCGATGGTGCTCAGTGTCTTTCTCACGCCTTTTTTGATGGCGGTTTTTGTTGGGACATACGCCAAAATAAACGCTTTGCGCATGTCAACAGACCTTGTCTTCATGATTATTCTGCCAATGGCTTTTGCGGCTGGCTTAAAATCCAAGATTAAGGTAAACTGGGAGCGTTTCAATCCAGTGTTCTTTTCTTTGTCCTCTGTAGCCGCTATGATTCTTGGGGCAATTGTCGGAGCCACGGTTTTTCCGCTTCTAGGGCGTCAAGAGAGTGTAGCCTTTCTTTTTATGTTGACTCTGGTAACTGTTGTTCAATGTCTTTTGAGCTTCTCAGTGAGTTACTTTATGTTTCGTAACGTGTTCAAGAGAAGCTTGCGGCATTCTATAGCTTTGACTTACTCCACTGGTTCGAGGAACAACTCCTTAGCTATGGCTATTGCCTTGACATACTTCACTTCTATTGCCGCTCTGCCTTCAGTCATCTATCTCATATCACAAGTCATAACCTCAAGTGCGATGCTGAAAATCCTTGAACGAAAAAAGCCGTGATTTTGTATATTAGAGGCTACGGGCGTTAAGATATGGTTTGAAGCACGTTTAGCTGCTTGAATAGTAGAGCAAGGGCAATGCAAGTAAGACCGTGTTTCTCCCTTTTGCCGTGAGGGAATACTCAACTCTCAACGGTGGCCCATGCTCCACCATTCTCTTAACATATCCATACTGTTTTAGACTCTTCAGCTTGTCTGACAGTGTGCGGGAGTTTATTCCAAGAATCTTCTTTAATCCGCTGAAGCCAACAGTGCTCTTAAGAAATAATGCGTAGAGTATTTCCAGATTCCACTTCTGAGAAAGTAGGCTGAAGCTATCCTCCAGGCTTTTTAAGGCTTCCTTCAAGTCTTCGAAGCGCATTTCATGATTTTCGAGTATGCGCTGAAGTGTGTCCTCTATTCCCGTGAGCGTCTGTTCCATTCGAGCCTCAACAAGCCTACGAAGCTCATGACTGAGTGCTGTTTTGGAGTTCATGCTTTTTACACCAAGTGAGAGAGAGTATACTGCATGACTTATAAAGAGTTTAGCTTTACAATCAAGTATACAAAGTATACCAATCGACTTGGAGGCAATCTCTCCAGATGAAAAAGTTTGATGTAATTGTTGCCGGCGCTGGAACAGCTGGATGCTTGGCTGCAAAGACAGTGGCCAAGGCTGGTCTCAGGGTTTGCCTAATCGACAGAAAAAAGAGCGAAGACATAGGTGAGAAGATATGCGGAGACGCCATCAGCAAGCATCACTTCGACGAGTTGGGTTTAGCCTATCCCAAGGGCGAAGAAGTGCGCAACCGCGCAGAAGGTATCAAGATTCATTCGCCTAACATGGAAACCACCTTCGAGGTCAAGGGTGAACGCCTCTACGGTTTCATCTTGAACCGCCACCTCTTTGGACAAAGACTGCTCCGCGACGCTGTTGCTGCTGGAGCAATTCTGCTCGACCACACAATCGCAACCGACCCTATTCTTCAAAACGGCTTTGTGTCAGGAGTGGTTGCCAAAAACTTAAGGACAGGAAAAGAGACTCAACTGCAGAGCAGAGTCGTCGTAGACGCAAGCGGCTTCACAGCAGTTTTGAGAAAAAAGCTCTCGCTGGGAATCGGAATCGACCTCAACGTGAAGAACGAAGACGTTGAAGCGTGCTACAGAGAAATACGCCGAATATCTGGATCTGAAGTTGATTTGAAGTTCTGTGAGATCTATCTCGACCAAACCGTGTCGCCGGGGGGCTATTACTGGATTTTTCCTGAAGGCCGAAACTTGGTTAACGTAGGCTTGGGAGTCTGCATGAGCAAGGGCTTCCCAAACCCCAAGAATCAATTGTACAGAGAAGTTCTATCTCAGCCTATGTTTAAGGGCTCCACGCCTGTTAAAGCCGGCGCTTGGTATGTTCCGACTAGGCGTCCATTAGACTGCATGACTGGAAACGGCATGGTTGTGGTCGGAGACGCCGCGTGTCAAGTCAACCCAATTCACGGTGGTGGAATGGGCCCCTCAATGAAGGGTGGGAAACTCGCTGGAGAAACCATCGCCGAGGCTTTGGAAAAGGGAGACGTGAGCCTTGAAGGTTTGTGGCAGTACAACGTCAAGTACATGCGGGTTTACGGTGCCACACAGGCTGGGCTGGACATTTTCCGTCTGTTCCTGCTTCAGAGTGTAACTAACGAAGACATAAACTATGGTATGAAGTATCAACTCATAACCCAAGAGGACGTGTTAAAAGTTAGCATGGGAGAAAACTTGCGCTTAAACATCACAGAGAAGACTCAGCGAGCCCTCAGAGGACTGGGCAAACTACCCCTACTGATGCGACTGCGAGACGCAGCCAACCTGTTAAAGAAAATGAAGACTCTATACCAAAACTACCCGGATTCACCCGAGGGTTTCGAAGAGTGGCAAAAAAAGACTCGTGATATCATGAAAGAGGCACGCAAACGTCTCAGCAGAAAGCCACATTGACAAACAAATCTGTTCTTACGACAGAAGGATTTCTTTTGGACCCGATGACCGACAAGTTTCGTTCGTTGAACCCAAAAACGTTGTCGAACAAAAAGATAAATAGTAAGGCGGTTGTTTTTAGGGATGGGCTTGCAACTGGATGAGAAGACAGATCGTAGCCCAGAAGCTAATTGAACGTTTAAACGAGAGAATAAAGCGCCAACTCAACCTGAAAAAGACATTGATTTTGGGAGTGGTCCTAAAGGGCCTGCCAATCGCTTACAGCCTGGCAAAGGTTAATGGATTGATTGAAAACTTTGTTCCAATCGTGGCTCAACGTCACACTTACATGCAGCATCGTGTGGAATCCTATTTTCCAAGTCAGGCGTGGAAAAACTATTACAATGAACAACTAACCCTAAGTGAAAAAATTTTGGTCGTAGATGATGTTGTAAACACAGGTTTCACTAAACAACGCGTTGAAAGCATAATCCACTCGTTGAACAGTCCCTCTCACAGCTTTGGTGCACTCGTTCTCAACAGAAAAAACCTAGCTAACCCAAGTTTTGTGAGCGCTAGAGATTTCTTCGCCATGAAAGTAGAAGCTGCCGAAGTCGAATGCGACTGGGGTTTAATAACTGTGCCTCTCTGGGACCAACCCGTTAAAGAGGGACGCCGGCGCTGTGAACAATACCTCAAAAAGCATTGGTTGCAGGAAAAACGAATGTTAACCATAACTTATTAGCAATAGAAAGGCTACATTCTAGGCTGGTTGTGTACAGTTTGCGTGTTGCAGCGCTCGTAACCAGTGGAAAAGACTCCGCCTTGGCGTTGTATCGAGCCATGAAAAGAGGCTACAAGGTGGCTTATCTCGTCACCATGATTCCTCAACGCCAAGACAGCTGGATGTTTCACTACCCCAACATTCACTTGACCGACCTCTTCGCCGATGCTGTGGGAATCCCCTTAGTAAAGGCTGATACAGCTGGAATTAAAGAGACCGAAGTTGAAGACCTAAAAAAATTGTTGGCAAAACTCGACATAGAGGCTGTTGTTTCTGGAGCCATATCGTCGCAGTATCAGAAGAACCATATAGACAGAATCTGCAGTGAACTGGGTTTGAAGTCGATTGCGCCGCTGTGGCACGAAGACCCACGAAAACTGTTGGAGGAATTAGTCAAGCTCAAAATAGAAACAATAATTGTTGGAGTTTACGCCCACGGCTTTACTCCAGACTGGCTGGGAAGGAAGATCGACCAAGCAACAATCAACGACCTATCCGAACTAAACAAAAAATATCAAGTTTCACTAGTAGGCGAAGGAGGCGAATACGAAACCCTAGTCCTCGACGCGTCCTTCTTCAACAAAAAGATTCAGTTAATAGAGAGGGAAAAAATCTGGGAAAACCAGAGTGGCTATCTGCTAGTTAAGAAGGCTGTTCTGGTGAAGAAAAAGAAAAGAAGAGAGAAAGGAGAGTAATCTTTAGCTCACGTATTTTGGAACTTTAATCTCCACCGGCTCATAGTCTTGCAGCTTTCCAGCCAAGAAACCCTCGTAGGCAGATAGGTCCAGCAATCCGTGTCCACTGTTGTTGAAGGCTATCACCTTCTTTTCGCCCGTTCGCTTGCAATGCAAAGCCTCGCCAATGGCAAATTTCAGGTTGTGCGCCGACTCAGGAGCAATGATCATCCCTTCTGTCTGAGCCAGAATGCGTGCCGCTTCAAACACTTCATTCTGGTTGTAGGCAACCGAACGCATGTAACCCTTCTGAATTAGATATGATATTGCGGGTGCCATTCCGTGATAGCGCAGTCCTCCAGCATGAATAGGCGGACAAGCATATTCATGTCCAAGCGTTAGCATTTTCAGAAGCGGCGTGATTTGGGCTGTGTCTCCAAAGCCGTACGTATAAGTGCCTCTTGTGGTGTGCGGTACAGCCTTGGCTTCGCAGGCGACAAACTCTGGAGAATCAACCTTTTGTGTCAGTTTATCTCTCATGAAGGGGAAACAAAAGCCTGAGTAGTTGGAGCCGCCGCCGATGCAACCGCATATGACGTCCGGGCAAATGTCGATCATCTCAAACTGTTTCTTGGCTTCGAGTCCGATTATGGTCTGATGCAGCAAGACGTGATTCAAGACAGAGCCAAGGCAGTACCTTGTTTTTTCATCAGAGAGCGTGTCCTCGAGCGCCTCACTAATGGCAATACCTAGTGTTCCAGGATGGTCAGAATTTTCTTTTAACAGTTTTCTGCCAAACTCTGTCTTGTCGCTTGGCGATGGAAAGATTTCAGCACCATAGACCTCAGCCATTGTTCGGCGACCTGGCTTTTGCTGATAACTCACGCGAACCATATAGAGGCGACACTTCAAGTCGAAGAGCGTGGACGCCATTGCAAGAGCGGTACCCCACTGTCCAGCGCCAGTTTCGCTGACAATTCGCTCTATTCCCTGCGCCTTGTTGTAATATGCCTGTGCTATGGCCGTGTTAGACTTATGACTTCCAGGGGGACTTACATACTCGCACTTGTAATATATCTGCGCTGGTGTTTTCAGATAGGCTTCGAGTCGCTTAGCCCTAATCAAAGGCGTAGGCCTGGGAATCCGCAGATAAGCGTCTAAAACCTCATCTGGAATCTTTATGTAACGTTCGCTCGAGACCTCTTGACGAATCAACTCCTTAGCAAAAATGCGTTCCAGCATTGCAGGGTTGACAGGCCTAAGCGTCTTTGGATCTAAGGGTGGCGCTAAAGCCTCAGACAAATCCGCCTGAATGTTGTACCAAGAGGTTGGAATCTCGTCGGGTGGAAGCAAAACAGCATGCTCATAGATTTTGTTTGATATTCCCAAACTTTTTCCACCTTGCCAATGTTGATGTTGATCGGCGACAGCTCTGTACAATATAAGACTCCAAGGTTAAATTTATATCTTTCCTGTACATAATTGTACACGAAGAGTCGATTTAATATGGCGTCCATCTGGAACAAAGTGGTACAACAGTTAGAAAGTTATCCTGAACGCCTAAACGTAGCCAAGGTTATCATAGAAAACGGTCTAAGCGTAAGAAATGGAAAGATATTCTGCAACGACATAGAAATCCCACCCATAAGAATAGGACGCGTGGCCGGGGTTGACAGAAGAACAGTCACCGAAACTGTGAAAGCAATTGAAAAAAGCAACGAGTTGCGAGCAATTTTTGCAGGAATTCGTTCTGCAGGGCATTCTCTGAAAGACATAGCCAAACACCTCAACCTAGGAGTGGTAGAGATCGCCCCGGTGAACGCTAGAATCCCGGGCATACTGGCTAAATCTGCCACTATTCTGGCAGAAAAAGGCATAAGCATCAGACAGGCAATAGTAGACGACCCAGAACTGTCTCCACAACCCAAACTAACTCTTATAGCCGAGACAAAAATCCCAGGTGAACTCATTCCAAAGTTTCTGAAGATAAAAGGCGTAGAAAAAATCTCAGTATACTGACATTCCTAACGTTAGTCAACTGGTTAGGAGCTAATAAGTCACAAAGACTGTTCACACCTTAGAAAATAGAAGATGCGAGAAAAAGAGTTTTTCATCGGTGGAAACTTTGCCAATCGTAGGCTTTGGCGCATCCGACTGCAAACAACAATGCAAGAGTCATCTTATCTATCTCGGCGAAGAAAACGTCAAAGAAAAAATTGCTGACCCACACCCGCTTATTTGGACATGCCGAACCCATACTCGAATTCAAATAGACTGCTCTGAACATCCACCTCTCCGTCTCAACTTCTCTCAACAAACATATTTGTAGCCTATTTGGATCCTAATAGAGGGGCTAGGTCAACAGAGCGCACACACACAAACAAAAAACTTGTTCTTTGAAAAAGGTTTATTAGTTGTTTACAGCCATCTTGCTACAAGTCGTGGACGGATTAACGTCCGTTAAAATGTAACCCGACCCACAAGGTTGAACTATAAACAGGAGTAGATGCCAGAGTATGGCCTACAGGCACATGACACAAGCGTGGAACAAGCCAGAAGCCTCCTTTGTCGAAGAACTCATGAGACAGAGAGTAATCGAGTGGCGCCAACAACCCTCAATACTTAGGATAGAACGCCCTACCCGCCTAGACCAAGCGAGAAAACTAGGATACAAAGCAAAACAAGGCATCATCATGGTGCGGGTCAGAATTCGAAGAGGAAGCAGAAAAAAACCCAGACCGAAAGCGGGTCGACGATCCAAGCGCATGGGGGTTGCCAAACTGAAGACAGCTAAGAGCTTGCAACAGATGGCAG
>Ga0315306_10001604_pt1 | contig 10788 bp, 13 predicted proteins | sample TDP1_MG_FD_203803 | JGI IMG/M metagenome (GOLD analysis project Ga0315306, IMG submission 203803) | Freshwater sediment microbial communities from Lake Towuti, South Sulawesi, Indonesia - TDP1 | ecosystem: Environmental > Aquatic > Freshwater > Lake > Sediment | place: Indonesia: South Sulawesi... | reverse complement strand
CCTTTATCGCTTAAGATGACTAGTTCTCCATCTTCGACAATCACAGCCCTATTTGTTAAAGGAAGAAATGCTGGAATATCAGATGCACAGTAGGCAGTGTCTTCGCCAACTCCGACAACTAATGGGCTTTCCTTTCGTGCACAGACAATTTTGTCAGGCTCTTTAACAGATATTACCACTATGGCATATGACCCATCGAGCCTTTTGACAGCTTCATGAACGGCTTGAGGTAACGACAAGCCTTCTTTAATCTTGTCCTCAACAAGATGAGAAATAACCTCAGTGTCTGTTTTTGATTTGAAAATGTGCCCCAAATCTTCAAGTTCCTTCTTGAGTTCCGCAAAGTTATCGATAATCCCATTATGAACAACCGCAATCTGTTCCTTGCAGTCTGTGTGCGGGTGAGCATTTACCTGAGAAGGTGCGCCATGAGTTGCCCATCTTGTATGCCCAATGGCTACGCGACCTGGAATATCGTCTAGGTTATGTATGAAGTGAACTTCGTCGATTTTTCCCTTATCCTTCTTAACGAAGAGTTTGCCTCTGTAGATTGTTGCTTCGCCGACTGAATCGTAGCCTCGGTATTCAAGCCGTTTTAGAGCTAAATGAACGGTAGATGCTGCGTTTCCGTTTTTGAGGATGCATCCGAATATTCCACACATTGCCCATTCCTCTTAGTAGTAATTTTCGTTGTAGGCTTATTTTAGAGAAAAGAGCCGTCTATAAGGTTTTTTAGGAAAAAAATCTGAATTTTAAAACAGAATTTTTAACGGTTGCACAATTTTCAGTGTTTCAACAATCGTAAAACTGAGCACTTCTTCTTTGATTATGAGGTAACCGTTAAAAAAATGTTTAAAGTGGTCTTAGAGGCGAATTTATAACTTTATTTGGCATTGAGAAGCTCTTTTCGCATCATTTCTTTTAGTGTTTTTTGCAGTGGATTAGTGACATGCAATGTGGCCATTTTCCATTAGAATTCTCTTCACAAAAAAAGGAACAAAAACGAAAAAATTATATGGGGAAACCATGAGTGGACTAGATACTCTTGTATGTCCATGCCCTTCGTCTTTCACCGCGACCAATTGTCCTCGAAGACCCTACGGCATCAAAGGTTTCAGTTTCATTCATTCTCTGACTCAATAGACTATGACCCCTCAAATCGAAGGTTCGGGGATGGTCTTGGTCTCGACTAGCGTATGCATGAGAAGAAACATTTGAATCGTCACTTTCAGAACTTCGAATCAATCTAACGACTTTCGGCACTATGTCTTTTGGTAAGCCCACTTTCTTCCATTTTCCGATTATTCTCCATCCCACTTAATTCACCTCCCTTTTTTGTTCCTGAACATCATTATGGTTTACCATCGATAATTGTGTATCTAAAGAAAAATCGAAAAAACAACAAAAAACTCTTAAGAAATTGAACATCATTCAATACCATGAAAAACATAAAACCGAAACTGATAAAATTGTTCAAAGAAGGATACTGTACACCTCAAATCTCTCAAATAGCCAAAACGATAGATGAGCCTTCCGCCACCATACATTACAACATCAAGAAATTAGAAGAAGAAGGCGCAATAAAAACATACAAAGCTGCGTTTAACTATAAAAAAATAGGTGAGGGATTCTGCACGTTTGTCCTCATTGCTCTTTCTCCTACTGAGTACGGTGATCCTGAAAGAATCGCCGCCCAACTGGCTAAATACGAAGAGGTCGAAAGCGTGAACATAGTAGCAGGGGAATGGGAGTTGATCATTAAAGTTCGAACAAAAGATCAGGATGAGTACTTCAATATATTGAAGAATGTTATTTCCAAAATAAAAGGCATCGAAAAAACTGGATCCATAATCTCCTTGAAAGAAATTAAGACAGAGTTTATCAAGACATGAGTATTCCGTACAAAGCTGTAATGTGGCTGACTGAATACGCTCATAGAATGCCAACAAATTCCAAGGCATCTTTCACAAAGGTCAACGCGAACACGATTAGCACCACGCCCAATACGCGAATGATGTAAGCATAGTATTTGCTTTTGACGAGAGTCTTGGATTTGTCCACAACTATTGCAACCGCTGTTTGTGAACCAACAAGCATCATGTAGAATCCGAATATAAAGAGAATCACCATTGAGAAATGAACTTGGACACTCTCTAAGATTCTTGGTCCTCCAATAGTAAGCCAGAACATGTAAGTGTTTGGGTTTAGAAGATTCAAAGTGATTCCTTTTAATAGAGCACTGTCTTTTCCAAGGTGATCTTTGGTTTCTTTGACATTAGCCCTTAGATTCGAAATCCCCAAATAAGTCAAGAAGCCAGCCCCAAGCAGAGAGATCACTCTCTTGAGAATACTGTCTCCAGCTGCGCCTGATAGTATCGCCAACATTAACAGAATAATCGGTAATTCAGAAAATAGAGGCGAAATTGCGACTTCAATTCCCTCTTTCTTTCCTTTCTTCAAGGTCTCAGAGACAACCAATGTTATAAGAGGTCCTGGAGACAAGCCAGCGGCTAGACCAATAATCATCCCAAAGAGAAGAGGATCTGTTTCCAAAGCTCCATCACATCTCGACCTTATTTCTCAGTATGTCTATGGTTTACCCTCGATATCTCTGTAATTGAAGAAAAATCGAAAAAACAACAAAAAACTCCTAAGAAAATGAAATGTTATTCAGTTTTTATTAAATGGTAGTTGAGCATGCATGAGCCACGCGCCTGAATATGCGATCTACCAATTGATGGAAGAAGACAAAGAAAAGGAATAGCCGAGACTATACTACGTACACAAGAACCCTGGATGTACGTGGTAACCTAGAAACGGAAAAAAAGGGGATTTGTTATAAATTCGCTTCCAGAACCACTAATAAAATGTTTATAAGGGAATCTCCTCTAACTGAAGAATCATGGAAAAGAAACTGCTACTTGATGGCAAACAAGACAAATATATGGTTAAAGATGTTGCCATCTTCGACACTCCAGAAAAGCTCAAACCTCTTTTAAGCAGACTTAGTTGGAGAATTCTTGAACTTCTCGTGGAGGAAGAGATGTATCCAATAGAAATAGCCAAAAGACTGAAAGTGCATGAGCAGAAAGTCTACTACCACATTAGGAACCTTGCAAAAACTGGAGTGATAACGGTTGTTAGAGAAGAGGAAAGAAAAGGCGCCATAGCCAAGTATTATAGGGCTCATTTTCCAGCTTTCGGCGTTGAACTTCCAACGGGTTATAGGGAGATTAAGACTATCTCGGTTCCAAGCATTGACGAGAAGATGAAACAGTTTCTACATCCTTTTCTTAAAGATGGAGTTTTCGATGGAAAAATCATTGTAGGCAGCCCCGACCCTCACGGTCCTTTCAAAACAACTGCACGCGACGGCCACTATGCCTCTTACTTGACCTTCTTCCTCGGACAATTCGTCAGTCTTCCAGAAGATTTTGCAATAAAACTAGATGTAGACGTGAAAGTGGAGAAGGAGGAGAAAAATAACATGATTTTAGTAGGAGGCCCTGGCACAAATCTAATCACTCAAGAAGTTAATGAGCATCTGCCAATACGATTTCACATGATGCCCTCGGAACATGGCTTCCTGTTGGGTGGGCTTGTATCGGAAAAAACTGGCAGCACTTACACCGCAGATACTATAGGCGTAATAGCGAAAATCCCTAACCCATGGGATAATGACAAACGAATCATTGTTCTCGCTGGAAACAAAGCTGTTGGAACAAAAGCCTGCGTCATAGCACTCACCAAATTCTGGAAACAAACTCTCAAAAACTATCATGACGAGGGAAAATTTGCTACCGCTATACAAGGCTTCGATTTGGACGGCGACGGAAAAGTAGATTCAATAGAAGTCTTGGAATAGTCTTTCCCCGTTCTGTGGATGGAGGAAGAAGTCTGAAAATAGGCGATGTTGTTGTCGGTAAGATTCAGAGTTATAGAGACTTCAAGAATTTTGTTGATGATTTGCATATTCAAGGAAGAGGCTTTGTCATCAAGCCTAATTGGAGCAACGCTTATAGTTATACTTCAGTTAGAACACTAGAATTCCTATTTGACTCTTTAGATGGCCCGAAGACAGTTATAGAGGGCTACACTGCGTGGCGAAACCAACTTAACACTAGCCCTGAGCCAACCGATTTCATAACTCCTCGAAATGCTAGGCGAAAGTGGAAGTGGATTAGGGAACAAGACATTTGGTTTCTAGAGTATAGTGGAATTGCGAGAGTTCTTAAAAAATACGGTGTAGAATACGTGAATGTTACGGAGGAAGTTTGGTCTGATAGAATTGTGAATGTTGAGGAAATTAAGAATTTAGTCGAAGGAAAATTTGGTTCCGTCGCTAGGCAAGAGATGTACGCTTTTGTTCCACAGAAAATCTATCGTCTTAGAGAATGTACGCTGATTAGTTTGAATTTGACTCGCAGAACCAGGGAACTCTTGTCTCTCTCAACTAAGAACATGTTTGGTTTGATTCCTGATCCTGCAAGATATGGCAAATGGCACGGTGAAAACGATGCTCTCTTACCTCAAAGCATTGTAGACATAAACAAAATTTATCGAACCCTATTCAAGACCTGTTTTTGGATAAATGAACTTCAAGGCAGCAACTTATTCGTTGGAAGCAAAAATTCCGTTAAAACAGACACAGTAACTTCGCATATAATGGGCGTAGATCCCACGAAGATAGAGTATTTGAAATTGGCTGCCAAGATTTTCGGAGGATACGATAAGGGTTTACTCGCAAAAATACCTTCGAATCTTATCCAACCCATGTGAGGATTTGATAGGCATGAAAGTAACAGAGGTTATCGAAGCCTATGGGCATGAGAGCGTTTTGTCAAAACATAAAATGACCTTTGAAATAACAAAAGAGACACATTTAACAAAACGTGGCGACTGCATAGTTGCCGTTAAGGCGACAAAGGGACTAACGGATTTGCTTCCAGAATTTAAGGAAGCTGCAAAGAAAGAAAATGCAAAAATAACAATAATACTTGAAGCCGACACAATGAAGGAAGTTATTAACGCACAAGGCAGCACACACTTGTTGTTTAGTCACCCAACAGACTTGGTTGTTAGAAAAAGTGATTACGTCTGTGGGCGAACTTTAGCCGTAAGAGCAGATAAGGCTGCCTGCGATCTTTCAAGGCTACTCGTTGAAAAACTAAAGGATCCGAGTCAAAAGGTTAAGGTAACACTGATTGTTGAGTGTTGACTATTGAATTTGGGCGTCTACAACTACTTGCCATTCGAATGGCGCTGTTGCCCGAACAGTCTTCGCAGATAAGACTTTTTCAATGGTTCTGTTGGCTTTTTTGACTGCTTCGGTTAATCGAACCTTTGCGGTTTCCAATGGGTTCGGGGCTCTTGCGAATTCATAATAATGCATAATACCGCCTTCGAATTTCAGCGCGTCGCATGCTACATCAACATACTCAATTGCCTTCTCAGGCAAATTCATAATAACCCGATCTGCAACTCCGACCAACTGCTTCTTGACAACTTCTCTAATATCGCCAAGAATCGGAATAACTTTTTCTTGAACACGATTGGCAACGATGTTTTTCTCCAAATACCTTATTGCTTCAGGGTTCACGTCGATGGCATATGCTTTGACATTCTCGTGCCTTTTCGCAATTAGGATGGAGAAGGCGCCGACTCCTGTGAACATGTCTACAATTGTTTCGCCTTCGTTGACCTGTGACGCCACCCTGTTGTGCTCGGTTGACAGCCGGGGTGAAAAATAGGCTTTCGCTACGTCCACATGGTAGACGCAACCGTGCTCCTTATGAATTGTCTCTGTTTTGCTCTGTCCAGCTATGACCTCGAATTTTCTTATGCGGAAAATACCTTCGACCGCGCCAGACTTAGCTAGAACAGTCTTTAATCTCTTGTTTGTCTCTAGTATTGCCTCTCCAATCAGAGTTTTGTGACTTGCAAGCTCTGAGGGAAGTTCAACTATTGCTATATCACCTATAAAGTCGATAGCATGAGGTAGACTTGCTAAAAGATGTGGAGGCAACTTATCTTCAAGTACGTCTATGATTTTGGTGGGGCGCTTAACTTTTGTCGGAAACTCTTGAACCGAAATTTCGAATGTTGTAAATGCCTTCTTGAACTCTTTTATGTTTGCTGGTATAGGCTTACTGATAAGTGGTATGCATAGGTAATCTTCAATTCTTTGAATCATCAAGTCACTGTTGAAAATGTCAAGTTTTTTTGTTAGAGTTATCGCTTTCTCGCCATATGCTTTTGGGATTTTTAGGCAGACAGTCTTAGTCATGTTGCTTCTAGACTATTTCTTCCGTGTTTCATGCTTAAATTTGTGCTTGATTGCTTTGTTACCAAAACAGGGTTCTTTCGCTAGCTGCTTCGATTACACATCGGATTTGAGAATTAAATAATGGGATTCCCACAGAATCACGTCCCTTCGCCATGGTAAACTGCAATTGCCACATTGTTGTTTCTTTTCAGGTTGCTGACGTATGTGGAAAATACCGGAACCACATGATGTCTATTGTCAGCGTCTACTGTAGCAAAGCTTGCTAGCCTTTCGTGATTCATGAAACAGTTAGCGTCTGACATATTCTTTAACATAGTAAACTTCATGTTATGTAATAACTCTTTAAAGTGAAGTTTTAATCGCAAACTTATATAATGGTTTTGAGAGTTCCTAGAAGAAGACAAGTTAGGTGTTGAGTTTGGAGTTTGCTATAGAAACTATTGACTTAACAAAAAGATATGGCTCCTTAACAGCGGTGGACAAACTTAACCTAAGAGTCAAAGCAAACACAATTCACGGTTTTCTAGGTCCCAACGGTGCAGGAAAGACAACAACCATCAAAATTCTAGTAGGCTTATTAAAACCCAATGAAGGAATCTTCAAGATATTTGGCCAAGAGGCAAAGGGAGATAGACCAGACATCAGGTTGAAGATTGGCTACATGCCTGAGTTGCCAAAATTCTCAAAGCACTTGACTGGTTATGAACTTCTTGATATTTATGGAGAAATGTACGGCTTATCAAAAATAGCTCGTAAAGAGCAGACTCCTAAGCTGCTTGAAATGGTTGGGCTCAAAGAGAGAGGGCGAGACCGCATCGGAAAATACAGTAAAGGGATGCAGCAGCGTTTAGGCATTGCACAAGCGTTGATAAATGAGCCTGAACTAGTCATTTTGGATGAGCCAAGTCTTGGTTTAGACCCTGTTGGCATGGTAGAAGTCAGGGAATTAGTGAAAGAAATTGCGAAAGAAGGCGCAACAGTCTTCATATCATCCCACTTACTACATGAGGTTCAGCAAGTCTGCAGCGAAATCACAATAATTAATCGCGGAATCACCTTAGCATCAGGCTCTCTCGAAGAAATATCCTCAAAATTTGCTAAACTTGCAACGATAGAAGTGGAAGTAAGCGAATATTCAGACACTGTTGTAAAGAAATTGAAAGCGTTGCCTTTCTTGACACAAATTTCAGTGAACGGCAAGAAAATAACGATTCAAACAGAAGCAAAAGAGGACATCCGCCCACAAGTGTCAAAAACAATAACAGATTCTGGAGGAATCATAATCTCAATGAGCCTAAAGGAGCAAAGCCTTGAAGACATTTTTATAAAACTTGTCACGGAATCGGAAGGAGTTAAAAAGAAATGATCAAAGAAAAGGAGAAAAGATCTGACTCCAAATTTACAATACGCTTCGTAGCAATTGTACGGTATGAACTTCTCTGGAATATTCGAAAGAAGAAGTTTCTAGGCATGATTATTGTGGCGTTCGCGCTTGCCACTATTGCGTTAGTTGTGCCTGTGATTTTAAGTAGTGTTCGCAATGAGCCTATACCTCAAAATCCAGACCAAGCAATAACGACTGGCTTGGGCATCGGTGGATTCGGCTTTTTCCTCTTCGCAGTTGTCATAGCAATGAACAGCATTTCAGGAGAGTTTGAAAGCGGCACAATCGTGCCCTTACTCACGAAGCCAGTTTCGAGGACAATGATTTTCTTTGGCAAACTATTTGCTTCTTTTCTCATCCTATTGACGACATACGTGATTCTCTTGTGTTATCTATCAATAGGCAGCATTGTAGTGTATGGTCCTCAAAATAACTTGCATCTATTGCCTCTTTCACTCATCGGAAGCATTATTAGCACTTTTATTTGGGTATCCATGATTTTGGCAATCGGTACGCTTTCGAAAAGCTCTATGATTGCGGCGCTTGCGGCGTTCGGGACATGGATGGGATTAGGTATAGCCTCTGGGATAGTATCATTGACTACGGAGCAAGCTTGGGTTCTTAATTTTCTGCCTGGGAGTGGGGCATTAGGATCTCTTGACAGTTTCGGATCACTATCCACTGGTACCGACAGCATTGCCTCTAATTTAATTACAATTGTTCTCAATCCGTCAGCGAATGTAACCTACTACAGGATGTCTTTCAGACCTCCCTACACTAGAATTCTGCTCTACACGGAACCATTATTAAATGTCTTGGCAAGATCAATCGGTGTGGCAGTGGCTTACATTTTGCTATTCATGTTTGTTTCATGGTTTGCTCTTAAACGGGCAGAAGTAGTAGAATAACAAAGTAGAGATAGTTTTCTGTGGCGGGCCCGACGGGAATTGAACCCGTGGCCTACGGATTAAGAGTCCGCCGCTCTAGCCTTGCTGAGCTACGGGCCCACGCACCGTATTCGACATTTCAATTCACTTTATTTAATCTTACTAACACTTATCTCACATATCTAGCAGAATAAAATCATTTACGGAGTATGCAGGCTATGGGTGAAATAGTCTTCATTGGGTTAGGTCTATTCGATGAGAAGGATGTGTCGCTTCGCGGTTTGGAGGAAATAAAGAATGCAGACATTGTTTTTGCAGAGTTTTATACAAGCTTGATGCCCAATCTGTCTGTCAAGAGGTTAGAAGAACTTGTTAGGAAAAAAGTAAACATCGTTTCTAGACAGATTCTAGAAGAAGAAAGTGGTCAACCATTATTGGAAGAAGCGAAGAGGCGAAAGGTTGCATTTCTAGTTCCAGGCGACCCATTGATGGCGACAACACACATAGACTTGCGAATTCGTGCAGAAACACAGGGAATAAGAACTCGTGTTATCCATGGAGCGTCTATCATTTCAGCAGCCATTGGTCTGTCAGGCTTGCAGAATTACAAGTTCGGAAAAAGCGTCACTATCACGTTTCCTCAAGGCAACATAATCTCCGAAACTCCATACAAAACAATCTTGGAAAATCAAGTAATGGGTCTTCACACTTTCTGTCTTCTCGACATGAGAGCCGAGGAGAAGCGTTACATGACAATTAAAGAGGGCTTACAACTTCTTTTGGCTGTTGAGAAAGAGAAGAAGAAGCATGTGGTCACTCTGAGCACATTGGTTGTGGGTATAGCAAGAGCAGGCTCAATAACGCCTATTGTAAAAGCGGGCAGTTTGGGAGAAGTGATGGACTATGATTTCGGCGCGCTTCCGCATACGCTTATTTTTCCATCGAGGCTTCATTTTATGGAGGCTGAAGCGCTGATTACCTTGGCCAAGGCACCTGAAAGTGTAAAGGAGAGAATTGAATGACACTTGAGTCGCTAGTTGCCAAATACATTCACGGCACCGAGCAGGTTTTCACAGATATCAAAATTACCCAAATCAAGTCAGTGCCAATAAGCAAAGAAAAAATTGAAGAAGTCATAGAGGCTGCTAAACATTATTTTGCCGACGCCAAATACTATCTGGGAAAAAAGAAATTTGAGACAAGCCTAGTATCAATTGTTTATTGTGAAGGGTTACTGGACGCTTTAAAACTGTTAGGAGTAGTGGATTTTTCGTGGCCAGCAAGGAAATGAAGAAAAGAACTGTCGTATTGGCTTCTGGCACGTTTGATTTGTTGCATTTTGGGCATGTTCGATATTTGGAAGAGTCAAAAAAGGCTGGTGGAGAGAACGCTAAACTGGTTGTTATCGTAGCAAGAGACAGCACGGTTGAGAAAAGAAAAGGCAAAAAACCTGTCTTGCCAGAGGATCAAAGACGAGCATTAGTCGAATCCTTAAAAGTCGTTGACGAGGCACTCTTGGGGTATGAAAATTTTGACATAGACACTGTGGTGGAAAAAATAAAGCCAGACATAATCACCGTGGGGCACGACCAAGAAGGAATAGAAAAAGAAGTAAAGAAAGCGATTGCTACAAGAGGGTTGAACATTAAGGTTGTGAGAATTGGGAGATTCGGAAAAGAAGAACTAAACAGTTCGTCAAAAATTAAAAGGAAAATCGCCGAATTGTATAAACACTAAAAACGTAGTCAAACCAATGTCCCAGCCAATGCTATCATAGCCCTAATCGCCTTATACGCCTCCAAGTAATCGTCTGCGACAAAGGACACAGTTCTACCATTTTTCCTTTTAGTGCTTGGAACCATCTCAGCCATATCTGCCATGCCAGCACTAAAAAACACCATTTCGACATTAATTGGAGACTTAAGAAACAGAGGCTTAAACTCTTTAGCTTTCAGTAGCGCATTTTTTGCTCCAGCCTTTATCAATTGTCTAGCCTTGACTGGGCTTAGACATTTGGCAGCGTTTCTGCTAACTCCCTCCTTAACCGTGACAGTTTCCACTCTGCCCAAGAGTTGTCGTGCTTCTTCGGTTACAATTTGGTCGCCTGTCACTAATGCCACTGGAACCTTGAAGTAGCCTGCGACGGCGGCATTCATGCCTATCTCTCCAAAACGTTTACTATTGATGAATAGGTCGCTGACCACGCCGCCGTGATAAGTGTGTTCCAAGAC
>Ga0315306_10001603_pt1 | contig 10788 bp, 8 predicted proteins | sample TDP1_MG_FD_203803 | JGI IMG/M metagenome (GOLD analysis project Ga0315306, IMG submission 203803) | Freshwater sediment microbial communities from Lake Towuti, South Sulawesi, Indonesia - TDP1 | ecosystem: Environmental > Aquatic > Freshwater > Lake > Sediment | place: Indonesia: South Sulawesi... | reverse complement strand
AGGTGACCTTGAAACCATGCCTTTCGAAGAGGTCGAGTATTCTCCAAATCGCTACGCGGGTTTCATATTCGAAAATTGATTCTATTGCCATGTCACGTTTCGGGGGCGCTCCATACGATGGAAACTCCCCGAAGGTTTCAGGCCCTTCGTCTCCGCTGACAACGGTTCTCTCGCCTCCAGCCTCGTAGTTCACTGCAACTTGGACCGCCAGGCGTTTCCCGTTGGGCCATTCCACCTTCGGCGGCTTCCTACCATAACCGACGAAGTCTCTGTAATAGAAGGACATAGAAACCCCGCTTGAGTGCCAACTATGCCATAGATCATATTAAACTTAACCTTAAAAAACAGAAACTGGAACAATCTTTGCACGCCAGAGGAGATTCGATCAAAGGATCAAACTCAATTTCGTAATTTCATTCTCGATGGATCACAGCTTGGGAAAGCTAAAAAAAGCGGGATCTTCCTAGTATGAATTAGAAGGACTGACAGTTCAAGAGTGCTTAATAGATCATGGGTTGTGACTATACCAAGCCAAAGGTCTTTTAGAAATGAACGAGCCTGCCAAAACATTGTTAAGTATAAGGAATCTCACCGTTGATTTCTACACCTACGCTGGAGTTGTCAAAGCCCTTGACGGCATAAACCTCGACGTAAGGAGAGGTGAGACTTTGGGGTTGGTGGGAGAAACTGGATGCGGCAAATCTGTTACTGCTCGCTCGATAACGCTACTCGTTCCTACTCCTGGCAAGATAACCGGCGGTGCCGTATGGTACGAAGGAGAGGATCTTGTTGCGAAGAGTGAGAAGGAGATCAGAGGTATAAGAGGCAAGAAGATCTCCATGGTATTCCAAGATCCGATGACATACTTGAATCCGCTCTACACTATTGGAGAACAAATAGTTGAGGTCGTAAAGCTACATCAAGATGTCGACGCTCTCTTGCTCGAGGAGAAGATGGGTGAAATACGAAGAAAAATAGAATCTACCGATCTACCAGAAGAGGAAAGAGCAAAATTGGTTGAGCAACTCAACGCAATGAAAGAAAGACCGCCGAGATTTTCGAAAGGGGAGCGAAAGAGTAAATTGCTGAATAAGGCGGTCGAAGCATTGCAGATGGTGAATATGCCTGACCCTGAAAGAGTTGTAAACCAATACCCACATGAGCTCAGCGGCGGGATGAGACAACGGGCAATAATAGCTATGGCACTCTCCTGCAACCCTGATCTGTTGATAGCGGATGAGCCCACGACGGCGTTAGATGTAACGATCAGGGCTCAGATCTTGGACCTGTTGATGCAGCTCAAGCAGAAATTCAACATGTCTATACTCCTAATTACCCATGACATGGGCACAGTTGCTAGGACCTGCGATCGCGTAGCCGTAATGTATGCTGGAAATATTATTGAACTGGCTGAAACGCGATCACTTTTCAAGAACCCTAGACACCCATATACCGTGGGATTGCTGAAGTCCGTTCCAAAGCTTCATGAAGAAACATCTGAGCTGGCATCGATCCCGGGGTCTGTACCAGATCTAATCAACCCGCCTTCAGGTTGCCGATTTCATCCCAGATGTCAGTCTGCTCAGGCTGTATGTTCAGAGAAGAAGCCTCGATCGATCGAGGTCGAGCCCGCTCATTTTGTGATGTGCCACATTTATGAAAAACCTAGCTTGGTCAAGGAGACGAATTGAGTGGCAACTCCATTGCTTGAAACCAGAGACTTGGTCAAATATTTCCCCCTAAAAAGCGGAATATTTCGAAAGATCGTCGGGTTTGTACGCGCTGTAGACCGTGTCAGTTTTTCGATTCCAAAAGGCCGAACTCTAGGAATAGTTGGCGAAAGCGGTTGTGGAAAGACAACGGTTGCCAGACTGGTTCTGCGGCTTATTGAGCCATCATCTGGAGAAATCATCTTTGAGGGTAAAGACATTGCGAGATTAGGAAAGAAGGACCTGAGAATACTTAGAAGAGATTTGCAGATGGTGTTTCAAGACCCTCAATCATCTCTCAACCCAAGAATGACTGTGAAGGACATAGTTGGGGAGCCTTTAATGATCCATAGAGGCGCCAAGGGAGCGGACCTGCGGGGGAGGGTTCAGAATCTGCTAGAGAAAGTGGGTTTGAATCCAGATCACATGTACAGGTTCCCGCATGAATTCAGCGGCGGACAGAGACAAAGAATTGGAATAGCTAGAGCAATAGCGCTTAATCCGAAGCTCTTGGTCTTGGATGAACCGACCTCCTCGCTTGACGTATCAGTTCAAGCTCAGATCCTTAACTTGCTACGACAGCTGCAATCTGAAATGGAGTTGACTTTTCTTTTCATCTCCCACGATTTGGCTGTGATAAAACATGTAAGCGATCATATAGCTGTGATGTACTTGGGTAAAATAGTTGAAAGGGCGCGGAAGCAAACAATATTTGAACAACCGCTTCATCCATATACTCAAGCCTTGCTGTCATCTGTCCAGGTACCTGATCCAGAATACAAAACAGAAATGATTCCACTCAAGGGCACTGTACCGAGCCCAATAAATCCCCCTTCTGGATGTAGGTTTCACACCAGATGTCCTTTTACTAGTTCGATATGTAAAGCGACAGAACCGCCTCTTATGGAAGTTGGGACCGGGCATTTCGTCGCATGTCACTCTCTCAAGACATAATGCAAGTGTTCGTGACCCGACTGCGGTTTGCCTCTCTAGACACTTAAAGATACATACATACTTAGATCTAATTTACCTATACGGACGGACGAGTTCTAGAAAATCTGTCGATACTTCGGAAAGTCTTATATTCATTTCGAAGTAACTTGAGGTTTGGGAAAATTGCTATGTCCGAGGAAAAAGTTTCTAGACGTGGATATGTGAAGTACGTGGGCGGCATTGTCGTCGTTGCTGTTGTTGCAGCTGCTGGATACGGTATTTATGAAGCAACAAAGCCGACGCCTACGGTGACACCGACACCTACGCCAACTCCTACTCCGACTCCAACGCCTACACCAACACCAACCTCTACGATACCGAACCCGAATATGTTCATCTACGCGACCGACGAACCCATGGTTTCGCTCGATCCTGCTCAGACAGTCGCCAACACAGACTATCGTGAAACGTACCTAATGTATGATAGATTAGTTACTTATCGTGGATCGAGCACTGAGCCGGAGTTGATGCTTGCAAAATCCTATGAAGTCTCTGACGACGGGTTGACTTGGGCATTTCCTCTAAGGGAAGGCGTCAAGTTCCACGATGGAACATCTCTCGACGCGGATGCCGTGGCGTTTTCGTTCTCGAGAGCGATGAAGATCGGAATGTCCGCTGGGATGCTTTCAGGAATAATCGATGAGAACTCTGCGAAGGCTATAGACGCGTACACGGTTCAATTCACTCTTAAAGAGCGTTACTCACCTTTCCTAGCAACTTTGGGAACACAAGCGTTTGGCGTAGTATCCCCGAAGGTTATGGAGCACGAGGTAGATGGAGATCTAGGAAAAGCCTGGCTTTCCCAGAATGAGGCTGGGTCAGGGTCCTTCAAATTGAAAGAATACGTTCCTAACGAGAAGCTTGTGCTATCCGCGGTCAAAGACTATTGGGGAGGAGCTCCGAAGATCGATGAGATGGTAGTGCGAATAATCACGGAAGCGTCGACTCAAAGATTGATGCTGGAGAGAGGAGAAATAGATGGCGCGGAAGACATACAACCAATTGCTGTCAATGAACTGAAGAAGAGCCCAGACTTCAAAGTGGTTGAAGATCCGGGATTCTTCATAACCTTCCTAATCATAAATACCGGTAAGAAAACTCTCAGCAATGTAAAGGTTAGGAAAGCGATTGCTCATGCGATAGATTACGATGGCATTATCAAGGACATAGAGCTGGGACGAGCGACCAGACTTCAGAGTTCATTGCCAAAAGGCTTCCCAGCATACGATAAGGACATCCCGCTATATGACTACAATTTGGACAAGGCCAAGGCTCTGCTGGCTGACACACCCTATGCAAAAGGTTTCGAGTTGAATATGCTCATCGCGCCTTTCGAAGAGTGGATTAAGATTTCGACATCACTTCAATCAACTCTAGCTCAATTGAACATCAAGCTGAATATACAGCAATTTGCATGGCCCACCTACATCGACAAACTGGTGGCTGGAGAGCACGACCTAGCCATGATGGGATGGACACCGGACTACGCTGATCCAAACATGCAAGTATGGTTCTTCTTCTATTCTGAGAATGCTGGGCCAGGTTGGAACTTCTCCTTCTATAAGAACGATAGAGTGGATGAACTGCTCTTATCAGGGCGCACGGAGCTTGACATGAAGAAGAGATTGGAGATATACAGTGAAGTGCAGAGGATTACCGTCGACGAGGTTCCGTACGCTTGGATATATCAAGGTATAGGGTACGGCGGCGGACCCGTGCTCAGATCTTGGGTGCAAGGATACGTATTCAACGCGTTGAATGCTTGGTTCATCCCAGCTGAGATGATCTACAAAGCTCCGCCCTAGTTTTCGCAAAACCCCTTTTTTTCTTTTTGTCTATTAGCTATCACTCTCCCGCAAGATGCTGAAACGTAGGGGGCAAGGGCTCTGAAGCTTTATCAGTACGTTCTGCGACGTTTGTTGCTGACGGTTCCAGTTCTCTTTGGTGTCGCTGTAATAACCTTCGTTATATCGCATCTTGTTCCAGGAGACCCAGCACGTCTTGTAGCAGGACCCCATGCACCCGTTGAAGTCATCCTCAATCTCAGGTTGAAAATGGGGCTCGACAAGCCCCTTTACGAGCAATTCCTGATCTATCTCTCCGATCTCCTCCGGGGAGACTTGGGAATGTCTATCACGACACGTCGACCGGTCCTAGCTGACTTACTCAGGTTCTTTCCTGCGACGCTGGAGCTAACCCTCGCATCCATGATCGTTTCTGTAGCCGTAGGCATTCCTTTAGGTGTAGCCTCGGCAACTCGTCAAAACAAAATGCCAGACCATTTGAGCAGAATCTTTTCACTTACAGGTGTCGCAACGCCAATCTTTTGGTCCGGTCTAATGGTTCTTTTGGTCTTCTACTATATGCTGGGATGGTTTCCAGGTCCAGGTCGAATAGACATTGGCATAGCTACGCCTCGGCAAATAACAGGAATGCTCCTGTTGGATAGTATCCTTACGGGTAACTGGCAGGCCCTAGTAAACGGCTTGGGTCATCTATTACTGCCGACGTTCGTTCTCGCCTTCTCTACGTTGGGCGCGATCGTGCGAATGGTAAGATCAAGTATGCTCGAAGTGCTTCGTGAGGACTATATAGTCATGGCAAGATCGAAGGGCCTGTCTGAGCGTGAGGTAGTTTACAGGCACGCTTTCAAGAACGCCTTAATCTCGACGGTCACTCTTATCGGACTGATCTTCGGGACATTGCTCTCAGGCACCGTTCTGGTCGAAGCAATCTTCTCGTGGCCTGGGGTGGGGAGGTACGCCGTTACTGCAATCACTTATCTTGACTTTGCTGCTGTGATGGGATATACATTGCTGGTGACATTGATCTACATAACGGTCAACCTTGGGGTAGATGTATTCTATGCGCTCTTAGACCCGAGAATAAGATTGGAGTGAAGGAGGATGAAGAATACGGAGAAGAATTCAAGAAGATACGGCGGTTCGAGGATCGAGCAATGGAAGAAAGAGGTGCAACCTATCGCCTCTGAAATCAACTATAGCCTTCACTTGATTCGCTCGCATCCACTGGCTATGGCGGGACTGATGATAATCTCGGCTTTGGTGCTCGCCGCTATTCTAGCTCCGTGGCTAGCTCCTCGCGACCCTTTGTATGTGGATCTACCGAATAAACTGCTGTCTCCAAGCTTCGATCACATATTCGGTACAGATGACCTAGGTAGAGACATTTTCAGTCGAGTGATCGCCGGTTCACGTATTTCCTTGCGGATAGCGATTACGGTTGTCGCGTTTGCATTCATTCTTGGCACAACTCTAGGAATCTTCGCTGGATTCTATGGAGGCGCGATCGATGAAGTGATAATGAGGATTACAGACATGTTCCTATCGATTCCCAGCCTGATCCTCGCGCTTGTCATAGCCGCAGCACTGGGTCCAAGCCTCTACAACGTCATGCTTTCTCTCTGCGTGACTTGGTGGCCTTGGTACACCAGACTGGCAAGAGGTGAAGCCCTATCGGCTAGAGAGAAACAATATGTTGAAGCTGCTCGAATGGTAGGCACAAGCGATTTCAGATTAGTGTTCCGTCATATTCTCCCGAACTGCCTTGCACCAGTGATCGTTAATGCTTCCATGGATATGGGTTTCGTAATCTTGACGGCAGCCGGACTTAGCTTCATAGGGCTTGGAGCGCAACCGCCTTCGCCTGAATGGGGAGCTATGCTCAGCCTCGGTCGCACCTACCTGCGCGAAGCTTGGTGGATAGCAACATTTCCAGGGCTTGCCATACTCATAACAGTCCTAGGATTCAATTTGCTCGGTGACGGTCTGAGGGATATACTAGATCCCAAGCTTAGACGCTGACTAGACTTGGCGTCCAATTGAGAGATCGGTTTTCGTCAAAGGCTTATGAGACCCTTTCATCGATCCGCTAGGTCTTCTTGATCTGTACTCGCATAGCTTTTATCGATCTCAGAAAACTAGCGATCTTGCTAACAGTATCTTCAACCAGCCTTTCCCCCTTCCTCAGGGTGGCTTTGGTGGGATCCCCAATCGTCCCGACATGCGGCGGCTTCATGGTAGGAAATGTGACAGAGATAGCCACTTTCGGCTTTAGAGGTGTTGGCCGGATATAGTCAGAGAGAGCAGGGTCGATCGGTGGGACGCCAGCTCTAGCTTTCCCCATATCAACCCTTTGGCCAACCGCCAAAGAAATCGATGTTTCCAGTTCACACGCGTGGAAGGGAGTAAGCTCGGTCTCCTTGATCTTCATCATCAGATCTGAAGATGTTTCCCAATAGTTGACGCATGCAAGGAAGGCCCCTGTCTCATGAGCGACATCGTTCATCGCGGTCGAAATGGCAGGTGGATTTCCGCCATGACCGTTGATGAAGACTATCTTCTTGAAACCATGGTGAACCAGACATTTGCATACTTCCTTGTAGACGTTGACCAGAGTCTCATTCCTGAGCGAAATCGTACCTGGAAATCCCATAATTCCTTCAGATTCCCCGAAGGGGACAGGCGGAGCCACGAGAGCACCAATATCTTTCTCGACTTCCTTGGCAGCTCTCTTCGCAATCTCGTAGGCAACAAAGGTGTCGTTATCGATCGGAAGATGATGCCCATGCTCTTCAGTCGATCCAACGGGTAGGAGAACTATATCTGTCTTCTTCAGCGATTTTTCAACCTCAGGCCAACTCATTTCAGAGATGACAATCTTCTTGGCCAACTTGGTCACCTGATTCTTAGAAGTGTTTGCCAGATCTTCTTATGCGTTATGGCGAGTCTGCTGCAATGCAACAGGCTGATCGAGTATTCCTAGATCAATAGGAAATATCTAACGAACTCTTGAGTCAGCTTTAAACAGGGTCCATGGAAAGGCTTGTATATTCTTCAAGCCTGGCGCTTGCCACCTATACTCAGGACGCTTAGCCAGAAATTCCTGAGCCTTAAAGGGTGCGCCGCAGGGCTTCCCCCAGTGAGCCCAAGTTGCGCAGGATAGGGCCAGTTCGCTGGAGGTGACTTTTCCATCGAAAGCCCCGGATGGGAAGTATGGGCCACACTCCCACTCTGGTAACCCTCTTGGATCCAGCTCTATGTGGCCGCATATCGTATTCCTGTTGGGTTCTTCTCTAAGGATTGAGGTGTCAAGGTGATCGGCCAAGAGCGTCATGGCCAAATCCACATTGAGCTTACCTTTGTTGGCTTCCATGAGCTGAAGCCATCTTTCGCGCCTAAATAGATATGAGGAGGTTTTATCGCTGTAATCAAGAGTTGTTTCAGCCCTAACTTTGTCGGCTAAGGCGATGTTACTCCCTACGAAGAAACCATCTTTCGTGCGACTTAGATCGTAATTTCGAGCGCCGAGTTCCAAGCAGGCGATATCGCCTTTTTTCGGTTCTCCAATCAACCAGTCCCCTGCGTATCCACCGTTGTTGTCCTTCACCATTATCTCAACGAATTTGTCTATCGTATCAGAGTATTGAACAGCTTTCCTTATGCGAGTGAAGTAGGGTTTGCCTCTAGGGTTGAATTCGTAAGCTCCGGTGATGGTGGTTTCGGTTACTATCAATCCTTTATCGTTGATATACCAATCCGTTCCGCTGCAGATGGTTCCGGGGTAGGCTTGCATCAAGAAGTGGTTCCCCTTTCTCGGGGAGACTACTGCAACCATGTTATATCCCTTACCTGTTAGATACGGAAACCAAGTGTTATGCGAGGCTACAATATTCCCAGTTTCGGTATAGCTTCCAGTCGCGATGAAGGCGCTGCAGTGAGGAGGGGCGAAAGACTTAGCTTCCCCACCGGCTTTCAGCCAATAATGGTAGGAGACTGTGTCAAAATATCCGTTTAGAGCTACTATATCGACTAGATCTAGCTTGCTTTTCCCACGCGCCATAATTCCGGAGACAATTCCCTCCAGCTCATCCCTATATTCCCGATCCAGTTTGGGTAAGTACATTGTGGAGGCAGCTTCTCGGAAGAAATTCCAATCCCTCCCAATCGCATTTTTTACATACAACTTTAGGCTGGTGATTATTTCCGCTATCTCATCAGCCATCAAGTATCCATTCTGAAATCCTATTTGGACGCTATCTCCTTCGAAGCCTGCTAGAGTCCAGCCGTTCACATAAAACTTGAAGGAACCGATAAGATTCTCCTTCACTTCATTCTTAGATAACCTGCTCCTTAGCTTCAAAATTCTCAACCTGAAACCTTTCAAAGTAACAAAGTGAGAACTTATTAAACTATGGCAAATTGGAAAGCAAGCAGAGACATCAGTGCTATGAACAAAGCAAAGTTGAAACTTGGCATGAAGTTGACTATCCCTCCATTGAACATGACAGAAGAACGTGCTGAAAGCGCGTCGGAGATCCTAGGGAAAAGTATATTGCCAGAGCCCATGACCAGGAAGAGAGATTCCTTGCTCATACGATATGTCACCTCGATGGCGGATCTATCGAGCTAGAAGAATCGAGAAAACTTGGCAGGTCACCAGTCAAACGAGTCTGAAGGGTTTGAATGGAGCTAAAACAGGATGAGTTCTACAATGTGCCTGCAAGACCGACGGTCGTTATCACGTGTCCACGGAAAGATATCCCGAATTCACCTCGTACCCGAATCTCTCCCCTGAGTACTGAGCCATTGTTTTTCAGAGTCTGATGCTAGTCTAAGCAAGGAACTCGTTGATTCAGACTCTTCAAAATATGCATTTAAGGAGGGCTGTCGGGAAAATTGCGTCTCTGAAGAGAAAGTTTCTAGTTTCTGCCCTCCTTTTATGCACGTCTATATAATTGAATATTCTCCTATATAACACTTCGGCAAACCGAGCAAATCGCTTTATAAATGCAACGTGCTTTGTTATACATAGTCTTATTTCAAACCGGAAGCGATAGGCGGTTGAAGAAATGCCTGTTACATCATTAGACATCCCGAATGAAATGATGGAATACTTGCAGCGCATAACCGGCAGAGGGAAAACTCGAACCAAGCGTAATACCATTTTGCAGGCACTTGAAGCTTACCGAAAATTCACCATGCATGAATGGCAAGATTCATACTACCATATTAGGGGATTCAGATATGGGTTTGTCAGCAGACGAGCTTTGGAGGAGCTGTTGAAAGATCTTGCAGATGAGCAGGCCTACGAAGCTGGGAAACGTGCGGGTCGAATATTGAAGGACTGTTGCTTGGCAACTTTGAATTTTGACACAACAGACAAGAAAAACTGGACAAGAGCGTTTCAAATAATTATTGAGTATGGATGGGGGCAAATACAATTTGACGAACACAGAATTGTGGTGCAAAGGCCGTTCCTAAGTAAACGAGTGCTCCGGGGCTACCTGGAAGCGGTTCTCGGAGTGCGGTTAAGCGAAGTGAATACAGAGGAAGACATGGCGATATTCGCATTTCAATGAACAGACGCTGCGGATTCACTGAGTGGAGAGATCTCATCGATCTTCTTATTTCGGACTCTGGTTAAATATGGTTAAATAAACTTAAAGCTTTTTATACCGACTATCGGCTAGCATAACGGTATCGGAGCTAAAGCTCTGATGCAGGAGAAAAAGAAAATTGGAAAAAGGAGAAGAGAAAGCCAAAAGCAGTAGAAGAGAGTACATCACTGGAATCGTCGGCCTTGGCGTAGGTGCAGCTGTAGGATACGGCATAGCAACGGCAGTGTCTCCGCCAACTGTTCCTCCAGGCGAGGTTAAGACCGTCACTGTTACAGAGACGAAAACTGGTCCTGGTGAAGTCGCTTACAAAGTCGGTGGAACCCTCAGGGTCTCACAGGCATATGAGCCTATAACTGTGAATCCAAACATTACGATGGCAGGCGATGTATGGGGAGCGCAAGTCGAGCATATGGTCTTCGATAGGCTAGTAGATGTCCAATACGATAGAACCGGCAAATCGATTGTACACGTACCTATGATCGCAACCAAATGGGTCGTTGAGGATGAAGGGAAGACATACATCTTCAACATTAGGGAAGGCGTAAAATGGCACAAAGGCTACGGTGAATTAACTGCTGAAGATGTAGCGTGGAACGTGAACGATACAGTTCAAAACAAGAGAGCCAGAGTCTCGGTATACTATTTTGTCAAAAACGCGGAGGTATT